>Ga0031655_10000489_pt1 | contig 25116 bp, 28 predicted proteins | sample FrelakmetHBP12HB_FD_55187 | JGI IMG/M metagenome (GOLD analysis project Ga0031655, IMG submission 55187) | Freshwater lake sediment microbial communities from the University of Notre Dame, USA, for methane emissions studies -HBP12 HB | ecosystem: Environmental > Aquatic > Freshwater > Lake >... | reverse complement strand
GTGCCCCCACCATTGCCAAACGGCCGATCCGCACAAACTGATGAATGCCCGCCATGCCGCCGATGGTGGCCTGGTCCCCAATCTCGGTATAGCCGGCGAGCCCAACGTATCCGCCGATAACGGTCTGGTTGCCAATTTTACAGTTATGCGGGATATGTGCGTGGACCATAATAAAATTGTCGCTGCCAATTTCGGTTTTTCCATTTTCACCCGCCGGTAAATGTACGGTAACAAATTCACGAATCGTGTTGCGATCACCGATGATCACCGCCCCCTTTTCACCTTTATATTTTAGATCCTGAGGCGGGGTTCCGATGGTTACCCCCTGATAAATATGATTGTCTTTCCCAATGTTGGCCCAGCGGGAGATAACGCAGTGGGGGCCGACCTTGGTCCCATCGCCGATAGCAACCTCTGGTCCGATTAGACTATAGGCTCCGACTTCAACGTTGGCGCCTAAAACGGCAGAGGGATGTACGGTTGCGGTAGTATGGATTTTAACTCCGCCCGATTCTCTTTCCGCCAAGGAAAACATGAAGTCACCCTGCAGAACAACTTCATCCTTCACACTGGCTTTAGCGTGCATTTTCCCGACGTTGCCTCTGGTCCATAAGAATTCAACCTCAAAACGAAGTTGGTCTCCAGGGTAAACCGGGCGCCTAAAACGCACATCATCAATACCCGCAAAATAAACCAGCTTCCCCTCGTTTTCCTTTACGCTAAGGGCCATCACTACCCCAACTTGCGCCAATCCCTCAATGATCAAAACGCCGGGCATAATTGGCTGCCCCGGGAAGTGGCCCTGAAAAAAGGGCTCATTGATGGTAACATTTTTAATGGCGACCGCGCGCTTGCCTTCTTCCAGCTCGGTAATCCGGTCGATAAGTAGAAAGGGGTAGCGGTGGGGAATAATTTTTAAGATCTCTTTTATATCCATTTCTGTCATAACCATTTTCCTCCTTGACTAAACTTTTAATATTTGCCGGACAAGCTCAAGGTTTAACTTGTGTCCGGACTTAAAAGCTTTCACCTCCGCCAGCAGCGGCTGGCCAAGTAGCGCGAAATCTCCAATTAGATCTAAGATTTTATGCCTTACCATCTCATCAGAAAAACGCGGCGTGTTTACATAGCCATCTTTACTAAGGATCAAGGCATTTTCAAAAGAAGCGCCCCGCGCCAGACCCTGTTCTTTTAGTCGTTCATATTCTTCGATATAACCAAAAGTTCTCGCCGGAGCGATCTCTTTTTTAAAGCTGTTTTTTTGCGGATCGAAAAGGAAATGTTGCTCCCCAACCACTGGGAAGTCTATCATAAAATCGACACTAAAACTAGATGAGGGAAGGGCTTCAATATGGGCCTCTCCATCGGCGACCTTAATGGGATTATCAAGCGTAAAGGGCTTCTCTCTTTCTGATTGTTCAATCAAGCCGGTGGTCTCAAATGCCTCAAGATAAGGGAGGGCACTGCCATCCATCACTGGGATTTCTTCTCCGCTGAGCTCAACCTGGAGGTTATCTAAACCCAATCCAAAAATAGCTGCCAGCAAATGCTCTACTACCGCAACCCCGTTAAGCGTCGTGCCGCGGTGGGAATCTTTAACGGATTCGATACGAGCCTTAATTAATTTGTGTTCTTTAATAAAGACAATGCCGGTATTGGGAGGGGCGGGGGAAAAGGTTAGTGAGGATTTTGTTCCGGAATGAAGGCTAAGCCCTGAAAGCGAGAAGGCTTGTTTGATGGTTTTTTGCATCATCGCGGTTCGGGTCTCCGAATCGGCACGTTCGTCTTTTCACCATACAGTTTATAGGCGCTACGAATGGTTTCTTCTTTGATTTTATTGCCTTCTTTATCATAGACGGTCCGAATGACGGTGGTTTTAAAAGGGATATCGTTGGCAATTACCTCTCTCAGGCTCATAGGTACGTAGCCATGCGGGCTAAGCCCGAGAACGGCGGGGGAAGAAAACTTTATCGTTTTGCCGTTGGCGGTTCCGTAAAGCCTAAAGGATAACTTACGATTGGTGGCCAGGGTTTTAATTAAGATAGGGAAACCGGAGTCATTCTCAAATTTGAAATCAACCTGACCGGGATAGACGGTGGCATCTCTTCCCAGCGGGTAAATATTAAAATAAAAAGAATGGTTGCGACGCTGCAAGACCTTCAAATCAGCCAGAGAAACGGCATTGTAAAAGGTCGTCCCAATCTGACAAGTCCCACCGCCGTATTGAGGAACCAGCTCCCCGTTTAAAATGACAAAGGCCTCTTTGAAGCCGCGCTCGGGGGTGAATTCGCCAATTGTATCAGCGAGCGAAAATTTGTCTCCAGGCAAGAGCAGGGTGTTGTTTATCCAGGAAGCGATCAGTTTAATGTTATGGATACGATTAGGAGAATCATGCCTCCCGTAATAGGTTGTATAGGCGGAAAGACGGTAAACCGGGGGATGCGCACGCAGCTCTTTTTCCGTGATACGCGGATAGGCGTAATCAATGGTTAAGGGGATGCTCTCTTCGCCCCGATAAATAGCGTTGATAATTGCCTCCAGGCTTTTTTGGACATCGAGTTTCCTCCCCGGGTCTTCCGCTTCAATATTATAACCTCCAGTTTCTTCATAAAATTGAATGGAGGCATCCTGGGGGGAAGAAGAAATTTCTTCCGCCAATGCTTCAAGGTAGGCGGTTAAAACATTTTTATCAATACTTAAGACTAAAGGAAGCCGATTTATTTTTCCGGCCAGCCTTTCTTTTAGGCCGTCAAGGTAGTTTTGCCCGTGAATCAGGTTGAAGGCGTTGGAGACGGTCTCTTCAAAGAGGATTTTTACTCCTAAAGTTTCGGGCGGAAGCGCACATTCTAAAGTGTCCGCCTCCAGACTAATTAGCGGGCTATAAACTTGACTTATACCCGCTGTCTTTAATTTTGAGAGCGCCTCGGGAGTGGTTAAATATGAAACCTCAATATTCCCGATAAATGTGTTCGACGGAAAAATATCGCGATTTTTGTAAAAATCAAAGAAGACAAACGAGAAGGCACACAATAAAAAAATAACGGATAACAGCGCAGTTAATCTAATAAATTTTAGCATAAAAACATCAAAATAAAAGAAATCCCGATAACTCGGGACTTCTTTTTCAATGACCAGATCAGAGATTTGAACTATTCGATTATTTTAATAACCGCTCCCGCGCCGACGGTTTTGCCACCTTCGCGAATAGCAAAACGCAACCCTTCTTCGACCGCGATGTCGGTTAACAATTCAACCACCATATTTATATTATCGCCAGGCATAACCATTTCAACTTTTTCCGGGAGTTTGATCTCTCCGGTAACATCGGTGGTTCTAACAAAAAATTGCGGTTTGTAGCCAGGGAAGAAAGGGGTGTGACGACCGCCCTCTTCTTTTGTCAAAACGTAGACCTGCGCCTCAAATTTCTTATGGGGTTTAATGCTCCCGGGTTTAGCAATCACCATTCCCCGCGCGATCTCTTCTTTTTCAATGCCGCGCAAAAGCAAGCCAACGTTATCGCCGGCCATCCCCTCATCCAGCGTCTTTCTGAACATCTCGACTCCGGTAACGACCGCCTTTTTATGTGCTCCAAGGCCAATGATTTCAACTTCTTCGCCGGTCTTCACCTTTCCTCTTTCGATCCTGCCGGTGCCAACTGTGCCACGGCCGGTGATGGAGAAAACATCTTCAACGGACATTAAAAAGGGCTTTTCCAAATCACGCTGGGGAGTCGGGATATAGTTATCCAGAGCATCTAAGAGCTCCTGGATGCACTTTCCATCCGGACCGCTAGGGTTTTCCATTGCCTTAAGGGCGGAACCGCGGATGATTGGGATTTTGTCTCCGGGAAAGTCATATTTTTTCAGCAGGTCCCTGGTTTCAACTTCAACTAGGTCAATCAATTCTTTATCGTCAACCATATCGATTTTGTTTAAAAAAACCACCATTGCCGGCACGTTCACCTGATGGGCTAAAAGAATGTGCTCTCGGGTTTGAGGCATCGGTCCATCAGCGGCGGAGACGACCAGAATCGCTCCGTCCATCTGCGCAGCGCCAACCACCATGTTTTTGACATAGTCAGCATGCCCCGGACAATCAATGTGGGCATAGTGCCTTTTTTCGGTTTCATATTCAACGTGGGCAATGGCAATGGTGATACCGCGGGCCTTTTCTTCCGGCGCTGAATCGATCTCGTCAAAGGCTTTGGCTTTGGCCATGCCCTTAGCCGACAGATATTTGGTGATCGCTGAGGTTAGAGTGGTTTTTCCGTGATCAACGTGCCCGATGGTCCCGACGTTTACGTGGGGCTTTTTTCTCTCAAACTTTTCCCTTGCCATAACATATCCTCCTATTTTATTCTTTTCTCCGACCTTTCAAAATAACGAAATATTATACTAACACCTGGCCAAGCTTGTCAAGCCGAATTAAAAGCCCGCGGCCGGAATTGAACCGGCGACCTTTTCCTTACCATGGAAATGTCCCGATGACATTAAAATATGATTATGTAATATCGGGATCCCGACGTTCCATTATTCTATATTAATGTTGTCGGGACTCTGCCAACTGAGTCCCGGTGTTTCGACTTTGTCGAAAGTCGGGACTACACCTTAACTCAATATAATATTTTCAATGATTTTTCGGCTATGTTTAGCCTTAATAAAACGTTCTCTTTTATAAGCAGAATTAATGTCCGAAAATTCTTCGGCCTTTTTTAATCCCCAGGGTTTGTAAGGAGCAGTAGACTTAACGAGGCCTGAATTATGTTCCCCAAATCTCTTCTGTATGTTATTGGTAACGCCGACATAAAATCGACCAGTTTTCTCGCTTTGAATAATGTATAAATAATACATAACACGAAAGCCCGCGGCCAGAATTGAACTGGCGACCTTTTCCTTACCATGGAAATGCTCTACCAACTGAGCTACACGGGCATCTCGACTTGCTGCGCTCGCTCGATATAGACAAAATATATTATATCAGAATATTAGAGTATCAGACAAGGTCGGGCTTTTAGTGGTTGGGTAGAAACCATGATTTTTTAAACGATCCCAAAAAGTGAAATTTTCCAGAGGGAAATCTGATAGATATTTGTAAGGAAAGGGAAAAAATATTGAAAACTGAAAATAGCAGGCCTATTAGCCCCAAGGGATTTAATTTGCCTATGCGCATAAACCTCTTAGCATGGCAGCCTGATATCAGGTTCGTTCATAAAGCTCAGGATATTCTGACTTCTAGTCATAATTTTGTCGAATGCCGGTGGGCAGCCCGGGAACTGGCGGCAAGAGGCAGCAAAGAGACGTTAAGTCAACTGAGGAATTTTGTAAATCGTGCAAGTGCTGCGGAAAAGAAATTGTGGCAGGAGATAGAAGGCTGTGACCGCCGGCTGGCAGGAAAAGCGTTTAAACTATCAAGCCAGAGATGGTTGGTGCTGGCGGCTTATTTAAGTGCCAGAGCAGCAATAGAGAAAATAGAGCCGGGAGAGAATTCCGCACGGTTATTTGAAGAATTTTCAAGGGTGGCGGATGAATTACAAAAATGCGAGATACTATCCAATTTTATTATTAGGTACGCAAAAGAACTTGAAACCGGACGTTATGACCGCCGTGTTGATATACCACAGACATTAGACTTAGGCTGGTGCGTTTCACCTTACGGGCAGGCCCGTGTTGCTAAAGAAAGAGAAGATGCCCTCCGGGCATTATTAACAGAATATCTTAGACCTTACTGTTCACCCGAAAGAAATAACGTTCCCCGGGAAGTTTCTAATAATCGGGTGTTTGTTGCTGAGATAAAAACAGCTGCTGTTGGCATATGGGGGTGGGGTTCCTTCAAGTTGTTTACCGATTTGGTGGTGGATTATTTTGGACCGCCCATTGCGGATGAAGGGGAAGCAATCCCTGTAAGATGTAAAAGATTGGAGTGGGTCGATGAACTTGCACGCTTCGAGTCACAACCTCTGTTTTTTAGAAAATTGCCAGATGGCGTGGAACATTATGCGGTTATCCGGCCACACGACAGGGGGAGGTGGGGATATGCTGATAAGTGGATGAACGAAGTAAATAAACTCGAGTTATTTAAGGGGCTTCTTAAGGATCGGTTATTTGAGCGAAAAGGATCAGTTCAAACGATGGTGTTTTATCATGTCCCAGCAATTCAGGATCAAATCGAGCCCGTCTCAACCGGACTGGCAGGGATATTAAAAGACAAATTTGGAATGCCAGTCGAAGCAATCAGGGCGATAGCTTCTGTATCTGTTGATAGAAAGAAAAAGATCAAATAAGTTCCGATTTTTTAAAGATAGGGTCGAAGGCATAGTTTTTAAGTACTTCGGCGGCACCTTCCTCGCGATCAACGACTGAGATAACCTTCACCACCTTTGCCCCAACTGCTTCGGCGGCCAGGAGGGCCTCCATGGCGGAAGCGCCGGTGGTGGCAACGTCCTCTACTATTACCACGTTCCACCCCTTTTCAATCAGCCCTTCGATCTTTTGTTTGGTGCCGTGTTCTTTCTCTTTCTTTCTGACGATAAAGCCGGGGATGTCGCCCAGGGTTACCACCGCAGAAGTTATCGGGTCGGCGCCGAGGGTTAACCCGCCAATGGCATCAACGCTTAGGCCCTTAATTTTCTCGAGGATAATTTTGCCGATCAACTTGGCGCCTCGAGGATGGAGCGTTACCTTACGGCAATCAATATAAAAATTGCTGTGTTTTCCGGAGGAAAGGGTAAAATCACCGATTTTGACCGCACCGGTCTCAAATAGAAGCCGCTTTAGCTCTTCTTTCAAAGTTTAGTCAGCAATTAAAGCGAAGGCAATCAACCCAGCCAAAATTAAAACTAGGCCAACTCCTCCTTTAATTAATGTAAGTAGGTCTGGCCACCAGAGATAAATCGTCCAAATGCCAATGCCAATCAAGACTAATCCAATAAGTGCTTTGAGTAATTTGCCCATAGTCTTCCTCCTTTTCGAAATTAGAACCACCCGTAAGCGAAAGGATTATAACAATTTGAAATTAGATTGGCAAGTATTTTGTGGTTTTATTCCCACACCAATCATGTTCTACGGTTTGTTGTGGTTGATTTTGATGAAAGTATGGGTGCGGGGATTTATTTTGGAGATGGGGCGGCAGGGATGGCGGCCTCAATCTTTTGTTCTTGTCTTTCTGCCAAAATATCGTAAAGGGGAAGGTTGGTCCAGCCCACATAATTATAGCAAATCGGTCCCAGGCGGTAGGCAAGCTTAACCTTGTACCAATTCCCATCTTCTGAAATGTCTAAGAGTTTTACTTCAATTGGTATTTGATAAACCACGTTTGAGCTGTCTGATGGGGCGGAGTAAAGGGTTTTAACTGGAATATCGATCGGTAGGTTGCTAACCGCAAAAACAGCGGAAAGCCCGCAGATAGCAAAGCAAATTATTAAAAGAAAAATTCTTTTCATGTTTGTTCCGCCCGCCCTTTGATAAAGGCAGAAAGGGCCCTCATAGCAACCAATGCACCAATGCCTATTACCGCAATTAAAACCTTTGTCTTCATGGCTGTGCTCTCCTATCTATATTATCGGATTGAGGGGTAAAAATCTTGCACGGAAGCGCAGAGAGTTTAACTAATATTTTATCAGTTCTTTTAGCTTCTTTTTAGCTTCTTCTTCCAGCCTTTTCTTTTCTTCTTCGGCTTTCTGTTTAGCTTGGGCTTCTAACTTTTTAGCTTCTTCTGAGGCTTTTTGTTCGAGCTCCACTTTTTTTGCTTCAATTTTTACTTTGAATTTCCCCACAATGGCCTCTAGCGGTTTTTCCAGAATGGGGGTGGGGAGAGGCTTTTTCAGCTCGCCCTTTAGCTCGAAGGTTAATTCAAACCAACCGTTTTTATCGCGAAAAAGATTAAGCTCTGGTGGAAGCCCCTGGGTGAGCGTGGGGGAGGCCCGGAGGGTTAATCGGTTGCCCTCAAGATATTTTTGTTTGGCCAGGTCGAGACCGCCGCCGAAGGTTAGGCGCACATCGTGATCAATTAAGTTAAGGTTTTTTATATTAAGTATGCGATCTTTATAGGACAGACCGCCGGAAACCTCGGTGATTTTTAAATCTTGTTTTAGGCTGGGGGAATTGATCCGGTCGGCGATCGCGGCTACCGATCTCAGCTTTTTCAGCTCGCCATTTTTTAATTTAAAAGTCCCGACCACCTGGGCATTCGTCATTATCTCGGGGGTTTCAACCCCTTGTCCCCGAAGCGAAAGGGTGAGGTTAAGTGTCCCATAGACCTTGTCTAATAAATCATGATAATCCGGGAGGGAAGTCAGGAAGGTTTCGATGACCGCGTTACTGAAAGGATGGGCATTGAAACCGGAAAGCTTTAAGTCGTTGGCTGAATAAGCCAGGCCCGGGGCAGATAGGTTTATGGCAGCATTCCCGGAAAGGGTCCCCTCATAAAAATTAATTTGTTTTATGGCTACGCTCACATTTTTATTTGACAGCGCCAGGGAGAGGGCGGCCCGGTCCACTTTAAATTGTTGAAAAGACAGGTTCTCAATATTAAGATTGCCATTTACGCTAACGTTTCTTGGGAGACTGCTAGTTAATTGATTTATGGAGCGCGTTAGCGCTCCTTTTTTGGGGGTTGCTTTTGGTCGCCCTGCCGGAGCGGCAAAAAGCGCCACGAATGGATCCAGCGAGAGCCTTTTTGAGTTTAAATTAAAATCAAGGTGGGGTGCTTTTCGGATATTTATTAACGATAGGCTGCCGCCGGCTTTTTCGCTGGCAATTGAAAAGGACAGGTCGGGGATATTCAAGGCTTCTTTTTCAAGATCGGGGATCACTGAGCCACCGAACGAAAGCGGAATCGCTTTTCCCTGATAGTTTACGACGGCCGAAGCGCGGACGTCGATCGGCTTGATTAAACTTAGAGCAAGGCCGGCGATACTAATGTTTATTGCGCTGAGCGTGTTGGTTGAGCCGCTGGTTTGATCAACATAGGTCAGCTTCCCCTGGGAGAGCGAAAACTTATTAACAAAAAGAGAGAACGGCAACTTGGTCTCTTTCTTTTCTACGCTCTGCGGCGGATCGACGGGGCCCTGCTTTTTAGATTGCATTAAGTCTGAAAAGTTATATTCTCCGGCACGATTTTTCTCAATTAATATTTCCGGCCGAACCAACTCGAATTCATTGATGATAATCTGTCGAGAAAAAAGCGGCCAGAAGGCGTAGTGCAATTCAATGGCCTCAGCCGCAATAAAGGGTTTGGCGGAAAATCCCTGGCGGTTTCCAACATAAAGCTTTTGCAGGGAAATCCCAGAAAAAATATTAAAAGACACTTTTTCGATCTTTACGTCTCGATGGATGGCCTCGGAGATACGGTCAATGGCATAGGCCTTGATTTTTTCAAGTGGGAAAATAATGGGAAGGGCGATCATTCCAATCAGCAGCAAAACGATCAGGGCCCCAAGCGTAATCGAAAGCCATTTTATAAATTTCGACATTAGGATCACCTCTTTTGTATTATACAACGATCTTAGCCCTTTGTGTCTTAATGTCTGAATATTGTATAATCTAGCTATATGAAAAAAGGGATAGCGATTCTTGGCTCCACCGGATCGATCGGCAAGCAAACGCTTGAAGTGGTTTCGATTTTCCCCAGCAGTCTGGCAGTGGTGGCCTTAGCGGCTAAGGATGAGGTGGAACAGATCGTCGAACAGATTAAAAGGTTTTCGCCGAAAATCGTAGCGGTTGAAAATGAAGAGGTAAAACAAAAAGTTGAGCAAAAGATCGGAGCCACAAAAGTCCAGCTCTTAACCGGTAGCGAAGGCCTGCTTAAAGTGGCAACGGCGGCTGAAGCCAAAATGGTGGTGGTGGCCATCCCCGGATCCCTGGCTTTAACTGCGGTAATCGAAGCGGTTAGGGCGAAGAAAGATATTGCGCTGGCAACCAAAGAAGTGTTGGTAGCAGCCGGGGAAATATTTATGCGTGAGGTTGGGGCTGCCGGCGTAAAGATTTTTCCCATCGATTCTGAACACAGTGCAATTGCTCAGTGCCTGCGCGGAGAAGATTTAAAGACGATTAAAAAAATTATTTTAACCGCCTCCGGCGGTCCTTTCTGGAATACACCGGTCGAGAAGTTTGCGAACCTGACTGCCAAAGAGGCGCTCAAACACCCCACCTGGAAGATGGGCCCTAAAATCACTATCGATTCGGCAACCTTGATGAATAAAGGGTTTGAGGTAATGGAGGCGCACTATTTGTTCGGGTTGGATTATTCGCAGATAGAAGTGCTGATTCACCCCCAAAGCATCATCCATTCCATGGTTGAGTTTGTGGATGGATCGATCAAGGCTCAGCTGGGCGCTCCCGATATGCGCATTCCGATTCAATATGCCTTACTGGAACAGGTAAGGACACAAAATATGTGGGGCCGTTTGGATTTCAGCAAGGCCAATCAACTTACTTTTGTAAAACCCGACAGACTAAAATTTCCCTGTCTCGAATATGCTTACGAAGCGGGCAAAAAGAAGGGTACTTTGCCTGCAGTCTTAAACGCAGCGAATGAAGAAGCGATCAAAATTTTTATGCAGGGAAAGATTAATTTTGCTCAGTTGCCCCAAAAAATAAAGGAAGTCATGGATAAGCACCAGAACAAGGAAAATCCCTCTTTGGAAGACGTGCTGGCGGCGGATGCGTGGGCGAGACAGAATCTTGCTTAATATGTTATACTTTTGCTCGTCATGACAAAACCAGTCGACCTCGAAATGCTACGGCACTCCACCTCGCACATTATGGCTCAGGCGGTGATCGCGCTTTTCCCGGGAGTTAAATTAGGTATTGGGCCGGCGATTGAGAACGGTTTTTACTATGATTTCGATATGCCGGAGCAAATTACCCCCGAAGACCTTCCCAAAATTGAGAGCAAAATGCGCGAAATTATCAAAGCCAACCAAAAATTTGAGCGCATTGAAATGAAAAAGGATCAAGCCCTTCAATATATGGAAGAAAAGGGCGAAAAATATAAGGTTGAAATCTTGCACGAGATCGAAGGCGATAAGGTGACCTTTTACAAAAACAGCGATTTTGTTGACCTGTGCCGTGGGCCGCACGTCGAATCAACCGGACAGATCAAGGCATTTAAGCTGCTTTCGATTGCGGGTGCTTATTGGCATGGGATCGAAACCAATCCCATGATGCAAAGGATCTACGGTACCGCTTTTTATACCCAGCAAGAATTAGATGATTATCTAAAATCTTTGGAAGAGGCGAAAAAGCGCGATCATCGCAAATTGGGAAAAGAGCTGGACCTGTTTGGCATTTATGAAGAAGCCGGCGCCGGTTTTGTCTATTATCATCCCAAAGGGGCCATGCTTAAATATTTGCTAGAAGAATTTTTACGTCAGGAAAACTTAAAGCGCGGTTACGAGCTGGTGTCGATCCCTCACATCCAGAAAATCGACCTTTTTAATACCTCCGGCCACACCAATTATTATCGTGAAAACATGTATTTTATGAAAATCGATGAACAGGAGTTTGCGATCAAGCCCATGAACTGTCCGGGACATATTTTGATTTACAACCGAAAGGGCAGGAGTTATCGCGATTTACCGATCCGTTATTTTGAGCTGGGAACCGTTTACCGTTATGAAAAATCGGGAGTGTTGCACGGATTATTGCGGGTCCGCGGTTTTACCCAGGACGACGCCCACATCTTTTGCCGGATCGAACAACTCGAGGATGAAATCTTAAAGGTTTTAGAGTTTGTTGATTATGTCATGCGCATTTTTAAGTTTGAGTATATCGTCAATCTCTCTACCCGCCCGGAAAAATATGCCGGTACCCTTGAAAACTGGGATAAAGCCACGGCCATTCTACAAAGGGCACTGCAAGATCGCAGAATCCCGTTTGAAATTGATACGGGGGCGGGCGTGTTTTACGGCCCCAAAATTGATATAAAGCTGAAGGATGCCTTGGGCCGACTGTGGCAGGGGCCGACCATTCAAGTTGACTTTAACCTGCCCGAAAGATTTAGTTTGGCCTATACGGCAGAGGACGGGAGCAAAAAAACGCCGGTCATGATTCATCGGGCGGTCTTGGGAAGTATTGAAAGATTTTTGGGCGCACTCCTTGAACACTATGCCGGTGCGCTGCCCCTCTGGCTTTCTCCAGTGCAGGTAAGGATCTTGCCGATCTCTGAGAAGTATAATGCTTATGCGAAACAAATTGATGAAAGCTTAAAAGGGCAAAGCCTGCGGGTAGAGATGGATCTTTCTGATGAAAAAATTGGGGCGAAAATTCGGGCCGCCCAGCTGGGAAAGATACCGTACATGTTAATTGTTGGCCAGAAGGAAGCGGCTGAGCAATCCGTCTCGGTCCGGCACAGAAGCCGGGGAGATATGGGAGCCAAAAACCTGCCAGACCTTATGGGCGACCTCCGAAAAGAGATAGACAGTAAGGAATAATTCTTATATAATGCATAAATAACGGGGGTCAAGCAAGCATTAAAGATTACTTAATAAACGAGAGAATTCGAACCAGAGAAGTTAGACTGATTGACGAAGAGGGAAAACAGCTGGGTGTTTTCCAGGCCCCGGAAGCGCTGAGAATGGCGCGCGAGCGCGGTTATGATCTGGTTATGATCGCCCCCACCGCTACCCCGCCAGTTTGTCGCATCGGGGACTACGGTAAATTAAAGTATGAGCTGAACAAGCGGGAGAAAGAAGCGCGAAAAACGCAACGCGGCGGGGAAGTAAAAGAAGTTAAGTTATCGGTTAAGATCGCGCAGCATGATTTTGAGGTTAGAGCAGCGAAAGCCCGTGAAGTTTTAGAGAAGAAGAATAAGGTCAAGGTCTCCATGTTCTTTAGAGGGCGCGAAATGCAGCACAAGGACCTGGGGAGAAAAGTAATCGAAAGGTTGTTGGAAGCGGTCCAGGATATCGGTAAGCCCGAGTCTGAACCGAGGGCTTTGGGGAGAAGTTTGATCGTAATGATTGCCCCCAAGTAGGCGAGGAATATGCCGAAAATTAAAACCAGAAAAGCAGCGGCAAAAAGATTTAGAATTACAAAAACGGGGAAGGTGATGCGCCGGCGTTCAGGCAGGAGACACTTGCTGGAGTGGAAGCCGGCCAGAAAAATGCGCTCCTCGCGAAAGGCCCTGCGGGTTAAAGCGGCGGATGTTGCCAGGGTAAAGAGCATGCTGCCGGGAGGGTAAGAGAAAATGGTAAGAGTAAAAAGAGGTTTTGTTGCGCGTCGCAGAAGAAAAAAGGTGATTGGCCGGGCGAAGGGTTTTCGCCGAACCGTGCGGACCCAGTTCCGCCGGGCGAAAATCGCGGTCTATCACGCGCTGAAGCACGCCACCCGCCATCGCAAAACACACAAAAGAGAAATTCGGCGCCTCTGGATTGCGCGTATCAATGCAGCACTCAGAGCCGGCGGAATGCTTTACAGCCGGTTTATAGCAACCTTGAAGAAAAAGAACATTAAGCTCGATCGGAGATCCTTGGCTGACCTGGCGGTAAATCATCCCCAGGACTTTAAAAAGTTGATGGAGTCCATAAAAAGCTCATGATCGAGATGCAGGTGGGTGGGCTGGGTTTTGACCCTCGAAATTTATCTCCCATTGTTCTCTTACGGGATCAAGAAGAATTAAACTTTTTACCCATCTGGATTGGGATTTTCGAAGCAGCGGCCATTGCCATGGAACTGCAAAACGTAAAACCTCCGCGTCCTATGACGCACGACCTCCTGAAAACCTTTATTGAAAAACTGGGCGGGAACTTACAGAAAGTAGTGATTAATGATATAAAAGAGGGGACTTTCTATGCGACGATAGAGGTCGATAAGGAAGAAGCTAAAATTAGCGTTGATGCTCGGCCCTCCGATGCCATTGCGCTAGCGGTGCGTTGCCATACCCCCATTTATGTTTCAGAGGTGGTAATGATGCAAGCCAAACTGGTGAATGCCGAAAAAGATGCGGAAGAAACGCAGAAACTAAAGAATTTTATTGAAAATATGCGCCCCGAAGACTTCACCAAATATTATCAAAAGGATTAACTCAACTTCTCGAAATTAAGAATACTCCCAGAATAACTACCAGAATACCAAACCAACGGACCGCGTTAACGTTTTCTTTAAAAAAGATAAAGGAGGCTAAAGCTACCAGGACATATGCAACGCTGACCATCGGGTAAACCAAGCTCAGCTCTAGCCGGGAAAGAACCACCAGCCAGAAAATTGAACTCAAACCAAAGAAGATTAGCCCGATAAATACCAGGGGGCTAAAAAACATAGGAAGCACCTTATATAAAAGCTGGCTTACTGGAAAGGTGCCAAAAGCCACCATGCCCCTCTTCATAAAAAGTTGTCCGGCTACCGCTAAAAGGATGGACGTACCTAAAATTAAATAATTAACCATTTTCCCCTCCTTAATTTATAGCTCTTTCCATCCCAACCACTTTAAGGGTGAGGTTGAAAAAGAGAGCTTTAATACCGTTATGGCTTTGTTCTTTTTGCCAACCGAATAAAAATAGTTTTTGCCAGATTCTCTAACCAATTTATAGCTACCTTCGCCAAATTGACATTCTTCTCCGACGGCTGAGTGCATCAGCCAGTCCGCATCGTCTTCTGCCGGATGCGGCAAATCGCTATACCAATGGCCGTTTCTGGCTATCTCTGTTTTCCCCATTTCCAGACCAGCTTCTGCCAGATAGAAGGCCTGCTCTTTTTGCAGATTCAAGCAGGCAACAGCCCAGCCATTATAAACCATTTTAAGTAAAAGCGCAGCTGTCATTCCAAGGGCAAACATCAAAATAATTACTAAAACCAGGCTAAAACCGCCGCGCTTTTTGTTCATTCTTGATTCCTTAAGCAAAGAGCTAAGCTTTGATCGTTGATTTTGGTTTCAACTAAATTGCCGGCGTAAGAAAACGAGAGGGATGAAATTTCACCGGTACTAGAGAGGGGGGCGGTGGTCCCATTCTTTTTTCTCTTTACTTCACCTCCGGAGATGAAATATTCGATGGTGTCATTTTCGATCTGCAGACACAGGCGCGATGGATTCGAGGTAGGTAATATTTTTTTGGCAGCCTTAATTTCATAACCCATTCTATTTAAGACAGCTAGGGTTGTCTGATGTCTAGTGTTTGCGCAGGCTAATTTTTTCGTGGCCCTGATCTGATTGCCAAAAAAATAAAAAAATGAGCTGAGAAAAAGGGAAAGAATGGTCAGAGAAACTAACAGCTCAATCAGTGTGAACCCCTTTTTCAATTTGAACTCCTTAAAGTGTAAAGTTTGATCGATGATGCTGTCGGACTATAATTAAATGTTAATTGAAGACTTAAAAGTTCCGGTGTGATGGGGACAATCCTTATCTGCCCTTTACCCGCAGCAAAAGTGCCGACAGGCATAGCGGCCAGCGAAGTAAAGGGAAGGGCGGGCAGCTTTTCCATCTCCGACTGAATTAAATAAGTGGCCCGAGATAGTTCGAAGGCAGCTTCCATGCGGTCTTTCCCAACTTTGAATAAACCAGAGAAGGTGGAAACGGTTATCATCAGAATTACAAACGAGACGAGCAGCTCAACTAAAGTAAAACCTTTTTTATTCAATCCGCACCCTCCCCAGAGAAGAAACAATGATGCTTTTGGTCTGGCCTAACTGATTGCGCAAGATAAGGGTCCCGCTTCCGCCGGGAACCGGAAAACCGGAATCCGAAAAACAAATGAGATGCGCCTGCGCCATAAAAATGTTGCTTGGAAGAAGGCGATAGATATCTAGCGACAATCTTTGATGTTGTGCGTAAGCTTTGACCTGCAGGGTCCTTATTTCTCCGGCAATTGCCTGGGCGGTATAGTTCAGGGCTAAACTATCACAAAGCCGCTTCAGCGTCGGAAGGGATACAGAAAATAATATTCCAACGATAAAAATAACGATCAATAATTCTATTAAGGTAAATCCGCGTTTTAACATAAAGGGAAGGAAGCTTAGGCTGTGACTACGATATTATCAATCAGACGGGCTTTCCCCAAAAAAGCGGCCAGGGCAATCAAGCTTTGACCGTCGAGCCTTTTCTTGTCTTCTAAATTTTGTGGGTCAACGATCGCAATGTAATCCAGGCGTACGGTGGGTTCCGCGCCAATCAAAGAGCGCATGCGCAGCAATAACCGGTGGGGATCTTTTTCGCCTTTTTCAATTTCTTGTTTTGCCAAAAGCAGGGCGCGATAAAGAACGGTAGCGCTTTCTCTTTCCTTGGGGGTCAAGTATTGGTTGCGTGAGCTCATGGCCAGGCCATCGAATTCGCGAATAGTGGGGAGGCTGATGACCTGAACGGGGAAGTTAAGGTCCCGGACCATTTTTTTTATGATAATTTGTTGTTGATAGTCTTTCTCACCAAAGAAAGCAAAATCGGGCATGACCAGATTAAAAAGTTTGGCCACAATGGTGGTTACTCCTCGAAAATGGGTTGGCCGGGTCCGGCCACACAGTTTTTTTGAGAGACCTTCCACTTCAACAAAAGTCTTGAATTCGTCCGGGTATAATTGTGCAGCGGCGGGAAGGAAAAGGACATCCACCTCGAAATTTTTAAGTAGCTTTTTATCACGGGCAAGATCGCGCGGGTAACGGGCCAGATCTTCGCTGGGCCCGAACTGAAGAGGATTTACAAAGACACTCACCACCGTGATGTCTCCCTTTTTTTTCGCGGCCTCCACCAGGGAAAGATGCCCCTCGTGAAGATAGCCCATGGTTGGCACGAGACAAATAGTCTTGCCTCGTTGTTTGGCTTTAAGGGAAAAAGCCGGCATTTCTTTTAGCTTTTTTATCTCTCTCATCAGCGGGTAATCCAGAAGCGGGCGATGACCCAGAGAATGATGGCCAGGACCAGGGCCAGGGTTTTTAGCCCTAAGTTTTTAGTGAAAAAATTTCTAAGCACTTTTCTCCTCCTTGCCGGTGGGTTTTTGCCAGGTGGCAAAGTCGCATTTAGGGTAATTGATGCAGCTATAAAAGATTTTTCCGCGCTTGGTCCTTCTTTCCACCAGCTCCCCTCCGTCTTTGGGGCACTTGACGCCGATCTTTTTAACAATGGGTTTGATATTTTTACATTCCGGATAACCGCTGCAAGCCAAAAAATCCCCGTAACGGCTGTGTTTAATAACCAGGGGTTTGCCGCATTTCTCGCATTTTTCCTGCTCCATCACCCCCTGTGGTTCGCTGCCCGGTAAAGGTTTGGTAAATTTACATTTGGGATAGCCGGAACAGGCAATGAAATCACCATATCTGCCCTGCCGGATCACTAAAGGCCGGCCGCAGTTGGGGCATTTTTCTTCGGTCATGATTTCTTTTTTAACTTTCTCCATCTTAACTTCGGCTTCTGCCAGGGCCTGCGCAAAAGGAACGTAGAAATGCTGTAAAGCAACGGTCCACTCCAGTTTATGGGTGAGAATGTCGTCTAATTCGTCCTCCATTTGTGCGGTAAACTTCAAATCTAGAATTTGGGGAAAGTGCTTAACCAGCAAGCTGTTCGTCAACATCCCGATTTCGGTGGGCTGCAGCGCAGTCCCTTCTTTTTTAACATAGCCTCTTTCCTGGATGGTGGAAAGAATCGGAGCATAAGTTGAGGGTCGCCCGATCCCTTTGCTTTCAAGCTCTTTCACTAGGGAGGCTTCGGTGTAACGCGGAGGAGGTTGCGTAAAATGTTGTTGCGGCAAGAGCTGGATCAGCTTCAGCGATTGCCCTTCTTTTAAAGAAGGGAGGAGGGTGCTTTTCTCCTCCGGACCTTCTTCATCGACCGATTCTAAATAAACTTTCATAAAACCATCGAACTTAAGAATGGAGCCGGTGGTCCTGAAGGTATAATTATTTACCACCAAATCGATGCTGGTTTGATCAAATACTGCAGGATTCATCTGGCAGGCAACAAACCTTTTCCAGATTAATTCATAAAGCTTTAGCTCGTCAGCATTAAGACTCTCCTTGATCTTTTCTGGGATGCGTTGCACCGCAGTGGGCCGGATCGCTTCGTGGGCGTCCTGCGCCTGTTTTTTCTTTTTATATTTAATCGCCTGTGAAGGCAGGTATTCTTTACCAAAACCCACCTCAATGTATTTGCGCGCCTCAACCTCGGCTTCATTAGATAGCCGGACCGAGTCGGTGCGCATATAAGTGATTAAGCCTACGCGCCCTTCTTCTTTGATATCAATCCCTTCATAGAGTTTTTGGGCAATAACCATCGTCCGTTTAGCCGAGAAACCGAGTTTGCGCGCGGCTTCTTGTTGGAGGGTGCTGGTTATGAAAGGAGGCGAAGGGTAGCGCTTTTGTTCCTTGCGGCTAATTTTTGAAACGGAGAAAGCGGCGTTTTCTAGTTCTTTAATAATTTGATCGGCTTCGGCTTGGGAGCGGATCACCTGCCCTTTTTCTTTAGGGCTAACGCCCAGGGGAGCCTGATCTTTGGCGATTAGTTTTGAAGAAAATTCTTGGCCCTCGACCGGCATTAAATGAGCAAAAATATCCCAGTATTCTTCCGCTTTAAATTTTTGGATCTCCTCTTCGCGCTCGCAGACGATCCTGACCGCGACGGATTGTACCCGTCCAGCGGAGAGGCCTTTGCGGACTTTTTTCCAGAGGAGCGGGCTAAGCTTGTAACCTACGATTCGATCTAAGATACGCCGCGCCTGCTGGGCATTCACCCGCGCCATATCAACGCTGCGGGGGTGTTTAACCGCCTCGGTCACCGCTTCTTTAGTGATCTCGTTGAATTCGATCCTTTTAACTTTAGCATCTTCTCCCAAAATAATCTGTAAATGCCAGGCGATGGCTTCGCCTTCACGATCCGGATCGGGGGCCAGCAGGACCTGGTCCGCTTTTTCCGCTGCCGACTTGAGCTGTTTTATGATTTTTTCTTTGCCCTTAATTATTTGGTAATTGGGAGCAAAGTTGTTGTCAATTTTAACTCCCAGCGATTTGGCAGGCAGATCACGAACGTGGCCCCCGCAAGCCTCCACCTCAAAACCTTCCCCTAAAAATTTCTCCAGCGTCGAGGCTTTAGCGGGCGATTCAACGATTACCAGTGTTTTGCTCATGGATTTCACCGAAAGGAATGTTAACAGAGAATTCTTGCTTTTGTCAAACTTTAAGCAATTTTATTGCCAGCTTACCGCAGAAAGCGTTTGGAGAGTTCTGCTTCAGTCAGGCGCAGCAGGGTGGGGCGACCGTGGGGACAGGTGAGGGGGTTTTTGCTCAGATACAAGTCCTTAATCAGTTGTTTCATTTCTTCTTGATTAAGCGGGTCTCCCGCCTTAATGGCGCTGTGACAGGCAATGAGTTTACGTATATTTTCCTGCCTGATTTCAAGTTGGGTTGCCCGTCCCAGGGTGGATAGATCGGATAAAAGATCGACGAATAATTGTCTAGCGGATGTCTTAGCTGCGACAATCGGAACCGCTCTTAATAAATAGGTATTAGTCCCAAAGGCTTCGATTTCAAAACCTAAAGTGGAGAGGTAGGCAAGGTTTTCTACTAAGGAGGGCTCATCGCCCGGATTTATTTCAATCGTCTCCGGCAGCAGGAGTGGTTGGCTGGGGTTGGTGACGGTTTGCTCGCTCAGTTTATCATAAAGAATTCTTTCGTGGGCAGCATGCTGATCAATTAAAACCAAATCTTCTCCATCGGTTGCCACAATGTAACTGCTTTTCAGCTGATAGATGGGGAACAAAGGTTGAACCGAAGAAACCTCGAACTGTGGTATGAAGGTCGGGGGCGGAGCAAGTTCAAAATCCAATGTCTGAAGTCCAAGGGCGCCCAGGCTTTCTCGTTCAGCCGATGACATGGGACTTTGGGTGGAGCGAGGCAGGTTTTTAAATGAACTTAATACCGCATTTCGAACCGCATCCATAACGGCTTGCGTCTTGGCAAATTTTACTTCACGTTTGGTGGGGTGCACATTTACATCCACTTCTTTGGGATCAATATCAACGAAAAGGATTGCGACCGGATAACGATTATTAGGAATCAGGGTGCGGTACCCTTCTTCCAGCGCCCGGTTAAGAAGAAAATTTCGGATATAACGCTGATTTACAAAAAAATTTTCGTAGTTTTTATCAAGCCGGCTAAGCGTGGGCAGGCTGATAAATCCGTGAATGCGGCCATGGTCAAAATCAAAGGCACAAGCAATTAACTGTTTAACCAGCTCAAAGCCATAAACAGCCATAATAGCTTCTTTCAGGCTTCCTGTCCCGGAAGATTGTAAAATCGGCTTGCCGTCCGAGATAAATTCAAAGGCCACCGCGGGATAGGCGATGGCATATTTTGAAATAATATCCCCAATATGGCCCAGCTCGCTGCTGTTTGATTTTAAAAACTTTATCCGCACCGGTGTGTTATAAAAAAGGTCTTTAATTTCAACTGTCAGGCCGTGCCCGGAAGGATTACGTTCAATCATCATTCGCGAGACGCTGGCAATCGAAGGAAGGGCTTCACCACGGAAACCCAGAGTTTTTAAATTGGAAAGATCTTCCAGCGACTTGATCTTTGAGGTTGAATGTCTCTGCAGGGCAAGCGAGATTTCTTCTTCACTCATCCCCGTTCCATTATCGGAAACACGGATAAGTTTTTGCCCGGCCTGCTGTATTTCTACCGTAATTTTACGGGCCCCGGCATCGATTGAATTCTCGACCAGCTCCTTGACCGCTGAGGCCGGCCTTTCAATTACTTCACCGGCGGCGATTTTATTAATGAGATCTTCGGGTAAGATTTGAATCGAAGATTCGCGCATAACTATATTTTACCTAAAAATTAACCAATTAGATATGTCTTGGAGTAAAAGCTAGCGTAACTTTAAAAGTCTTTTTACTAAGGAGAGCGGGAGTCCCACTACATTATTATAATCACCCTTAACTTCCTTGATGAATATTTGTTCGATTTCCTGAATTCCGTAAGCGCCAGCCTTATCCAGCGGCAAACCACTTTTAACGTATTTGCGGATTTCAGCATCCTTCACTTTTTTCATCTTTATTTTAGTAACTTCATAACCGGCTCGAACTCGCAGGCTCTCAGAATCGACCAGGGCCACCCCGGTTATCACTTGGTGGGTTTTGCCGGAGAGAAGTTTTAGCATTCGATAGGCATCTTGCTTATGGCGTGGTTTCCCGAGGATCTTTTTGCCAAGAACAACAATCGTGTCTGCGCCGATTACCAGCGCCTTTTTTTGTTTTATGGCAACCGCCAAGGCCTTGGCTAAAGCGGCTTTCACAGCGAAAGCAAGCGGGCTTTTTGCCCGGATGGAAGATTCGCGAATCCGGCTGGGAATAACTTTAAAATAGGGGAGGATCCTTTTAAGTAGGGCTTTTCTTCTAGGAGAGGCAGAGGCGAGAACAATCGTCGGCTTGATCATTTTTCTCCTTTCAGGTATGCATTAGTTGTTTGGAAAAAAGCATCCGCAACCAATGTGGCTCCCGGACCATTAAGATGAACACCATCCAGAGTAAAAAAGAGACCTCTTTCGGTCGCTTGATCATTTATCTCTTTTATGCCTGTAAGCCCACAATCCATCATTAACCTAACCCGGCTCTGTATGATGTAATCGGAAGGTTCTTTGGTTTGCCGCTTAAGGAGGAATATTTTTCTCAAATCCAGATATTCGACGTTGCTGTAGTTTGCGGATAAACCTTCAATAATTCCCGCTAATTCTTTCAACTCACCGTTCCACGGATTATTTAAATCTTCGCCAATGAATAAAGGAGGGACGGTTATCAGCTTTTCGCAGAGCGGAGATAAAAGGTCGAGGGTTAATTTATAGTAATCACCAAACTCTTTGTGATCTTTGACCCAGGGCGGATTCAGCGTGTTTTTGATTGGAGTAGAAGCTTTAGCTAGCACATCATTGGTACCGATCCAGAGAAAAGTTAAGGTGGTTTGAGGGATAAGCTTATCTTCTTTTATCCTTTGATATAAGCTAATTACCGTATCGCCGCCTTTCCCATAATTTAATAATTCATGCTCACTAAGTTTACCCTCCAGCATTTTAAAAAAAGAAGCGCCCGGTTGTCCAACGGTTAAACTATCTCCATAGAAAGCAATCTTCATATCGGGGTCGATTATATAGTGTAAAAGTGCTTAGCGCAACCACCAAGCTCCTTCACAAAAAATAGGATCATTGCTATAATAGCCAAACGTTTTGAAAAAAGTGAGGATCTAAGTGACCATCATCCAATCTATTATTCTCGGTATTGTCCAAGGAATAGCAGAGTTCTTGCCGATTAGCAGCTCGGCGCATCTGGTTTTTATCCCTTGGGTCTTGAACTGGCCCCCGCACACTCTTACCTTTGATGTGGCGTTGCATATCGGCACTCTTTTTGCCCTGCTCCTGTTTTTCTGGAAAGAATGGTGGAAAATTATTAGGAGCCCTCTGCTCTGGTTATTATTATTGGGTTGTATCCCGGGAGCGATCGCCGGATTATTGGGAGAGAAATATTTTGAAGAGACCTTTCGCGGGCCGGTGACCATTGCCCTTTTCATGATCGGCCTGGCCCTGGTTTTATGGATGGCTGAAATTTATGGCAAGAAAAAGAGAGAGATGGAATCGGTTGGTTGGGTGGATGTGCTGCTGATCGGGATCTCCCAGGCGCTGGCGCTGATGCCGGGAGTTTCTCGCGCGGGCATCACCATGACCTCCGGATTATTCATGGGGCTCAATCGTGAATCAGCGGCAAAATTTTCTTTTTTGCTTGCCACGCCGATCATCTTCGGCGCCGGATTATATAAGGGTTATGGTTTATTGAAACATGGTTTGCCGGCGACAGAAAGAGCGCCTTTTTTGATCGGCATGTTGACGGCGGCAGTGGTGGGATTTTTTGCGATTAAATATTTACTGCAATATTTGCAAAAGAACAGTTTTTATCTGTTTATCTGGTACCGGATTGTCGTAGGGGTAGGGCTAATCGCACTTTTCTTATTAAGGGCGAGATAGCCAGTCAATCGAAGCATGAAAAAACTTTTGGGATTTGTCCTCTTTATTCTCGGAGCCCTTATTTTCGTTAATTTGGCAATTGAGCCGCTGATTGAGCCGGGGATGCTTTATTCCCCAAACAAAATAATTGCCGCCTATCCCGATGCTCGGCCATTTAAATATGAAGATGTCTATCTCACTTCTAGGAATGGTCGGAAGATAAACGGCTGGTTCTTTAAAAACGAACGATCACAGAAAGCGATCCTTTATCTGCATGGTAATTCTGACAACATCGGGGCACCACTAACCTTATATACGATTCGCACCTTTTATAGGCTTCCAGCGAATGTTTTTGCCATTGATTACCAGGGTTATGGCAAAAGCGAGGGGGCGCCGTCAGAAGAGAATGTCTATAACGATGCCGAGGCGGCTTATGCATTTTTAGAAAAGAAAGGGTTCGCTCCTCGCGGAATCATTGTGGTTGGAAATTCGATGGGGGGAGCGGTGGCCACTTATCTGGCAAGCAAGCACGAGATTGGTGGCCTGGTGCTGCAAAGAACTTTTGCTTCGATTGCCGAAATGGCGGTAAGGAAAAACCCGCTGTACCGTTTTCCCATTATCTGGTTCAGGAGCAGTTATAACACGCTGGAAATGATAAAGAAGGTAAAAGCGCCGGTTCTGATCGTGCATTCGAAACAAGACGATGTGGTCCCCTATGCAATGGGAGTTGAAATATTTAAAAACTGTCCCGGGCAGAAAAAACTGATAACCATCGAAACCGGCCGCCATGATGATGATATCTTCAACCAGGAATATATTCAGAGTTTCAAGGCGATGCTTAAAAACAAATAGGCGAAGGTGGGTTTGAGCTAGTTAAATCCCGCAAACGAAGATTAGTTTTTTATCATAACCAACATCATCTTAAAACGCTTCAGCGCCTTTAGGGCATGGGGTTTATTGGCCGGCATGATGATCATTTCGCCAGCTTCCAAGCTTTTTGCTTGCCCGGTAATCGTTACCTTTGCCTCACCATCAAAAATATATACTAAAGCATCAAGGGGCGGTGTGCTCGCTTAAGCCCTGTCCCTCATCAAAGGCAAAAAAAGTGACGGTTCCCGCTTTTCCCTTGATCAGTTCCTTGCTTACCACTGACCCATTTTGGTAATCAATCGTTTCGCCGATTTTGTTTATTTGGGGATTAACCATGCAATGATTTTCTTTTCAATCTATTTTTGTTCTTTAGATTATAGAATAGATAACTCAGAGCACTGAACACGGAACACAGTTTAATTATAAAATGGAGAGGGAAGGATTCGAACCTTCGAAGGCATAAGCCGCCTGATTTACAGTCAGGTGCATTTAACCACTTTGCTACCTCTCCATAAACACGGCTGACGTCAGGCGATCTCAATTTGCGAATCGTCCAACGTCAGCCGTAAATCGATAGGATTATCTTTTCCCTTTCTTCTTCTTCCTGCCACGAGCCATCTTGGCACGGGAGACGTCTCCCTTTTTGTCGACGAAATAGAGGTAGCCTGCCTGTTTCTTAATGCCACACTTGCAAACTTTCTCTGCCACCATACTTTTTCACCTCCCTTTCGCTTGCGACCGTTGTCGCAAAACTTCATAAAGCACGATGCCGTTAGCCACCGACGCATTCAGGGAATTTATCTTTCCCCGCATCGGCAAGCGGACCAGTTCATCACATCTTTCTTTAACCAGTCGCGAAAGCCCGCTGCCCTCACTGCCGACGACTAAAGCGAGTGGACGACCCAAATCAGCTTCATTATATAACCTCTTTCCGTCGATTTCAACTCCAATCACGACGATTCCCTCTTTTTTTAAATTGGAAATAGCTTCGGCGATATTGGGAACCCGTGCTATAGGTACGCTTTGGGCGGCACCGGTGGAAACGCGCATAACCGTGTCATTTACCTGCACCTGCCGATTTTTGCGGATGATCACGCCGTGGACGCCGGCCGCTTCGGCGGTACGCAGAATCGCGCCAAAGTTATGCGGGTCTTCAATACCGTCGAGAATTAAAATGAAGGTGGGCTCGTTTTTGGCTGTGGCTATTTCCAGTAGATCGTGCCAATCTTTATAGCTGAACATTTTGCAGGGCTTGTTCAAAAATCGCCAGGGCCAAATCGATTTCTTTTAGCTTCACAATTAGGGGTGGGATAAAGCGCACCACCGTTCCGTCGCCGCCGGTAG
>Ga0031655_10000488_pt1 | contig 25126 bp, 37 predicted proteins | sample FrelakmetHBP12HB_FD_55187 | JGI IMG/M metagenome (GOLD analysis project Ga0031655, IMG submission 55187) | Freshwater lake sediment microbial communities from the University of Notre Dame, USA, for methane emissions studies -HBP12 HB | ecosystem: Environmental > Aquatic > Freshwater > Lake >... | reverse complement strand
TACGATTTTGTAAAACGTACTTTATAACGTGGATAAAAACGATGGGTCATTGTTTATATAACGAATTTAAATGGAAAGAAGACCACAGAATGTGCAGTTTTAGGGGTAAAAATTTTTGCTCCTGCGGATACCTGAATGATGGAAAAACCTTCGAGGAAACCATAAAAAATGAACTTACTAATAGTTGAAAGTCCTGCTAAATGNTCAAAAATAAAAAGCTTCCTAGGTAGTACTTTTACTGTAGAGGCATCNTACGGTCATGTCAGGTCTATTCCAGTTAATGGGATGAATGTAAACGAGAGCACATTTGAACCCAATTTTGCCATAGATAGAAAAAAGTCAGAAACTGTAAAAAAACTTAAGGCATTAGCAATTAAAGCTGATAAAATTTACCTAGCGACTGACCCGGANCGGGAAGGAGAGGCAATTAGNTGGCATCTTTATGAGCTGCTAGATTCAAAATGTAAAAAAAAGTGTGTCCGGGTAACTTTTAATGAGATATCTAAAAAAGCAGTAACCGATGCCGTAAATAATCCCCGTGATATAGATATGAACTTGGTTAGTGCTCAGAAAGCTCGACAAGTATTAGACCGACTGATCGGTTTCAGGATATCACCAGTGGTATGGAGGCAGGTCTGTAACGGAACGTCTGCTGGAAGGGTACAATCCATTGCACTAAAATTAATATGTGACCGGAAAAAGGAAATTGATGCTTTTAAATCGGATGACTATTGGTTTATAGATGCCATTCTTCGGTGTAGTAACGGTGAATTTTCAGCCAGGGTAATTACTAAAGAAAAAAATAATAGCTATAAAGAAGAAAAATTAGCTACGGATGAAGTAGCTTTATTGAAAGTAGCTAAATTTACATTGGACCGTGTCGAGAAAAAAGTAAAAACAATGAGTCCATACCCCCCATTCGATACAGCCAGTTTGCAAAAATCATGCTCATCCTTATTTGGGTGGTCAGCATCTAAAACGATGCAAGTAGCCCAGACGCTTTACGAAACTGGAAAAACGACCTATTTAAGAACGGACTCTTTTGCCATATCTAAAGAAGCAGTAAATGAAGCCCGGGATTTTATTTCTAAAATGGGATGTAATTATTTGCCGGAAAAACCATGCTTCTATTCAAAAAAGTCTTCTGCAGCTTCACAAGAGGCTCATGAATGTATTAGAGCAGTCCATGTAGAAGATACAGGGCTTGACCTCTCCGGGGACGATAAACGCCTCTACGACCTCATTAGAGCCCGTTTCCTGGCCTGTCAAATGACCCCTATGCTCATAGATACCGTTACATACCATATTAAAGCCAGTTCCGGACATGACCTGATAGCTAATGGTCAGGTCATTAAATTTGACGGGTGGTTCCGTATCTATCCATATTCAAAAATAAAAGATGAAATGTTACCGGAGGCTAAAGATGGGGATAATCTGACTCTTATAAGAGTTGAATCCTCAAAACATACTACACAACCGCCTCCTCATTATAACGATGGCAGCCTTGTGGAGAAGATGGAGAGTGAAGGAATCGGTCGGCCTTCTACTAGAGCGGCCATTTTTAAAGCCATTAGAGATAAAGGGTATGTAGATAAGGATGGTAAAGCCTTTATTCCTACTGACCTAGGTACTAGAATCTGTGATTTTCTTGCCCCTAATTTTAGTGATTTTTTCATGGATTTAAAATTCACGGCCGGGTTAGAAGAAGATTTAGACCTAATAGCCGACGCTAAAAAAGATTACCTCGGAGTTGTAAAACCTGTTTATGACTTCATGATGAAAAAGATATCATTAGTAAAGAGTGTAAAAAAGGACCCAGTCCAGGCCGGGGCTAAGTGCCCAATATGTAAGACAGGGGATATCGTGGAGAAGATGAGTCGGTTTGGAAAATTTTTCAGTTGTAATCGTTACCCGGAATGTAAGAGTATCCTTAAAAAAAATGAGGATGGCACATTTTCGGAAAAGGGTGCTGGAAAAGCGGAAAAAGTATATGGTCCGGACTTATGTCATCTTTGTAATAGTAAAATGGTTGAGCGTTCCAGTAAGTATGGGAAATTTTATGGATGTGAAAAATATCCAAAATGTCATGGTATGAGGAAAGAGGACGGAACTCCGGCCGAGTCAAAGAAGAAAAAATGGGGGAAGAAGAAATAATGCCTTGTAAAATTACTGGATGTACTGGGACTCCTAAAAAAGGTGAAAAGTGCTTTGTTAAAGGATTTTGCTGGAGCCACTATAAGCAGCATTTAAAAGGCAATATTGATATACTCGGGAATAAGGTACTCAAACGACATCGTCCTGACATAGGAAAGGATTCTTTTACTGTATTTCCCAATATATCAAACAATTACAGGGGAAGAAAAAAAGTTAGGACTGGAACCGTACTACTGAGTAAAAAAAATCCAGGCCGAGAATTAACAGTTACCAAAATATTTAAATATTTTTTCACAGCCGTATCGAATTCAGGTAGAAAAACAGCTATATATCTTTCCAGTTTTAAAAAATATTATAGTATAAAACCACCGGATACAATCCCACCGGTCCCTATGCATATATTAAAAAGGGTGTCACCCAAAATTAAATGTAAAATTATAAAATGTGAAAAACCCCAGTATAAAAATTCCGACGGATTCTGCTATACTCATTATAAGCAGTATATAAATAAAAATATTGATATTAACGGAAACCGTATATTTTGCAAAATTGCTCTATGTCATAACATAGCTATGGCACGAGGATTCTGTTTGAGTCATTATAGGCAGTATAAAAAAGGGCTATATAGCATTGATGGTGTACCCAATTTTATTAGGATAGAAAACGAATGTAAAAAGACCAAAGAAAAGCATGAACTTAATAAATTTATTAGTAATGCAATAGACCTTAAAAATAAAGCGGAGTCTTTATCCAAGAATAACCCGGACCTATCCGGCATATCATCCAGTATAAGTAATGTCTATAATTCTAAATTTATTATGGATAATATAGGCTCTTTATATAATGGTACAATAAAAAAGCTTATGCAAGGAGAGGATAAAAAAGAATTTAGAGTTAATATAGGGTTGAGTGACGAAAAGGATACCCGTAATTTTACTGGAATATTATACATCGGTAGCAGTAGCCTTGCTGTTACACAGTATGAAATAAAAGGGGATGTTAAAGAAAAGTCGGATAAAATTTTTCATTTAAAGGATATACATATTACCAGTTTACCAATAGAGCATAGTATAACCGGTGCGGATGATAAACAGTATACGCTAAAAATATCGGAGATACCTAGTGGGAAGATTTGAAATTGCAAAGGGGTTGATTCCAGAACCGGAGAAGGAAAAAAAGACGGAACCCGAAAAGAAGTCTATAAAAAAGTCCAATAAACGGGTCGTTATTAATTATGAAGATGGTGAGAATGTCAGACAGGTAGTAGTAAACTATGACAATAATTCCGAGGTCAGACCTATTAGGCAACGTTCTGATGCTCATCCGAGAACACATGTTGGTGGTGGTAACTCCTCCGGGTCTAGAGAAGATAATGCTTCTGAGTCCTTCGACTTATTATTAGACCAGTTACTTGACAGGAAAATGTAAATGAGTAGTCGATATGAGATAGCAAAAGGCGAAAAACCTACGGATGACTCATGGATTAATGATGATTTTAATTCATCCACCCAAGTTATAAAAATATTACCCAGAACTACAACTATATCTACTTCTACAAATAATGTTACTTCTACTTCGGCGGTATATACCTTTATGGCAGGTACCCCAGGTACCCAGTATACAATTACAGCAACAACAAGTACCCAGTATTCGGTTATTCCATATAAAGAACCAGAACCCAAAGATACTAAAAATACTATAAAAAAAGAGCCGAATGAGTCATGGCGAAAAAGATATAAACGGCAGAATAAACATTTATTTAAATAATGCTTATTGACAGCAAACCAATATTATGATATATTATAGGCATGAAATTTACACTATACCCCCAACCACAACCGAGAACTAACGACCTCCGGGGAATCGTGTAATACACTATTTTATTAAGAATTACACAAGGCTCTCGGAGGAATCCGGGAGCCTTTTTTATTTTATACGGGATGTAGTGCAGAGGTAGCACGCTTGGTTCGGGACCAAGAAGTCGTTGGTTCAAACCCAACCATCCCGATTTTTTAGAAAAAATAATGTTTTTTGATATTGTATAATTATATCGGAGTATAAATGATAAATACCGGCTTTAGTGAAATAACAACAGACCGGGTCTACTATAACGGTGGAGGTTTCTGGTATTGTGAAATTTCTGTTACAGGGCGCTGCTCTTTTACATGCACTTATTGTAACAGGTTAGAATCAGATATCAACGAGACTTTAATCTATGACTTTATAAACCGATATAGAGGAACTTTACGGCATATCCAGGTTACAGGTGGAGAGCCAACAGAGTACAAGGGACTTTTAAATCTATGCCGATTCATTAAAAATAGTGGGGTCAAACTTGGTTTATCAACTAATGGGTCGGCTTCATTAGACTTGTATAAATCATTAAACGTAGATATGTTTTCAATTTCACTTGATGATTATGATATAGAGATATTAGAACATCGTGGGTATAAAAATATATCAACAGTTCTGAATAACATTAGGGAACTTAGTAAGACATCCTATGTAAATATCGGAATAGTTATAGACAAATTAAACGTCGACAGAATAAACCGTATTATAGAATGGATTCTTCGCTGTGGCGTGTCCGATATCAAATTATCTGTAAGTACTAAAGACGATGTTATGCCGGTATTCGATGATAGGGATTATAGTAAATACCCAATTCTTAACTATAGAGTCACACGTTTTCGGCAGGGGAAGAGTATGAGAGGATTATCCGATAATGATAATTTTCGGTGCCACCTATTAGTTAATGATATCTCAATAGTAGGAGATAACCATTACCCATGCCTAGTTTATGCAAGAGAAAGGGGCAATCCAATTGGGTCTCTAAAAGGGAATATTGAAGCAGACCGAAAACAATGGTATCTAAATAATATTCCTAAAAATGACCCCATATGTCAAAAGTACTGTATGGATTTTAAATGTGAGTTTAATAGGGAAGCAGAGAAAATTTTTTAAATAGGGTTAAATAAGTTCTATGATAAAAAGAGTATTTACCGTACCTCGAATGCAGGTAAAATACTGGATAGACCATAAAATCCATCCGTTTAATAGCTGGGCTTTAATTTCTATATCTTCAATCGATGGATTCTCAAAAGGAGACCTTGACCAGTTAGAATTTTTAGGATGTAAGAAAATAATAACGGAGACGTTTCATGATATTTCTAGCGTTGTTGAATTCGGTAATACGGATAACACTTCCGGTCGTATTAAAAATATAATGGAAAATAGTTATGACCATCCATTAATATTATTTAATGAATCGAAAGCAAAAAATATCATTAAATTCATAGATTGTATAAACATTTTAGATATTGAGACCCTTGTAGTAAACTGTTCAGCTGGAGTTTCTAGGTCAGGAGCAGTCGGATTGTTTGCTTGCCGATATTTAAAATTAAATGAGTATATTTTTAGGAATGATAATCCTAGTATATTTCCTAATCCGTTTGTTCTAGAAGTACTCAACAAAGAATCAGGTCTTAATAATGAATATGTAAAAGCATGGACTACTTTTGACCCTGTTTCAGCAGATGAGATTTTTTTATAAATAGAGGTGTAGTAATGATTTTTGACTCTTTTATTTTCTTTATTGTAAGCATTTTTATTTTTTTTGCATATAAATATCTCGGAGTATAATTAATTCGGGAACTGGGACATCGGTTGTCCACCAGCTTTGGGAGCTGGATCAGCATGGTTCGACCCCATGGTTCCCGACCAAATTGCCGGGTAGATCAATCAGGTAGATCAACGGGCTTTGATCCCGTCTGTTACTGGTTCAAATCCAGTCCCGGCAGCCATAGCAATCTATCCTTATTTTTAATTATATTCTAATAGTCAATTTCCTATGGAAGAATGACATCTTTGACCGTNAAAGACTTAAATTTNGCGGTCATTGCACACACAAATAAGGAGAAAAATATGGAATACCTTCGTGTATCCCTCAGTAAACCCTCACTAAATAAAGTATCAGTCACTATAAATGGTAAAAAAAACGGTTACGTAAATGATGTGCTTACATTAGAGGGCGGTTTTGTAAAGGTATCCGCTGATGTTCCAGGAATAAAACCAGTGATAATTGAGCTATCCGGTACAACCCCAAGTAAACCAATGGGAGTAATATTATTATGCCCCGTTTAATACTACCTATTTTATTCTTATTCCTGTTATCATGTTCTCCTTTTTATAACAAACAATTTACTGGTAAAGAATATCCTCCACCATTCCTAGTAGAACAGGATGAACATACCCTCATATTTATGACCATTTCCGGTGGTGGGACCCGGGCCGGCACAATGGGGTGGAGAACGTTAGAATGTCTAAAACAAATTCCCTATATCTATAAAGCAGATGATAGTTCCATAGTACAATCGAACCTGGCAGACCAAATCGATTATATATCCGGTATTTCAGGAGGGTCATTCGCCGCAACCGGGTGGTGCATATATAAGGATTCAATGGACTTATTCAGGAAGCGGTTTGTGAATACCAATATTCAGATGACCCTATTAGGAGACCTATTAATCCCGTGGATAGGTTTAAAAGCCCTCTTTAACCCCTTCTATAGCCGTATTAATGTAGCTGCTGAATACTACGACCGGAACGTATTTATGGGGAATAAATTTTATAATTTACCGTCCCATCCTATACTATGGGTAAATGCTACCAACCTGTCAATATCAAACAGATTTGTTTTTACACCTGACCAATTTAAAATGATGGATTCGGATTTATGGGATTATCCCTTGGGATATGCCTGTGCTGCTTCTAGTGCTTTTCCTATCTTATTGANTCCTCTTACTCTTAAAAATTACGGGGAAACATTACCTGACAGTATTCTGAGTCAAGATGATACCTATGCTATGGCGAAGTTAAACTCCGTAAAGAATCCTGAAAAATATTATTACTGTAAAACTGTTGAATTTTTCAATGATAAGAGAAATAAATGGATACATCTATCGGACGGTGGACTGGTTGATAATCAGGGGCTCCAGGCTGTACTTGACCAGTTTCAGACAAACGGAATAATAAATCAGCAAATAAATAATTCGGATAAACCCCTAAGGAAACTGATAATAATTAATGTTAATGCCGGAACCGAGCCCCAGGATAATACGAGTCGGAAGCATAAAGCTCCAGGAATAATGGAAGTAATGTCCTATACAATGACATCCTCCATGGATATTTTAAGTGCTAAACGATGGAATGAAATCTGTGAAAAATGCGATGAAATATGGAAAGCTAAACTGGATGGAGTTGGGCAGCTAACGGATAAACCTTTTTGTATTGAATTAAATTTTAGGAATCTACCAGAGAATCTTAAGGATATCTGTGAAAATTTACCCACATCTTTTCATTTAACTAAAAAACAGGTTGCTTTGATTGATACCGCTGTCCCAGTGCTAATGAATAACAATGTGGATTTAATTAGATTAAAATCTTCTTTAAAATAATTTAAAACTGTAGTACTATAAGTATGAATGTACGAATGGCTGGGATATACCTTTTAGTAGATAAAGTTGGCCAGGTTCGTAAAACGGTAGAAGGTAATCTTCCATTAACTAATCAATCCTTAGGTTACGGTCGTATAGTTAAAAAGGGACCTGGATTCCTAGTACCTAATAGTCAAGCTATAGTTAGTGAAATGGATTCACTTATATCGGGTTCGGACACAGTAAAACCTTTATTTGTTCCTATGGATGTGGAAGAAGGGGACCACGTATATTATCAAAAAGACGCGGGAGACCCTATTATCCTGGATGGAAAAGACTATTTAATAATACCTTACATGGCAATAAGGTTGTTTATAAAGGACTAAAAATTGTGAAAATTGCAATCGTTGGTACGGAAAGTACTGGTAAAACCAGGTTGGTTACTGAGATAGGAAAATATTTTGGAGTCCCTACGATTCCCGAATTTGCCAGAGAAACAGCCGAGGAGATGGGTGTATCAGATATTCGTGGTATGACCCCTCAAAAAACCCTTATATTTCAGAACATTATATTAGAAAAGAAAATAAAGGAAGAGTCAAAATATCAAACTTTTATAGCAGACCGGTCTACTGCCGATAACTTAGCTTATTATCTGCGATGGTGTGCTATGGATGTTAATGATGCTTTTAACTCTGCTTATACTCGGATGTGTATTAACCATTTAAAAACATATGACCATATCATTCTCCTTCCATGGTGTAGTATTCCTTTTGAGAATGACGGTTTTCGGTCACCAAAAATTTATTATCTTTATGAAATTCATTGCCTAATTTTAGGTATATTAAAGGACTTCAATATTCCATATACTATTTTGGAGGAAACAAACCTTGAAAAAAGAGTCCAATATTTTAACCGATTCTTTATTCCATCCGGTACAGGTCCTATCATGCAAAATCAAAGGGGACACCGACCGGAAAAAGTGTTATAATTGTTTCTACGAAAAAATGAATGAAAAATTTAAATCCCGTCCATTATGCCAGATGGAAAATATTACAAAAGGAGCCCCTGTATGATCCGTATTTTTTGTATCCCAGGTTTAGACCAGGACGCATGTGATAAACTTGAAAATGAGAAATTTTTCTCTAACGATAAAGCAATCAAGATACTTGCACATCCAGTTACTATGATAGAACTGGAGTATATGCCTACGAATTATGCATTCACAGCTGGTTTAAAGATAAACATTCCGATTCTTGAAAAAAAACTGGTTAATATATATAAGGAACTAGAGGATACTTTTGAAAAGAATACGCCTCAAGAGGAATACTATGATGTTGTTGTTAGCTTTGATGTAGGTATAGTGGAATTAAATAGTACAGAATCGGAAGAATAGTTCCCTACAGAACAAAAAACCTTTTTAGGAGTTACTTATGAAGGCGATATCATATAAAATACAAATTTCAGATAATGTCATAGAAGCCGAGCAGGGATTTCATAGAATAATAAAAGAAATAGCTATCGATTACCTGGGTGCAATTATTAATCATACTGGAGTTTATTTTCCGGAAGACCTGGATACCCGTGTTTCTGCTGGAACAGACGCCGAGGAAATCGAAATATCATCAGACATTCTTGATATCGTAGAAAGTATAAAAGATATAAAAGAAAAAGAATTGAAAATAATAAAAAAATTAAATCTCTAGATACTGGCTTTTAACTTTTTAAAGCAATCGGGACATACCCCGTGACTTGAATATTTAAAAAACTTAGCTAGGAGCCTTTCTTCAACAGCACCTTCATAATAATTAATATTTCTCTTTTTTGAATAGTCTCCAATCGTTAAATACTCGTTACCGTCTTTTATTTTTTTACAATAGCTGCATACCGATGCGATGTCCGTTAATTTTAATCTCGGTAAAAATTTTAATAATTCTTCAAGTTCATTTTTAACTATTTTTATCATATCATCAGAGCAATCGATTCTTTTAATCTCTACTAATGATAAATTGTGTGCTTTTAATTTACATCCGGGGCAGGATATAATTCTGTAATCCTCAACTACGAAGGATTCCTTGTAGATAAAAAATGCATAAAATGCATCCCATTCTTCAGCACAATTATGACAGTAAATATTCATATTTTTTGAATCACTACTGTGTGACGTATGTTAGACTTCCGTAAGTAGTCTAATAGACTTTGCTCTTTACAAATAATAAAAAATGTCTGTTCCGGTAACCTATATTCAATATGGTCAAAAGTACGTGCATCATTATAAAAGACAGATATGAACTCGGCAGAATCAATATCTTCATGTCCGACCGGAGGAATCAATAAATCCTTATAGTATGCCGGGTCAATATAAAACAGGTCCGTATTCATTTTTCCGGGCCATACCCCGATAAGTTGTATATCGGGTATATTTGCTAATTCTTTTAATTCCTTACGGTTATATGCTGCGGCCGCTACCGGAACTCCTTTATGGAATCCGATTACAGGAGACCTTTTACTTATTGGAAATTTTCCTGTTTCAAAGTCTTTTCTAAACATATCTTTTCTTTCCATTTATTATCATATTGGCATTTGACGAAGTTCTTATATCATTGTTCAGGCATTCATGTATAAATTCCACTTTTATATCTATTATATCATTTTTCTGCAGTTGCTGAACAAGGTATTCTGATGTGAATACGGTATAATGATAATTCCCATCATGTTCTTGTCCACCCATTAACATATATCTGTAAACTTCTAAACTCCACAATCCACTTAGAAACATTTCAGCCTGCTTTTTCGAATCAGGAGTTTTTATCCATATGGTTCCTTCAGGCTTCAGCAGTCGGCACCAAGATGCCAAAACATTATCTACTTTAGTATGAGATATATGCTCTATAATGTCCGAAGCTATAATTTCATCAACCGTTCCCATAGGATACATACTCTCAAGATTTTCAATATCTCCATGGATTACCCCGTCAATAGTACAATATAGGTCGATATTATCATAGCCCTGTATAATACTGCTCCCACACCCGATATTTAATTTTTTCAAAGCATAAGCCCCTGTTCAATGGATTTCGGTATTCCGAATCCAGTCATGGTTATTTTATCATTCATAATAATCACTTCTGCTCCGTATTCAGACTTATAATTTTCATATTTTTTTGCGTTATCAGTTAAGAATCTTATCGTCTGATTTGTTGACCCTCTCCATGCCGTAGTTTCATCCAGTAGCTCTTCTATGAATGGGCCATCCACTAAAATATCTATATACTTCAAAATTTCAGGGAATCTCTTCTGTATCACTTCATAGGTATACCCGGAAGTCAAAAAAATATTATATAATGGAAAAGCCAATTTTAAAAAGTCTAATACTTCCTCATATTGGTCTAAAGGCTCACCCCCGGTCAAGCTTATACCGTGTGGTGGATACCAACCTAATAGTGAACTATTAGCCTTAACATCTTTTAAAAGCTGCTCAGGAGTCCATATCTCACCAATTCCCGGTTCCCATGTATGTTTATTACCGCATCCTGGGCAACGTATACTACATCCCTGGAACCATATAGTATAGCGGGTTCCGGGTCCGTTTACTTTCGTTTGTTTTATGATACTATTTATGAACATCGTTTTTAATTTTTAACTCCATTGCTTCCACGACATTAGAGAAATAGCTCCTTTTATCCATAGTATCATTTACAGGGATGAACTTAGTAGATATATTCTCATTAAAACCGAAGGATTTTCTGGATGTCATGTTAAACACAAACTTGATATGGTCATCATAATACATAACATTCTTAATACNCGCGCTATCCCCGATAAAACGACATCCAACCATATCTTTCTTATTATTATGGTTTTCTATAGCTTTACGAAATATGTCCGACTGCCAATTCGATGGATTCACACGTTCTTTAAAATAATTAGCAATATCGGAATAGAGTACTTTAAGACTACCCACTATAGTTAGATTGCATTCAATATCCCCTTCTCCTATATGAAGTTCAGATTTTAACTCACTCGGTTCCTTATACTCCGAGTTCCTCCATATAACCTCGTACCCGTCCATTTCTTTCAAATTATCAATCATGCCTTGTAAGGAATTACAGGATTCGATTTCGAAGTTATGGGTCAGATTCGATGTCTCCATTATGGATTCCATATCACTTTTACCATCAAATTTTAATTTGATTTTTTCTCTGTCATGGCAAATAATAGAATAGGGTGATATCTCAAAATCTACCCCCATTCCATTGTCGACTTCTTCACCGGCCCTTGGTGTTTTTAAAAGGACAATACAATTATCCTTATTATTTTCACAATATTGAATCATTGCATCGTCATTCATTTTTATGCCCCTTTTTATATTTTATATAGGCGTCTTTTGTAAGGGAGATATATTTTTCTTCCTTATCGTTCCATACCATAAACTTTTTATTTACCATATCCCATCGGTCGAAGCACATTCCCAGGAGTTCTGCAGTCTTGATAGGAACGGGGCCGCTGAATATCCCACTCGATTTTACGGTCGGCTTTAAGTCCCTTTTGCATGAATAACACCATATTTTTTCATCAAATTCAGACCATTCAATATTAGTACCCCCGCATTTTGGGCAGGTCATCCCATATTCCTTTGGGTTCTGGACATAATGTGATACCCTTTTTACTTTCGGTAAACGTTTCCCGGTTATTTTATGTACTGCGAGGTCAAATCTATTAGCCATATATTATTATACCCATTACTCTTATTAAACTCATAATTTGAACCTGCCTATTACATGATACTTGTTTATGTCTACTTTTATTTCTGTATGATTCCCTTTATAGAATTTATCATGCATATTATATGGCATTAACCCACCAAGTCCCCAATCGGAAGACCCACGGTCTAAACGACCATAGGAATCATAATCAGTATGAGTTCCTACATAAAATCTAAACAGGTTATGTTCTGCTTCTAATTCTTCAATTAAATCCATTGGTATTTCATATACATCGAAATACCAAGATTCCTGTTCATCCTCGCTATGTAATGAGAACCATGCACGTTTACCTTCCCATAACATCATGCCATTAAGTGGCCCGTTCCAGTAACTTACATGATACAGGAGCCTGGTATGTCCCTTAGTTTCTTCCCGCAGTTCGTTAATAGTTCTAATTATATTATTCATGTTTATATTTCATAATGAAATTTTAAATACCTACCAGGTTTTATTTCCACAAAACAAAAGCCTTCGTAAGTGTCCCCGGTATATCCGCCATTTACATACTGATTAATCCAACTACCAGTAATTAGTTTATAATCTTCTGTTTGATATTTCCCATTTTCAGTTGTCCTGGTAATACTTAATGCGTCAGCACAGCTTTCTTTAAGAAACTCTTCAAGTTCTTTATAAAATTCATCGCCTTTGATAGTTTTAATAACTTTAAGGATTCTTCTACTATTACGTTCTAACTCGGCATGGTATGCATCCATCCATTTATCGTATTCTTCCATTATTTTACATTCTTCGTCGGGATGTATCATCCTATCTCCTTCACTTAATTCTCATGGATTCCCAATCGGATTTTTTCCAATAGTCACCCCTTGAATCTTTTACATAATCGGTTTCTTTTCCAACGGGCATAAAATCAACAGGCCTTTTTCCTACTGTCTTCAGGAATAAATTCCTGACAATGCATATCATACTCTTTCACTTCGTTAAGATGATGACATTTCCTATGTAATAATTCCTTGGCCTCTTTTTTAGTCCGAGCCCGAAAATAAAACCCATCCCTGCGATTAGGATTATCAGTGTAAAGAACTGCTAAGGGAAACTCTTTAGAAAGAGAAAAACGTTGTTTAGATTTAGAAATACAATATTGGATATACATAAACTAACCCTTGATTGTGCTACATTTTTCGTAACGTAAAATCATATCGGTCATAGTTGCACCGAGGTACTCTTTTAATCTTTGGTCCATTGGTTTGATTTTATGCAATATTGTTTGAGCTCCTTCACTTGTTTCTGCATAACCAAGAATTTTATAGGCAACGTTACCATTAGAAAGTTTTGTCGGGTCCCCACCATCATAGGTAGTAAAAAATTGGTTGCCGTGTTTAAGCCCCTCAAGGACTACAAAGTTATTTGTCATATTATTTTTCCTACCACACGTTATTTTTGGGTATTAGCTTCCCGGGTCTGACGAATTTCGTTTACCTTAGAATTCAATTCCATTTGATTAATGGGATATACTCTATCCCGTTTTCCTTCGACATGCCGGGTAACCGTTAAACCGTCCTCCGACCGGACCCATCCAGATACGGTATCACCAAGAGCAAGGCCCACAGCGGCATTAAAAGCTTTAGCACGTCTGGCATTCCGGTCTTTTACTCTGGCTGCATTATGTTCTTTTCTGGCTTTTACATACGATGAGACTGATGGCATATGGGCTCCTTTAAAATTTATTGATATTCTTTAATAAATGATAGAATAAAATCGTATAGGATATAAACAATTATTTTCCTACCAGTTCAGTTTTACTTCCTTAATATCTTTTGCTACAACCTGTTCGTAATCCCCACGACGGTTACGTTCCAGAAAAAACAGCATATCAAACTTCTGAGCCGGGTCTACAAAAATATCCTTATAATTCGACATCCAAAAACCGATAGCCGATGACAAATTATTCCCCTTTTGAATAGACATCTGTAGATGCTGCCCGTCAGCCGTAACCCGGTCCCGGGCCATATGTACGTCCTCAACAACGAAGCAGGGTAATTGATTCCCATTCCCAAATGGTTCCATCCGTTCTAATTCTTCTACCAGACCCATGTGAATATCCCGCATTTTAAGTTTTGTGTCGTAAATCATATAGGGCTTCGGGTCAGTTGGGAGTACATAAGACGATACACTATTTATTCGTTTCCTAAAAGCATCAATATTCTTCTTTTTGATTTTTAAACCCGCAGCCATCGGATGTCCTCCCCATCGGTCAAATAGGTCGGCACATTTCCCAAGGGGCTCTAACAAAGAAAATTCGGGTACAGTTCGTACCGACCCATACCCATGAGATATAATAGCACAGGGTTTATGATAAATTTCCACTACCGTTGATGCAACAATCCCAATAACTCCTTTATGCCATTTATTATCAGATAAAACGATAAAACTATCATTTTTATAATTCTTTTCAATCATCTCTATGGCCTGGTCCCTAATAGCGGTATTAATTTCCTGACGATTTTTGTTTATCCTGGCCAGTTCATGTGCCAGTTCATCCGCTTTCTTTTCATCATTAGTCAATAATAACTCTAAAGCCTTAGAAGGGTCGTCAATACGGCCGGCTGCATTTATTTTTGGAGCTATTATGAATCCTACGGTCTCCGATGATGGCTTTTTACCCCATAAACTACTGACTTTTAATAGATGCTTCATCCCTACGTTATCCGTTGACATTTTTAATCGTTTAAAGCCCTCTTTAACGAGGATACGGTTCTCATCTATGATTGGTACAGCATCAGCCACCGTAGCAACCGCTACAAGGCCTAGGAATCGTTCTGGGAGCACTTTCACATGTTTATCCAAGGCTTGAGCGAACTTAAAAGCTACACCGGCTCCACATAGGTCTTTAAAAGGATAATCCGGTCCCTCCGGGTTGATAAATGCGTATACTTTTGGTCGATTAGTATAAGAATGATGGTCTAATACGATAATGTCTATTCCGTGTTTCTTAGCCCGGGCATGTGCTTTTGTTTCGTTACTTCCACAGTCACAGGTAATAATAATTTTGCACCCGATATCATGGGCATGGTTTACGGCTTCTACTGAGAGGCCATACCCCAGGTCCCGGGTTGGTACATATGGTACCGATTGAACGCCTATTTCTTCCAGGGTCATCTGAAGGATAGCACATCCGGATATTCCGTCGGCATCATAGTCCCCATGGCAGAATACCTTCTCTTTCTGTTCTTTGGCTTGTAGGATTCTTGATATGGCTTTCAGCATGTCTTGAAATAGGAACGGGTCATATAGGTCTTTATAGGAACCCGTGAGGAATTTTTTGACGATAGAGTGGTCATAGCCATTAGATAACAGGCCAGAAGATACCATACGTCGTAGTAATATAGTAGCACCTATATGGCTCAATTTAAACTGTTTTGATATCTTAGATACTACGGATTTCGGTGGTGTCGAAATATTAATTGGTTTCCACTCAAATTCTCTCATTCGATTATTTGCTTTCCGGTTTGGGGTTTAGGTGGTTCTGGTGGAGTCGATTTTGGAGCTGATTTAGCTATTTCATACCGACCTGATATTATTGTTTTATCAAAAAGTTTCTTCTTTTTACTTTTTTTAGTTGTACTAATCAAATCATTCATATTAATGGCCGCACAAGTTTTGGGGGAATAGACTGATTTTGTATGGGTCGATGTAGAACAAACCAAATCATTAACATTTAGGTAAGATAATGATGTTATTGGTTTCCCTCTTTTAGGTTTAGGAGGAGAAATATATGATATATTAGGTAATGACTTTTTAAATAGGCCCTTATAAAAATTGGACCATTTTTTTATAATACCCGTCATGTGGTACTTTTTTTTAAGATTCACAATAAAATCTTTCACTGGGTCTTTAGTCATTTTTCACCTTTAACCCTCTATACGTCCCACGAATTTTATTGTACTTTTCAAGTAAGTCATTATTGGATAAATCCATTAATTCAACGGCATACTTAATGTAATCATCCGGGTATTCTTTTTGAGCTATTAAGGCGCACAGTTCTGCTTTATTCTCTAAATTTTCCAGGTCTTTCGAGAGTATCTCATATTGATTTAAACCATCTGAAATTACTTTAAAATCTGGAGCTTTCGTAGTAAGAACTCCGTCCAACCAATCTGTATCAGATGGGTCGTACGGTAGCGCCATAATAGATTTTGAAATTGCCCCATCTTTTACTGCGTCATACTTCTTAACATCTTCTTCAGATGAAAGTTCAATACCCTTTACATTCGCTCGTGCTATATTAAAACGATTCATAATAATTTTTAACGTGCTATGTTCTGTTTTGCCCTGCTCTCCATTGTTTTGTTGGTGGACGACACAACCACTTCCTCGTTCTTTACTGCAGAGTAATAGGCACCCCTAATTATTTTGTTACCGTTGAACATGCAGTACATTCTTTCCTTAAATTCAAAATCAGGTATCTAAGTGTAGGCGCTCCTGTTGTATCTCCAATAGATATTTTTTGTCTTGCCTGAACGAATGTTGATGTTGTAAAATCCAATCTCGCATTTAATTCATCATATTCTTGTTTCTTTACTTTTAGCACATTATCTATTCCGCTTGCTGACTTAATCCCAAACAGTAGAACTGAAATTGCATTAAAAGCTATCGTTGTATTTTTTGCATATTGACTATTATTTATTGACAGTAATGCTAATGATGCTTCTCCAAGCAAACCAAATGTTACATTTGTAAATGTCCAATAATTTGATTTTTTAGCAATAAAATTGTATTCTGTTGCGATATCATTCTTCTTTGCATTGCATTTACTCACAAGATTATCAAAAGATATAATGTCGTTGACAAGGGGGCCTTCCTCTCCTTTGTTATAGAATGTAGTTGGTTTTGTTAATTCTAAATTAGTCGTACATCCGACAAACAGGAACAAGAAAGGCAATAGTAATAATTTCATTTTAGGATGTCCTCCTATTGTGCTTGAAAATTAAGTTCTTTTCCTTCAGCTGGTATGATGGGGTCATCATTCTCATGTTTAAACCAGCTTGAAAATATCGGTAACTGCTGCTGGTTATTTGTTACGACTTCGATTAAATATCTCGTATTGTAATTATTACCATTAAAACTTAAAGCTGTCATAATTAGCTTATGATTCCCTGTATTTAGAACCGTAAGATATGCTTGAATTGGTTTATCCTGTGATATTTGGATATTAGATTCTTCATATACAACCTGTCCATTGAAGTTCAATTTTAATTTTCCCTGTAAAGCATAAATCTTTATACTAAGTACCGACCCATTCGGAACAATAAAAGCCATATATTATATCCCTTTCAATTATCCGTCTTTATAAATAGTCCCGGATGGTGCTGCTGAGCGATGTGTGCTTGATTTTTTACCACTTTCTCCACGGCTGACTTGGTACAGTATTCTGAACGGGACCGCTACCACCAAGATTACTATCTATATATACTAACTGGTCGTAGATGAGAGATAACATTTTATCTGTATCTTTAAATGTATGACTACCTCCACTCCATTTTTCTGTCCAGAAATCCCGTCCGGTAGAATAAAATCTATCATTATAATTTGGAAGGCCTTGAAGTTTTGCCTTTTTTAAAATTTGCTGAATCCTCATATTTATACATTCAGCTTTAATCCGCAAACATCTTTTTTGTCCAGTCTCTGTATCACTATTTATATAGGATTCTGTCCACCATTCTTCCTCTGTAGTAGGAAAATTATCCGATGCAGCATAACAGATAAATATTGAGACTAAAATTAATAGACGTACTAACATTTTTTATTTTCTTTTATAAACGTTCTTATCATTTCAACAACTTCACTTGTTAAATTCTCCAGATTTTCCGTTCCGTCCACTCTCATTACAACCGAGTCTTCTGTAATTATGAATTCTGTTTCTAAAAAAGACTCACGTAAATTTATCAAGTTGGTCAATTGTGCCGGAATTTTTCTACGATTGCAGCATATACTAGGGGGTGTATCTACAAAAATATATAAGTCAGGTTTTAAAAAGTACCTATGCTTATACACTACTTTTATAAAGTCATAAACAGAAGGATTAAATACTCTTGCATAGGCTAGGCCGGACCATATGTACCGGTCACAAATAACATTTTTATGCTCCTTTAAAAAATCCTGATGTAAAATTCGGTCTATCATAAATTCAACTTCCCGGCCTGCTGAGTCCATACCCTTTAAATTAAGCTCATCCGCTTTCTCTGATGAAAAAGTAGGCTCTTTCGTCCATATAAAGTTATCCGTCACAAGTGCTTGTTGTACAAACTGGGATAATGTCGTTTTTCCCGACCCATCAATTCCCGAAAATACTATAAAAATATTAACCCCCCCTATTTACCTTGCATCAACATAATTACGACACGAGTGGGAAGGCCAACGACTTTAGTCGTTGGATGAGAGCGAGTCATGTCTTAATCCTTTCTGTAATAATGTATTAATAAGTTTTACGTAGGTATATAGGTAAATCCATTATGCGTAAAACTTTTAAATACAGACTGTATCCAACTAATGCTCAGATTACCAGAATGAATAATATTCTGGAACAAACTCGCTGGGTCTATAATGAAACCCTTGCACTTAGAAAAACTGCATGGGAATCCGAGAAAAAATCTATATCCCTTTATAGTACCCAAAAAGAATTGACCCAATGGAAAATTAAAAAACCGGAACTTAATAATGTCCAATCCCAAGTACTCCAAAATGCCCAAGTCCGAGTAGACCTTGCTTTTAAAGCTTTTTTTAGACGGTGTAAAACTGGAGAAAAACATGGATTTCCAAGATTTAAGGGGCAGGGATGGTATGACTCTATTACTTATCCCCAATCCGGATTCAGACTTCATACCAATAAACTTTATCTTTCTAAAATAGATAGAGTAAAAATAGTTCTCCACAGGCCCATTCAAGGTATCATAAAAACCTGTACCATTAAAAGAACTCCTACTGGAAAATGGTTTGTTTATTTTTCCTGCGAGGTAGAAAGACCTGAGCCCCTTCCAAAGACTGGTAAAATAGCTGGAATAGACCTGGGGCTTATCACCTATATTCAGTGCTCTGACGGGTTTAAAATCAACAAACCCCGATTTTTTAATGAGGAACAGGGAGCTCTTGCTCAGGCAAAAAGACGAGAGAACGAAACTTTTAAAAAGGAACATAAAAGAGTTCTGGCTAAGATTCATGAACGAATTAAAAATAGAAGAGAGAATTTTTGTCATCAGACTGCAAAAAAACTTATTGATAAGTATGATTTTATTGCCCATGAAGACCTTAATGTTAAAAGTCTTATAGAGAAAAAAGAGAATAGTAAAAATATCTCTGATGCTGCTTGGTCTACTTTGATTCAATACATAACTGTCAAGGCTGAAAGTGCCGGACGAGTTATAGTAGCAGTAGACCCAAGGGGAACTAGTCAGAGATGCTCGCAATGTGGAGCCACAGTACCTAAAACTCTTGAAGTTCGTATTCATAACTGTCCTCATTGCGGTTTCAAAACTGGCAGAGATTTAAACTCTGCCTTAGAAATACTCAGACTGGGATTGCAGTCTGTTGAGCGACCGGTGCCACGCCGTAAGGCGAAAGCATTAGTTCAGGCCCATGGAAGCCCACGACTTTAGTCGTGGGAACAGTCACATTTAATACACTTATATACCATGATAGTCCTTTATTTTTAAATTTCTAAAGTTAACTGTTTCTTATCTGCGTACTCTTTTGGGTACTTATTATAAATTTTTCTATTTTTAGAGAAATATTGTAACAATAAAATTTTCGTTTTTTCATCAATATAGTCGCATAATACGGCCTGCTTTTTACCAGGCCATTCTCTCTGACATCGACCCAGTACCTGACGTATGAGCCGTTGTGACTTACATGGAGTGGCCATAATAGCAATTTCAAGAGGTGGGCAGTCAAATCCCTGTTCTACTATTTTTCCTCCAAAAAGGTTGTTTATCTGCCCACTATTAAGATTGTCTTTTATAGTATTTTGGTCCTGAATCTTCAGGCTTACCCCGTATTTCCGACTTGCCAGAATATCGGTATGGGCTGATGGCATTTGTTTCTTAACCATCTGTTCCAAGATTTCCATATGCTCAATACGATTTGAATAGCATACAGCCGTCTTTTTTTCCTGTATAAATTCTTTAATATCGTCAACAATAAGTTGATTTCTGTCTTCATCGTGTATTAGTAAATCTAATAGTTCATGATACTTATCTTTCTTACCTATGAAATTATAATGAAATTTGGTCTTTTTTAGACGTATCTTTGTTTTGAACTCCCCTAAATCATCTATTTCTACGATGGGGCCAATATAGGTTTTAAGGATAGGAGTCATTCCATCCTCCCTATTTGTTGTCGCCGATAACCCGGTCATGTATCTTGCTTTAAAATAAGTTAATAAGTCCCTATATAAAGGCGACCCGGATTCATGGGCTTCGTCGATTAAAACGTGCCCATGTATATTCCCCAATTTTCTTTTCTCATCCCTGGTCATATTAGATAAGGTTTGTTCAGTAGCTACTGTTATGAATCCATCTCGTTTAATTTTACCATTTATAATTCCTATTTCTTCATCCTTTATTTCAAATATCTGCTTTATAGAGTCAACCCATTGATTAAGGAGTATGTGAGTACGTACTATGATTAAAGTTTTTAAACGTATCTGGGCAACAGCCAGAAGAGCCAAAAAGCTTTTTCCTCTACCGCAGGATAATGAAATAACTACATTTCCTTTAATGATTTGTTCGATAGCGTCCTTTTGAAAAAAATACGGCTTTATATCATTTTTTTGTTTAAAAGGAATAGTTTCAAACTTCGGGCGTATGTCCTCCAGCTCAAGTTTTAGTCCACATTTTTCGAACTGTTTATGGACATAGGATATTCTTACAGACCTAGGCAATCCCATATATTCAGTATCCATGCTATACATATGAACAAATTCCGGGATGGCATAACTTACAAAACCCTTACCATATTTGGCCGCCTTCTCAAAGTCCGGGTTCCTGAGGGTTAGGTCGATTCTAAATTTATCTATAAGGGCCTGTGGGAGTTCTTTACGTGGTAGTATTATATGGTGTGAGATAAATCCTTTTACTATTTTACCTTCAGTAGGGGTACTTGGAAGTTCCGGAGATTGTAATTTTGGGAATTTCTGTTTTCTGGTATCCCGATAATTCCAAAACTGATAGGGCTTCTTTTTTATTAACATAGGCTATTCAACAATACGTCTTATATCCCATTGACTTAAACCTGATAGTTCCGAAAGTTTAGCATATTGATTTAGAAGTTCTCCATTTTTCTCTTTTAAGAATTGTTTCAGGATGTATGAGTCCATTCTATAATACCTCTCGATTATTAGTGCGCTCTTTTTTTGTGTATATTTTCGTGTTCTCCATGATAATACTATATGCTTACAAAATGCTTTTACGGGACTCGTAATATGAAGGAGTGACCTCTTAATATCATGTTCGATATCAATCAATCGAAATTTAATACGTAGGGTCATACCCCACCACCATATAGAAAATGGGATTTTCTTTTTATTAATCATATAATATGATACGCGAATTTACTAAACTAGCGCGGTCATCCATGTGCGAATCGAACGCCTTTATTAATAGTACACCAGTACAATCATTTTTGACCGCGCAAACAGACTACTTTTTTCGTTTAATAAAAAAACCAACAATGACGGTTATAATCAACAGAGGAATTGCAATCCATGGCCATTTAGACTTGCTCATTTGTGTGTAAAACCTTTCCTATTTTATTGTTATTTGTGCTATTAACATAGCACTATCTATATACTATTTTTTAAGAGCTTGAAACGAGAGTATCAATAGTAAACATTTTAGATTCTCTTGCAAGGTATTCCCAATGTTCCAGGGACATGATATAATCATTCCAATCCCTTTCTGTCATTGCTTTTTTATTTTTTTGTTCAAACCTTCTTAATATATCAGATATTTCATTTGAATCAAAACTAATTGGGTAACGAGCCATTATTTTTTCCTCTTTGATTTTGTAACCATTCCTTTATAACACTATGTGCTTTTTCTTCCGTAGGCCAGTATCCTAAATATTTTTGCTTTAATGTTACAGGGTCCATAGGTTTAGCCGTCCATAACCCGGAAAATCTATGATAATATACTCCATCATACTTTGATTTTTTAGGCTGTCTTAGATTTTTTATCTTTTCAATTCTCCGATTTAATAAAAAACGTCTCCGTGATGGTGTACTTTGTGTAGCTCGTAGATTCATACTATGCCCTATATTATTTAAAACAATTTTATGTGCTTCCTTTCTTAAATCCTTTACAGGGCACTCTTTTATTAATTCCCATTGAAAATTATTGATTCCATATTTTTTACAAAACTGTATTAACGGATGACTAATTTTTTTCCCGTCCTTCAACCATCTATAGTACCCAATAATTGCATCCCTAAAATTCCTACTATATGCAAAAAATTTACGACCTGATAAGTCATTCTTGAAGTATAAAGAGAACACTGCAGGTACATTATTCTTAGGAGCCACAATACCGTATTTATTCATATCAAATATTGTTTCTACATCTTCTTTTATTCCTAATTTATTTATTATCTGTCTGACTCGTTCCCGACTTAAATTTAATTTCCTACCTATTTCCGCCATACAGGTATTATTTCTTGCCAAATTTAATATGGATTCTTTATTATGTACCCCATGAAGCGGATTAATTTTTCTATTATTTAAAAATAGAACCCTGACTTCTGCAAGAATATTAAAAAGTTTTATATGCTTGCTTATAACTGTATGATGGACGCCGATTTTAATAGACATCTCTTTAAAACTTCGGCATTCATTAGCTACTTGTAGTAGTAACTCTTTAGTTATCTTTATCCGGCTCATCGGTCTCCTCATTAAACAAGGTATCAGCAATTACAACATTACGAGTTCTCTTCTCAGCTAATTTATGATATGTAGGCGATAATTCGATTCCAATATAATTTCGTTCCAATTTTTTACATACCCGTGCTGTAGTGCCACTCCCCATGAATGGGTCTAATACGACTGCCCCTTTCCAGCTCAGCATCTTTATACATCGTCTGGGTAGTTCCTCCGGGAATGGTGCCGGATGAACTTTTTTACTTATCCGGGTCTCGGCCGGAAAGGTCCATAAGGACGACGACCAATCAATGAACTCTTCATTAGTAAGGTCTGTAATTCCCTTAGTTTGCAGGTGATACGTTTCCTTAGCAAATATAAGGATGTATTCAAACGGCTTTGGGAATGATGGCGCTGCAGGACTTTTAAAAGACCCCCAAGCAGTACGTGAAGTAACATTTTTCTTGTCCCAAACGATTGTTGCCATAGGTAAGTAACCTATTTCCTTAGTCATGAAATGGGTGATATCTACATGAGTCGGAATTTTTCCATTTTGGCCGTCTCCGATATTAATTACGCAGCGGCCACCCTTTTTTAGCTTCTTATAGATATCAGAAAATAACCCTTTAAGCCATGCTATGTATTCAGAATGCTCCTTATTATCATTATACAAATCATAGGGCTTATCATTAAACTTATTTGAGCCTAAATTGACATTAAATGGTACAGACGTGAGACATAAATCTATAGAATCATTTGGAATAGCGGGAATAATTTTGAAGCAATCTCCACAGATAATTTTATTTAAAAATTCTTCTATTTTTTGTGCCATATTCCACCTTTATATAATCTACCACCAAAAAAGTCTGCCCATTTTGTCCATTCAGAATAAGCACGGTCCGGATGATAAGGAATTTCATCCGGTTTTTTATTTAATTTCCAGTAATTATACCATTCAGTTACCGACCTAATATGCCTATATTTTGCATACCTTTTAAGATGACTTAATGTAACCATTTTTATTTTTGGAGGAATTTTATAAAATTTATCTTTTTTCCTTTCCAAAAAAATTGTAGCATTACTATAAATATAGTCTCTGAATAATCGGCATCGTTCCTTTCCGCTATGCTGTAAATAGTACATTTTATGCTGACGATTTAATTTTACTTTTGGAAGGGATGTTCTAATTATAAGAATTTTTTGTATTATATTAATAAATTTTTTAGTCCCTATCATATTAAATACCCAGTGGTTCTTTTTTAATTTAGTATTATTATAATTTTTAGTTACAAAATTACAAATAGACCCATCACCGTCAAAATATCCCCTGATAAAATGATTATACAATCTATGTTTTAATTTTTTAGGAAAAGTAAGAGTTAGAGACTTTCTAGGGGTGCACCCCATTTTTATTAGGTCATCTGCTATTCTTTTAGATGTAATATTAAGTATATAACATTCCCCTTGCACTCCTTTCTTAGGTATAAATTTTAATGGGTATTCTGGTCCTATCGTATCCCTAAATTTACGTAAATGGCCGATATCTTTACTTCCGAGTTTAATAACTAACCCACTAGACATTGGTCGTTGCCTCACCATTCCGTCAGCAAAAATAAACCCTAGCCAATACGCTTTTTCCTCGGTATTAATGTTTTTAAAAAAATCTTGGTTACAATTGTACTTTCTTGAACTATTCTTTTTAATACCGTATTTTGTTAATATACGACTTATTCTATGAGTAGATGCTATATTAAATGATGTGGCAGTTTCCTGTAGGGACCCCATTTTTTTATACCAACGAATAACCTCTTTTTCTATTAAAACACTTTTAGGGGGCATGTCTATATTACCCTTTATTAATACTTTTTCCAGTCATCCTGCTTGGGGGGCTACAGACAACAAGGTCCACGGAC
>Ga0031655_10000486_pt1 | contig 25208 bp, 32 predicted proteins | sample FrelakmetHBP12HB_FD_55187 | JGI IMG/M metagenome (GOLD analysis project Ga0031655, IMG submission 55187) | Freshwater lake sediment microbial communities from the University of Notre Dame, USA, for methane emissions studies -HBP12 HB | ecosystem: Environmental > Aquatic > Freshwater > Lake >... | reverse complement strand
CACCTTTTCCGGAAGCGATTGTGTATACCTTGACCATTGAACACCCTGTTGTGTGATTATTTCTATTTGATTTATATAAGATTACCCAATTTTTCTCGGGATCAGATTATCCCCCGAGGAAATTTATATAACGTATAAGACGTTGTGCATTTTAACCTGAAGGGTATAAACACAAACCCTCACAGAGGTTTGGGACAACTGCGTCAGAAGAATATAATCGGCAAATGCCAGAAGATTCCTGATACTGCCGGCATGATAGGGTTGCTAATGATCAGTTCAATTACTTTTAATTCAACGTTCGGTCAGATGTTCAAGACGTAGTTGTTTTATTAATGTTTTGCATTCTCCACGTATTTTATTGGTGATGATATCTACATCCATTGTCTCAAAAGTATCGATATCGCTCTCAAAACTATTGTAATCTGTATCTGCCGCATGCTGGGCCTCGTCTCCGCGTTTCTTCTTCTCTAACAATTCCTGTAAAAATTCCTGCGATTGCTGAGGGATTGTTACAGAGGGATTATGATCTGCAGGTTGTGGAGATTTGTTTCCCGGTGTCTTAGATGGTTCCGGTACATGCAGTGTTTCAAACGTGATTGACGGACGCGGCGCAGACATCTCCGTAATATGCGGTTTCTGAAGGTTTTTGACCGGCATGACCACTGCTTCCTTGGATGATGCGGGGGGCGATTTAATTACCGGTGGTACATGATCTGCCTTTGCGGGAGAAAATGGAGATTGTTCTGACTTTCCCCCTCTACCGATGCGACAGGATTTATTGAATTCAAGCGACAGCTCGATCTGTGTATCATCCATGGTGGATACTGATGCGTCTACATTTTCTCCGGCAATCTTCTGAAATTCATCCAGGGCAGCATCGCCACAGATGTTACGGAATTCCGCAAGTATACGTTTACCAGATTTAAATACAAGTGATCCATTTGCTGATCCAAAAGAGATGGTGCAGATCCCGGTGAATTTCATCAGCTGGAGTTCGTCAAGAATCCCCCCCAGCTTCGAGTCTTTTTTTATGTAACGGAATGTGCCCCGCGGGAGTTGCATTATGTTGTATTGTTACGATTACCTACTATATAGTTTCGTTTTGATCGGACGATGGAAGTGCGCGCTTTTGAATATTCTCATGATAGAAACCATTCACCAATTCTGAAAAATTGACATGCTATTTTGGTATTTTTTACGCAATTGTCCTGTTTTGTCCGAAAATGAAAGAAAAGACCAACATTTTAATAGAAAAAAAACAAGAGAGAATCATTTATGTGGGGGCAAAGAAATGCTAAAGCCATTATTGGAGGAATTTCTGAAAGTGGAAGGGGTTTCAGCTGCGGTTGTAGTAGGAAGAGACGGGTTTGTTATTGAAAGTGCTGTTTCCGGCAAAGTGGATATAGAAGCACTGGGTGCTATGGCTTCAACAGGTCTCGGTACTTCAGAAGCAATGGGAAATACACTGGGAAAAGGAGAACTCTCGCAAATGCTCGTCGAACTGGAAAAAGGGCCTATCATACTCTCACCACTTTCCGGTGATGAACTGATTGCCATTGTTGCAGATACAACGGCCAATATCGGAAGAATCAGATATGAATTAAAAAAGAATAAGGTCCGGCTTATTGCAGCCCTCTGATCTCCGCTTCTTATTTATATGAGATTACCTGCAGGAATTGTTGAAGAGTCTGTCACAAATCCTCAGAAGGATGGATTACTCCAGTACCTGACGACCTTCCGTGGATTGCTCGAGATTATAACTGAATCCGGGCATGGTTTTATTCTTAATGATTATGGGAAACTGGTTGGAGCGTATTTGAAAAATAATAATGCGATTTTTCGTGGAAAATCTGCTCTCTATCATCTGACAATGGAGTCAAATGAAATTTCTGACACCGTGGCGACGTTCAACCTGCGAAAATATTCTGAAACAGAATTTTCCCGAGCTGTTCAGATCTCTCACGAAGAGGGATTATTCATAGGGACTCTGGCATTTCCAGATGCTTCTGAGCCCCGTACAGAAACCAGCGGGATCCCGGAATTACCTCATCGTCTTGATAGAAAAACGTTAAAAAAGATTAAAAATCTTACTGGAGTTATTGCAGTTTCTGCATTTTTTGAAGGATTTCCTATTCAGTGCGTAGGTGATGCTGATTTTGAGCATGTGGCGGCCTCGGCCGAGGATCTCATGCGGGCAGGGACAAAAATTGCAAAGGATATGAAAATCGGCTTCCTAGATCAGATGATTCTCGAAACTGATGAGAACAAATTTATTATTGCGCCATGCGGGGATATCTTCATGTGCATTTTTACCACCGCAGATGCACATCTCGGCCTTATACGAGTTGTTTTAAAAAGTATCCAGTCAGAGCTTTCCGAGAACTAAGTGAACATTCAGGATTGAAAATAATTTTTATTTATAAAAATCGGCCGTCTTATTCATTATTAAAATAACAAAAGCATAAATACAATAAAATGTAATAAACAAAAGTATCAAATAAAAATAAAAAAAATCATTTAATATAAAAGGAGATCTAGATCTAGAACTAGGTCTAACGGGTGATGTCTGGATTGAACAAAGATGACGATGAATCACTGGAAGATGTAAACTCCCTCATCAGGATGATTAAAGGAACCAAAAAAGATGAGGAGACACAGAAACCAAAAGAAACTGCAGCTCAGTCCCATACTCCTACGGTTAGTGAGCCTACATCCGATATTGGCGATTTCACCGCTCTTAAGAAAAAAATGAGCATGCCGGATGAGGAGGAACCTCCGGCAACCGCACCATCATCACCTAGTGATCTTGAGTTTTCTGAAGCTGATGGTCAGCAGAAAAAAACCAATCAATCCGCACAGACTTCAATTCCCGCCGAATCTGATCAGGAGAATGAAGGAAAAAACACACGGGAATCCCTGGAAAAACTTCTGGCCGGCAGGGTGACGAACCAGCCTCTTGTTTCACGAGATAGCGCTGTAAATAACAATGAGATCCAGATAATCGATGAAGATCCCAAGGCAGCCGTGAGGTCAAAATCCATAAAAACGACATCCACATCACCACCAGAGATTGAACCCGTGACGGATGCTGACAAAAAGATTGTCAATGTTGATCAGATCTCGGATTTCTCCGGTCTCATCCTTCCCAAAGGTGTATCCTTCAAAATTGATGAACTCAAACTACATGGACGTATTAGTGCATTTGAAGGGACNGGTACCCTGCCACCCGACTTCGATGAAATCTGGAAGAAAAATTTCTCCACTGCCGGCTTCAAGGATCTTGATATTGAAGCGGATATAGGACTGGCAAAACCCAGATTTGAATCCAAAAAATCCTGGTTCACCTCTCTTTTCAAGGCCATNCATACTACTCTTGAGGAATANGATCCCAAGACACANGGTCCGCTTGTTGATATCTCCTTCAAACCTTCTCCAGGAATTGAAGAGGTGGAGATCTACCCGGTGAACCCGCCGTATGCATATGTCCAGATCATATACGATCATGCAACACACGAATACACGTACTCGGTGCTCGAACCCCTTCTCACCGATCCGGAGAAAGAACTGCTAAAGGAGTTAAAGGTACGCCTGTTTGAGACGCTCGATATCAACACAAAGGACATCTCCAAGGAAGAAGCCGGTATAAAACTGCGGGCTGCTGCTACTGATATTATTCTTGATTTTGGTATCAAGCTTACCCCAGTCCAGCGTGAGGTTATCCTCTACAATATGCATAAAGATTTCCTCGGGGACGGGCTTATCGATGCGATAATGCACGATAAATATATTGAAGATATCTCATGTGACGGAGTCCATACTTCACTCTTTGTATACCATGCCAACTACGAGTCGATGAAAACCACTCTTTCATACACGAATGCCGAAGAACTCGACTCGTTTGTAACGAAGCTTGCCCAGCGTTCGGGTAAATACATCTCAATATCACAACCCATTCTTGATTCAACCATGCAGGACGGATCACGTATCCAGATGACTCTGGGTCAGGAAGTAACCGCTCACGGCTCTACCTTTACCATCCGTAAATTTAAGGACGAGCCGATCACGCCGACCGATCTTATTGAATGGCGAACATTCGCTCCGCTTTCGATTGCATATATCTGGCTGTGCGTCGAGAATGGCAAATCTGCAATCTTTGCCGGTGGAACGGCATCCGGTAAGACTACATCCCTCAATGCTGTCTCCCTTTTCATACCCCCGTTATCTAAGATTGTCTCCCTTGAAGACACCCGTGAACTGAAGCTACCCCACCCGAACTGGATTCCGAGTGTTACCCGCGACTCATTTGATACGTCGGGAAGAGGTGAGATTAATATGTATGAGCTCCTGCGTGCTGCAATGCGGCAGCGTCCGGAATACATCCTCGTGGGAGAAGTCCGTGGCAAGGAATGCCAGACCCTTTTCCAGGCAATGAGTACCGGGCATACCACCTATTCTACCATCCATGCAGATTCTGTGGCAAGTGTAGTCCACCGTATCGAGAACCCTCCGATGGATGTTCCGCGAAACATGCTGTCCGCACTTGATTTCGTCTGTATTCAGGTGCAGGGACGGGTTGGTGGCAAACGCATCAGAAGGAGCAAGCAGATAGTTGAGATTCTGGATATTGACCCGAGGACAAATGAACTTATTACCAATGAGGTCTTCAAGTGGCGGTCAGCGACTGATGAGATCACTTACTCAGGGAAGTCCTATCTTCTTGAAGAAATCATGGAAGCGAAGGGGTGGAGTGAGAACCGGATGCGCGAAGAATTGAAACGCCGTCAGGAAGTGCTCGAGTGGATGCGGATTAAAAAGATCAGGCACTACAAGGATGTTGCCAAGATTCTCATCTCCTATCACCGCGATCCTGAAGCGGTTATCGAAAAGGTGAGGAAGGACCTCTATGAATAGTTTTGAGCGTTTTTGCTTCAATCTCCTTGGAAAACGCATGAAGGCAAAACGGGATGACTATGCGACATTGAGAAACGACCTTCTGTCAGCCCGGTTCAAAACACCCTTTGAAGTCTATCTCTCAACCGCTTATGTCAGTTCAATCATTGTCGGATTATCAGCTGCTGTAGTAATTGGGGTTATCAGCTGGGTTTTCCAAATCCCCATGCTTATCAAGTATAACGGGGAAGTTCCTCAGATACTGCTCGGACTTTCAGCGTACAGCCTTGTGCTTGGAACTATCTTTATCACGATCTTCTCCCTCCTGGTTTTCGGTGGACTCACGTATCTGGTATTCATGCTTTATCCCGGTCTTGAAGCAGGGAACCGGCGCAGGAACATTGATGCAAGCCTGCCGTATGCGATCAACTACATCACTTCGATGTCCACTGCCGGAATCACTCCAGCAGAGGTGTTCCGGCTGCTTGGCAGCAGCACGATATATGGTCAGAGTGCAGTTGAGGCACGGTATATCTCGCGGGAGATTGATATTTTCGGCCGAGACTTAATCGACTCTCTCCGGCTGGTTTCAGCAAGTACTCCCAGCAGACGTATGAAGGAATTTTTACAGGGAACCATGGCAAGTGTTTCGAGTGGAGGAAATATTACTGAATATTTCAGGACAAAAGCCGAGCAATATGCGCTGGAAAACAGGCAGACCCAGAAAATGTTCCTTGAAACCCTGGCACTTGTCTCTGAGTCCTATGTGACTGCCATGGTTGCAGGAACATTGTTTTTAATTATCCTCCAATCGATCATGTCAGTGCTCTCCGGAGATAACAAGCCGATGTTCCTCTATGCAATCGTCTACATCATGATCCCTCTGGGGAGTATTATGTTCGTAATAATGATCAGTTCCATGACACCGGAGTCCTGAAATGGGAGTAAAAGAACACTTGAAAAATCTGATCAACCGGGGAGCCGAAACCCCTCCCCTGCTTAAATCCGCAGAATTGAGCTCAGTCGAAGCGGATATTGATGAGATCACCCGGGGTCTTGAACATGAGCGGAGTACCCGGGAAGGAATGGGAAAATTCCTGAAACACCCGGTCAAGGTACTTACCGAAGAACCCCTTAACATTCTTATCGTCAGTGTTCCGCTTGCCCTCATCATCTTTATTGGTGGTTTTATCTCGATGGTGGCTTCGTATGGAATCCAGGTTCTCTTCACTTCGACCGTTATTGATGATTTTATTGTCTTTGCTGTCCTGGTCACAGTTGTTCCGGTGGCTGTTCTTGACTTTAAAGAACAATGGCGGATAAAAAGCCTGGAGAACGCCCTCCCGAATTTCTTCCGTGATCTTGCGGGAATGAATGATTCCGGCATGACCCTGCCCAATGCAGTGCACATTGTTGCCAGCGCGGAGTATTCGACGCTCACGCCCCATATCAGAAAGCTCGATCAGGACATGTCCTGGGGTTCCGGATTCGTTGAATCGATGTACCGGTTCGGTAAAGAGCTGGGTACCCCCCTTGCTGACCGGAGTGTTGACCTGATAGCAAAGGCGAGTAAAGCCGGACATCAGCGAGGTGCTCCGTGCGGCAGCGAAAGACACATTCGAAGTTGTAAATCTCGCCCAAGAACGTAGCAACAATATGTTAATTTATGTGATCATAGTGCTCGTTTCGTTTACAGTATTCCTGTTCGTGATTGCAATCCTTGTCTCCACATTTTTAACAACTATGGCCACAGCTGGTGCTTCAGCAGCTTCTTCCGGTGCAAAGGGATTTATAGGACAAATAGACCTTTTTGGATACAAACGGCTCTTTTCGCACGCTGCTTTGCTTCAGGGTTTCTTCTCCGGACTTGTAGCCGGCCAGATGGGGGAAGGCCGTCTTATTGCAGGCTTAAAGTATTCTGCAATTATGCTGTTCATTTCTTGGATAACATTCAGATTTTTTATCTGATATTTTTTTACCTTTTGCTTGAGACCGAACGGGATTGATATGGGTTTTTCCTGTTCCTATCTTAAAAAAATTCAGTCACATTCCCTTCCAGAAAGATGTTTGTTTTGGTTCATCGTGTGATTAGTTTACACGACCAAAAACAAAAGAGAAAAAAAGAAAATCTGACTTATGATGAAATTTTTCCCCTGTAATATGAGAATATATAAAAAATATCAGGAAATATTCTCTGTACTGTAACCTTTCAGAGATAACAGTTCCTTGACCCTGTCGCGATGATTGCCCTGCAACTCAATAGTGTTTCCTTTGACGGTACCACCACAAGCCAGTTTACTTTTCATATATTTTGAAAGATCTTCAAGATCGATATCGGTTGGATCAAGCCCTTCGATAACCGTTACTTCTTTTCCGTATCGGCGTTTGTTTACCTTGACATTGATCCTCTGCTGTTCTTTTGCTACCTCTTCACAGATACATAGTTCTTTAGGTAGTCCACACGTCGGGCAAATCCCACCAATCATTACATGTATTTTTAAGGTTCACGTTATTTATTACCTTGCATTGCCGAAGGGTTACCGTCTTATTTATCTAAACATGAGTATTTTTGGNAAGACAAANNNTATCCCGATAGTTAAAAGAGAATCTGCTTTTTATGATCCGAAAATCCACGTGTAGTACTGAAATGTCCCTGTTCGTGGTGGGTTCAGCGTCCCATGTTGGCAAGAGTGTAACCGTTGCAGCAATCTGTCGCTGCCTTATCCGGCGTGGAATCGGGGTTGCACCTTTCAAGTCCCAAAATATGAGCCTGAACTCCTATGTCACCAGTGATGGGGGAGAGATAGGCATGGCACAGGCAATGCAGGCTATCGCTGCCAAAGTAATTCCGGATACGGATATGAACCCTATACTTCTCAAGCCAAAAGGTGAGTGCATTTCTCAGGTTGTGCTGTACGGGCATCCTTACAAAGATATCCATATTGGAGACTATTACAAAGAAACACCGGAACTTCTTAAGAAGGCACTTGAATCATTTGAACGGCTGAAATCTACGTATGGTCATGTCGTTGTAGAAGGTGCCGGGGGGGCTGCAGAACTGAACCTCTATGACAGGGACATAGCAAATATCCAGCTTGCAAAAACCCTCCGCATACCCATGATCCTTGTCGCCGATATTGAGCGGGGGGGGGTCTTTGCCCAAATTTATGGGACGATCGAGCTCCTTCCTACCGATATCCGACCTCTTGTCAAGGGTATCATCATAAACAAGTTCCAGGGAGATCCAACCATTTTCATTCCGGGTATAAAAAAAATTGAAGAACTTACTGGCATTCCAGTGCTCGGAGTTGTTCCTTATTTCAATATCCCTCTGCCCAGTGAGGATTCCCTTTCGATAGGAGATAAAAAAACAAAACAGGCCACAATCAGGATTGCGGTGATCAGGCTCCCGAAAATTTCCAACTTCACGGATTTTGAGCTGCTCGAGCAGAATGCTGCCGTTGAATATATTTTACCCGGTACCTCTCTTAATGGGTATGACTGTATCATCATTCCAGGGACTAAAAATACTATTGAGGATATGGCCACGATTTTCCGGACAGGGACAGATCGTGAAATACATGCAGTGAGAGAACGCGGCATCCCGATCATCGGGATTTGCGGAGGTTACCAGATGCTCGGTAAAAAACTCGTGGATGACGGATTTGAGTCCTGCCCGGGTATTTATGATGGACTGGGATTGCTTGATTGTATTACCAGGTTTGAATCGTATGAAAAAAATACATTCCAGGTGAGACGGACTGCTTGTTCAGTCCCCCCCATCCTGTCAGCGATGGGGGAGGTCAGCGGCTATGAAATTCATATGGGAGTAACCGAAACGGGTAACAATCGTGAGGCATTTGAAGGGGATGGCAGAGTAAGTGATGATGGTCTGGTCTTCGGCACCTATCTCCATGGGCTGTTTTTAAATCCGTCAGCAGTAAATGCGCTGCTTTCTTACCTGTATGCGAGGAAAGGATTATCCTTCGAACCAAAACCGGCAGGAGATTCAGATCCCTATGACGCGCTCGCGGATCTTTTCGAAGAATACGTCAATATGGACGCAATTGCAGCATTACTGACTTCCTGATTAAAAACATTTTTTGGTTTATGGAAATTATAAAAAAATTAACTAATGAGATTGGTTATGCTATGGAACCCCTCTCCCTGACGATCGGCGCATTTCACTGCTTCAGCCTGTGTGAGGTCAACCTTATCTGTCACCCTGCATTTCGTACAGTATGCAAGTGACGGGGATTTCACGAACGTACCCTTAATTCTGAATTCCCGGCAGTGAATGCAGAGCCCACAGTGTTCGAGCGGCTCTTTCTTTTCCACGAGACATTGTACTCTCCCTTTTATTGCTGGTATAATCCGATAATCTTCATCATCCATTTCCAACAGATCCCACTTCATAATTTCTCTTCCCTCTAATTATACCAATCATAACCTGAATGTTCAATAAAAAAACCATTAAGACTCAAAGGGGGGAGTCAACCCGCTATTTTGTGCTCCCCAAGAAATGCGATACTCGTGAAAATACGTCTCCATCACCACAATCGCTGGGCGGCAAGGAGACAGGCATCTTTCCTTTATCAAATAGGAGATTATCACTTCATTTGCGAAAAAAAATAAATTCTACAGAGCCGGATTATGCGGTTTTATCTACGGAATAATGAAAATACGTCATTTAAGAAATATCCGCAGCACCAGAAATGCAATATATACACTATAATTAAAACGATCCAGCACTAAATTTGTGCTATGAAGGTGTGCATAATGTGTGGTGGGGAGGGGACCAGGCTTCGTCCTCTTACCTTCGAACGGCCTAAACCCTGTATTCCTATTGTAAACCGCCCCTCTATCCAGCACCTGGTCTCGCATCTCTCGAACATGGGATTCCGGGAAGTTGTCCTCACTCTTGGTTACATGGGTAATTCAATCGAGGAAGCACTCGGTGATGGTTCGCTTTTTAATGTCGAGATCACTTACGTACATGAAAAAACCAAGCTTGGAACCGCTGGCAGCGTGAAAAACGCTCAGCAATATCTTGACGGACAGGATTTCTTGGTTGTAGGGGGAGACCATGTCACTGATCTGAACGTCCTTGAGTTTTACCGCACCCATCAAAAAGAGAAAGCCACAACGACTATCGGGCTGATCTCCATAGATGACCCAGGTGAATATGGTATTGCAGAAATCGATGTAAGTTATGAGATCAAACGCTTCAAGGAGAAACCATCGCCCGGTGAGATTTTCTCCAATCTCGCGAGCACCGGTATGTATGTCTGCAGTCCGGAAATTTTTGACAATATCCCGCAGGGTACAAAATATGATTTTGCCCGCGACCTTTTCCCCAGTATGATGGAGGAAGGATATGTACTAAAAGGCTGGCTTGCCCGAGGTAACTGGACCGATGTGGGAAGCCCGCACTCGCTCCGCCAAGCCGAACGTTGGAAGTTACAGGATATTTCTTTTAGTGATATCATTGGCAACCTGTCCATGCATGGAGCACAAATCCAGGGGCCGGTCCAGCTGGGCGATTCGATTACCCTGGGCAAGAACACCAAGGTCATCGGTCCGGTTGCCATCGGTCCGGGCACAACTATCGGTGATAATGTCTTGATCGGGCCATACACAAGTATTGGTGACAAATGTATTCTCAGGAATAACGTGAAGGTTTTCTCCTCGTCTCTTTATAATCGGGTTATTGTCGGTGCGAATAGTACCATATCGGGCTGTATAATGGACAACGACACGCATATTGGTGAACACTGCAGTATCGAAAACGATACGGTGATAGGTCCCCGTGTTGTCCTGCGCAACCGGGTTATCGTTCACTCAAAAACCCGTCTGTGGCCTGAAGTAATCGTGACCGATGGAACCGTGGTGAAAGAGCACGTATTGAATGAAAAATTTGATCTCCGATATGATGGTTCATGAGTATTTTTGAACCGGTAAAACGAACTACATCTCTTTTTGACGGGGAAGAAATATCCAAAATTTTTGCTATTCTTTTTTTATATCCCGAATTTCAAGCGGGTATTTTTGTGAAATATCATCCGAATCGCTGCAGGAACATTCTCCAGTAATATTAGGGGCATATATGGGCTCAGATTCCATCAGACTGATGCAAATTCTGACTTGAATTGCCTCATTCCGGGGGAGAGCTGATTATTTCAGCCTTTTAATAAGGGTTCAGACTCTTCTTACCAGACGATGCGTGATCGCAACAAGCGGGTGTCGGGCGTAATCAAGTATCTGAACGTCATCAAGTGATTTTAAATTCATTGCATGGGCAGTTCGTTCCATGCCCAGTTCAATATCTTCCTTTATTTCGATAATATACGCATCGAGCGCTGTTATGCCAAGCTTTTTTGCCGCAATAGCCCGGTGATGGCCATCAACAAGAATAGTTCTTCCCGGGCGCTTTACAACAATGATCGGCTCAGCGAGTCCTTTCTTGATCTCGTACATTCTCCCTTCCAGTTCATCTTCATAGATCTTTGACTGGGTCGGAAGAAGATCTTTTACCGGTACTATCCCCCGGCCAAGTTCGGGATCGACCCCATAGAGTTTCTTTAACGTGGTGATGAAATTAAAAACTTTTTCCGGAGAAACGTGCTCGATCTGGGAGCGGATCACATCCGAATTGGATATAATTCCCAGCAGCCGGTTTTTTTCGTCTACAACCGGAAGTTTCTGGATCCCGCTCCGGAAAATTACACGTGCTGCATCATTGATATCCATATCCGGATCAGCCACTATCAGATTTTTGGACATTACCTGTTCGATGGGAGTTGTCAACTGGACAAAAAGAAGATCCCTTGCCGAGATATACCCGACTACCCCCTCACCATCTATAACCGGGAACCCGTCGTGATGGGTCTTTTGAATTTTTTCTATAACCTCTTTAACCGTCCCGTGCAAATCGACACTGACGACATCATAGGTCATATAGTCCTTGACCTTTTTTTTATCCATCCATAGACTTTTTAGTGAAAAGAGTACTAAAAGTCATCGGAAAAAAGCAGTGGGGGGAAAATTAAAGTTCTTTTATCTCAATGCATTGTTTTTTGGAGATTTTTATCTTTTTGAGCCTGACTTCCAGGACAACGTTTTTGAAACTGGCCTTTGCTTTCCCATCAGTTTACATCTGGTGGCAATGCGACCATGCGTAGATCCGTATACCCGCTCCCCTACACAGTAGCCTTTACTTTTTTCTTCTCTCTCTCCTTTACAGTCACATAATATCTCCAGGGTTCTTGGATTGAGGAGCTGAAGCGCTATCTCCTCTTTTCCACGCCAGGCAGGTCTGCGACGACGATTACCTTATCCTCATGGTCCCTGATATCAACACGGAATTCCCCTCAAATTGCAGGAAGCATCCGGTTGGTGACTCTTCCTGCAGGAAAAATTGGCCGGCGGGAGATACCCTATGGAACATATTTTCCAGTTCAGCTCACATTTCTTCAATTATCTCTCCCATCGATTCATAGGGATATTTTCTCCACACATACATTCCTCCATTCCTGTTTTACCCACCCTGCCATGTGAAGGATAACCTCAAGTTAGTATTTATTTCATTTAATATTTATTATTATGACAGCCGGAAGCGGAATAGTTTATGACGGTTGGACTATGATGTATTAGGGAGGAAAAAAAAGCATGGGTGAGAAGAAAAAGAAGAAAGCATCGACGAAACTATGGCAAAAGATCCTTATTGTGGGCGCCTGTGTTCTTTTTGTTGTGCTCATGATTGTTTCGGGCATGGGTTCTGGCTGGTTAAGTGTATTCACAGTAGTTAAACCAGGCGACACTGTTGTAATTGACTACACACTTTACAATGCTGAAGGAAATCCCATCCTGACAACAGACCAGCAGTTATATGCAACGACTGCATCGACCAGCAGGGGATTGGTATTGTCAAAACAAATCAGTATCACCGCCAACCAGACCCTGACCAGCTCTCTCTATCCGGTGCAGATATATTCTTCTGATAGCGGATGGAGCAAACAGTTTGCAATTTTCTCTCCTGAATTTAATGCGATCAGTGCAGGGATCGTCGGAATGAAAATCAATGAACAGAAACGGATCAGCATCCCGTCCAGTAGTTCTATGACCCAGGACTGGTCGACGGATCAACTCCTGCTCAACAAAGTCAATATCAGCGACATCAGTATCGGAGATCTCCTGGCAATTGGTGTATCAGAAAATCCCGAAGCAGAAGTTTCCAATGCCTCATCAATTACTTATATACGTACCGGGGAAGTCACTCAAAAGACCCAATCGGGTGTTGTTGTTGACTTTGGCTATCCCGTTGTGGAGATCCAGGTTGTCTCTATAAATAAGGGTTAAATAACCTCCACAAACTCTTTTACTATCGCTCTCGATTGATTTTCATGGCAGTGCGTGTGATCTGTTTTTACCAGCCGGGGTGTATGGGTTGTATGGAGCAGACTCCGATCAATGCTGAAGTTGCAAAATCCCTCAACATTACTATTGACGAGATCGATGTGATAAAAAATCCACAATACATCAGGGAATTCCGGCTGAAGGTGACACCAACAATTGTGATTCTTAAAGAAGGGCTCACCCAGGAGCGGTTTGAAGGAGTTGTTCACACAGAACAACTCATAGGCGTGCTTAAAAAATATCTATAACCGGCAGCCGTAGATCCGCTTGATCCGATGAGCGACAGTTTTCCACCCTTCTTTTCTCATCAGCGGGCCATCACGCAGTTTAAGGTGCGACACTTTGAACCTCTTTCCGGATGCGACATACATCTCCCCTACCACAAACGGCTGCTCGCCATCACATTCCATATAAACCGGCGCTGTTTTTCTGCCATCGTGGATAGAAATCTTTACAACCACCTGTTCGATCGTGCGGGTCCACAGCGTTGTGATATCGGGTGCCTTTGCCCGGTTGACTCGTCTCTCTCCGCTTTCAATGGAGGTTACTTCGACACCAAATGCTTCGTCACCGCATTCCGCAACGAGATGGTCTCCTACACTGCATTCGTCATTTTCTGCAAGCTCAATTCCACAGACGAGCGAAGTCCCTTCCTTAGAGACAATTGCTTTGACCATGATGGATTGCGGTTCTGTATCCTTTTTTATGCGCTGGTAATGACCGCAGGTAGTGCAGCGGACAAGCAGATCGCGGGATTCAGTGACCACGTCGTGTTCGGTCTCATCGTTGCACTCGGGGCAGTTGACGGTGATAAACATTGAATATGCATGGCAACCCTTACATGATAAAGTATGGAGGCTCAGGAAATCGTGTATTGCCGGGGGCACCCGCGTGTCCTTGGCAGCCACCTGACAACTTTTGAGGTAACCCGGGAGGAGCACCTGACGGAAAATGGCAACTGCATTATCGGTATTACGGCCGATAAGGGCTGCAGTGAGTTGTCATCTGTCTTCAAACGCGTGATTGTCCATGATGATGCGGTTCTTGTTACCCGGCTGTCGTGTGGGGGGGTAACTGCAGAGGTGAAATCACGGGGGTCCTCATTGTTCACCCTGGATCATCCGACCGACATGGTCTGGCGACGGAGTTCCTTTGTCTGCGGACGGACAATCGGTATTCTGTCCGATCACGTGGCGGCGACCCTGCCAAAAACACTCATGGCAAACCTTGTCAAGGGAAAAGAGATGATAATTATCCTGACTGCTATGCGTCCCGGCTGAAGGTGGTAATTTTTAATTCTGCTTCGGTGAGCAGTATCTCGCATTGTTTTACCAGCACTGCACCCTGTTCATACAGCTTTATGCTTTCATCAAGTCCGGTATTACCGTCCTCAATCTTTTCAATGATCTTTCTTAATTGTTCGATTTTCGTCTCATAGGTTTCTTTCATGATCCACCTGCTCCACGATTACCCTGCTGTTGCCGTCATAAAATCTGATTTTCATACGATCTCCTTTTGTTAGGACGTCTGAGCTTCTCACAACTGCACCCTGCTTCTCCGCAACACAGTAGCCCCGGGCAAGTACGGCAAGCGGGTTCCTGCTGTCCAGTGCAGTTTTCATCTCCGCAAGAAGAAGGTGTTCGCGCTCGAGCCGGTTTGAAAAAGCCCGTTCGAGCCGATCCGACAGATCAGCGGTGTTTTGTTTTCTTTCTTCGAGTTTCCGGCTGAACCTCTGCGGGCGGAGCCGGTCCCGAAGATCAGAAATCTCATTACATGCCCATGCAACCCGGGCCTGCAATGCAGCGTTCAGCTGGGATTTAAGTTCCTGTAACCGGGCTATCAGCACTATCCGGTCAGGTACCACCAGTTCTGCGGCAGCAGAGGGGGTTGCTGCCCGAAGGTCTGCAGCGAGATCACTCAACGTTACATCCACTTCATGCCCGATTGCGCTGACAACCGGAACTGGACATGCAACAATTGCCCGCACCACATCCGGATGGTTAAAGGGGAACAAATCCTCAAAGCTGCCACCTCCCCGAGCAACGATGACTACGTCCACCAGACCCGCGAGGCGGGTAATCGCATCTGCAATCTCCCGNGGTGCCAGCTCTCCCTGCACTGCCGTCGNTGATATGATAATTTCCAGAGGGTANCGTCTTGCCACTACGGTCCTGATATCATGGATTACCGCTCCCGTCTCGGAGGTAACNACACCGAGTCGTGCCGGGAAGGTGGGGAGGCAGCGTTTCCGTTCCAGGGAAAAACACCCCTCAGCNGCAAGTTGCTTTTTCCACTGTTCAATGAGCAGGAATTTCTCTCCCAGACCGGCTTTTCTTATCTCTTTTACCTGAAGTTGGTACGATCCATGGGGTGCGTAAGCCCTCACCGTCCCTGCCACGATTACCTCCAAGCCCTCGGAAGGATTGAATGAAAGCCGTTCTGCATCGGAACGCCACATGACACATTTAATAACTGCAGCGGTGTTGCCTCCGCCTTTCTCCGAGAGCGAGAAGTAGCGGTGTCCCCGTGCATGATGGGTATAATTAGTCACTTCTCCACGGACGAGGATATCCTGCAGGAGCGGATTGTCCAGGAGACCTTCAATGATCGCTGACAGCTCGGAGACCCGTAATGGTGNTTTTTCACAAACGGTGGGGNNATCAGGGCGGTTGAACCAGTCCATCAAGCATTATTAGGTTAAAACCGCATATGAAATAGTACTACCATGGTATCTTTTTCCGTCGCCAGTATGTTTTTTCATGANTACACNCTCAAAGAAATATTCTCGTTTGTGTCCCGNGCCGGCTTAAATGGAATGGAGTTCTGGCTGGAAACACCGCATTTCTGGCTTCGTGACCTTCCGGTGAATGAAGTGATTGCGTGCAGGAATGAACATCCTGAAGTTGCCACCATGACCGTCCATGCACCTATTCTCGACCTGAATCCCTGTTCCATCAATCCCGATGTGGCACAGGTCTCTGTGGAATACTCCGTCCGGGCCATCACGATAGCTGAGCGGCTGGGAGCTCATATNCTCACGGTACACCCGGGCCGCAGAACGGCNAAACGACCCCCCGGNACAGCGGACTTTACACGATTTGATCACTTTGTCTCCGCGATCCGTGAAGTAGCGACCAGCAATTCGATCAAAATCGGCATGGAAAATATGGAACCGATCGTCAACTCNCTTCTCTGTACACCGGAACGCATGCGTTCACTGCTTGATGAGGAACCGTGGTTGTTCTTCACTCTNGATGTTGCACATGCAATGGCAAAATCAGTTGACGAGCCTATCCGGTATATCGAACTCTGTTCCGATCGACTGATCAATGTGCATCTCAGCCGGTATAATAACGGTAAAGCACACTACCCCCTTGATCGGCATACATCTATGGTGACGGTCATGGAATCTTTAAAAGAATACCATTTCAAAGGAAGCCTTACTCTCGAGATCGAGGACCTGAACTTGCAGCGTCCACTATCCTGCGAAGAAAAGATTGCACTGCTTGCCCGGGATTGCGCCTTTATGCGGGAATGTATGGACTAATAAAGCGCTGGTTTTATTTAATTCCTTCCCGAATATGTTAGTATATTTTTATTTATGATCCAGAATACTCTGCGTGCACCAGCACGGCGTGAAATGCGATGATCCAGGACGCTATTGAAATCCTGCTCTTCGTCATCTGTATCCTCCTTTCGGCGTTCTTTGCGAGCTCGGAAGTTGCCCTTATCTCGATAACCCGTGCAAAAGCAAGGACACTTGTCAATGAAGGAAAGCCCGGTTCAAACGCCGTTGCTTCACTAAAAGAATCTCCCGAGCACCTTCTCATTACCATTCTCATCGGGAATACGATTGTTAACATTGCCGCTGCTTCAATTGCAACCGCCATCGCGATACAGATATTCGGAGATCTTGGTGTCGGGATAGCCACCGGGTTTGTAGTTATTATTCTTCTTATCTTTGGTGAGATCGGCCCCAAGATCTATGCGGCCCGGGCATCGGATTCGTTTGCGCTTACCGTCGCACCAGTCATCCTTTTCCTCTCACGCATTTTTACTCCTTTAATCTGGCTTGTCGAACGTGTTAGCCCGAAGTTCGGTATCGGTAAGGAAAGTGCTGAACCGGCAGTGACTGAAGAGGAGATTAAGGAATGGATTGATGTCGGCAAGGAGGATGGGACCATCGAGCAGGGTGAGCAGGACATGCTCTACTCGGTGCTCGAGTTTGCTGACACCACCGCACGCGAGATCATGACGCCCCGGGTCGATGTTATACTCATGGAGGACACGGTAACCTTTGAAGAAGCAATTCGGATCTTCAATGAAACCGGCTTTTCACGTATTCCTGTATACCACGATCAGAATGACAATATTACCGGAATTCTGAATGTAAAGGATGTCTTCTCTGCGATGGTCTCGCGTCGTAAAGACTCGACAATTAAAGAGATCATGTATGACCCAATGTTTGTCCCGGAAACCAAAAAAATTGACGATTTGTTAAAAGAACTTCAAGTGCACAGGGTTCAGATGGCGATCGTCATTGATGAGTACAGCAGTTTTGTCGGAATTGTGACTGTTGAGGATATCCTTGAGGAGCTTGTCGGTGACATCCTGGACGAGTATGATAAGGAAGAACCTGAAATCCTGAATATTTCCGAAGGTGTTTATGTGGTGGATGCCCAGATGTGGGTGGACGATATCAACGATCGAATTGATATTAATCTCCCGGTTGACGAAGCGTACGAGACTGTTGGCGGCCTTATCATTGACAGGCTGGGGCACATCCCTCTGCATCCCGGAGAAAAAACAGAGATCAACGAAGGAAAGATTACACTGGTAGTGATGCAGATGCACGGTCGGCGTATCGTGAAGGTAAAGATAGTAATCCATCCCCCACAAGGGGAGGAAAATCGTTAAGAAAGATTCAGATTTAGACCCCATAGGAAGAAAATGATGAAAAAACGCATCGCGGTACTGGCATCGGGCAGAGGTTCGAACTTTCAGGCAGTAATCGAGGCCATCCAGAAAGGAAAAATCCCTGCAACCTGTGTCGCACTTATTACTGACAATCCGGATGCGTATGCCATCGAAAGGGCAAAAAATGCCGGAATCCCGGCAACGATCATAGATTATTCATCATTTCCATCACGTGAGATGTATGAATGCGCCCTCCTCTCGGCAATGCAGCAGGTCAATGTGGATCTCTTCGTGCTTGCCGGTTACATGCGTATTCTCGGTACCAGCATTGTCCGCTCATTTTCCGGAAAAATAATGAACATTCACCCTGCACTCCTCCCCAGCTTCACCGGGCTGCATGCCCAGCGACAGGCATTGAATTATGGCGTAAAGGTATCCGGCTGCACGGTGCATTTCGTCGACGAAAGCCTCGATTGCGGCCCGATTATTCTCCAGCGCTGCGTCACCGTACTGGATGGCGATGACGAGGATTTACTTGCAGAACGGATTCTGGAACATGAGCATGAATGTCTTCCTGACGCAATCCGGCTTTTCTGTGAAGAAAGGCTGGTGACTGACGGAAGAACTGTCAGAATCTTCTGATTTTTTTCGTATTCAGGTTGTCCCATCCGCACGAATGGAAAAATCACCGTTCCTTTTATATCTCATACGCTGATAGATTACCACATCCGGGGAGCAAAGTAACAAAGACAATGAAGGAGAAATCCCGCAACCCTGCGACCAAAAAGATCGCCCGGGAGCGTATTGAGGTCCTGTTTGAACAGGCACGGAAGCAGTTTTGTGCGAATCCCGAACGGAGCAATCGTTATGTCGAAATAGCACGAAAGATTGCTATGCGCCAGCGTATCCGCATCGATCGGGCGCTCCGTCACCAGTACTGCCATCACTGTTATTCATTTCTCGTACCCGGAAGGAATATGCGGGTTCGGGTACACCGGGGCAATGTGGTTGTTACCTGCCATTCCTGCAATAAAAAGACCCGTTATCGTTTGGTGAAGCTTCATGTCCCGTCAAGCTGACCGATCNATGCAGGACCTCAAACCGACCGTGTGGATCGGTAAACAGGGCTGTACCGAAACCATGATCGATGAGATNGGGGAACAACTCAGGAAACGCAAGATGATCAAAGTAAAATGGCTCCAGAACACACAAATTGACCCGGAAACCGTTGCTTCTCAGGCAAATGCGACGCTCGTAGAGGTGCGTGGGAGGACGATGGTGCTTGAAGAAAAAAAGAAAACAGCCAGAAAATAACCTGCGTTTGCCTTCTGGTATGGCGGAGAACTGCTGCCAGAAACGTATAAAAACCCTATCCACGAATATGTATAGACTGTTAGCAAAAAATGAACAGTGAGGTCCCTAGATGACAACGGTATTCGATGCCTCGGCTGACCACCTTATCAGGAAGGTCGCAGAGGAGCTCAGGAAACGGAAGGAAATTACTCCACCGGCATGGGCTTCCTTTGCAAAGACCGGGGCACATAAAGAAATGCCTCCCGAAGATCCGGACTGGTGGTTTGTCCGAGTGGCGGCAGTGTTGAGGCGCGTCTATGTCGATGGCCCGCTGGGCGTCGAGAGGATGCGGAGTTTTTACGGCGGGAAAAAGAATCGGGGTTCAAAGCCGAATGCATTCAGGAAAGGCAGTGGATCTATTCTTCGCAAATCCCTCCAGCAGCTGGAAGCTGCAGGACTCGTCGTCCATGACAAGACCGGCCGAAAAGTTTCACCCGCAGGTATGGCATTTCTTGATGGCATGGCACATGAAGTTAAGACCAACCCGCCGGCACCGGTGCCCCGACGCGTAAAGGCAACAGCCGAACCCGAACCCAAGAAGGCAGAAGGCAAGAAGTCCGACGCCAAGAAGGAGAAGGCCGAGAAAGCCGGTGGCGTAAAGGGTGAAAAGACCGAAAAAGGTGAGAAGACCGAGAAGAAACCGGCAGCAAAGAAAGCTGAAAGCAAGAAACCGGAAAAATCCGAAGTACCACAGTGAGGCACACTAATGGGAGACGACGAGCTGAATGAACTCCGCAAACGCAGGATGGCACAGCTGCAGCAGCAGGCTGGCGATCAACAGGCAATGCAGGCAGAGCTCGAACGCCAGGAGCGTATTAAGTCTCAGATGCAGATGGTGCTTATGTCGATCCTCGAGCCCGATGCCCGGGAGCGCCTAAACACTATCAAGCTGACGAAACCGGATTTTGCCGGTGCTGTTGAACAACAGCTCATCCAGCTTGCCCAGAGCGGGCGTCTCAAGAACAAGATCACGGATTCGCAGCTCAAAGAACTGCTCAGGCAGCTTGCGCCAAAGAAACGTGACTATACAATTACCCGGAAGTAATGAAGGCAGGAGTGCTTTACAGCGGCGGAAAGGACAGTTCCCTTGCAGCAATAATGCTGGGTACGTATTACGAGGTTGAACTCAATGTGTTTGTATTCGACCCGTCCCGCCAGGTCCCATCGGTGGATGCTGCGGCACAAGCGCTGGAGTTGCCTTTAATAAAGCGGGTATTCAGGAAAGGATTGTTGAACGATATGGTAGATCTGGTGAATGCGTGCGGGTATCCGAACGATGCAATCAATAGAGTGCACCAGATCGCTGTTGAAACTCTTTCCACCGAATATCATGTGGTTGGTGATGGCACACGGTTTAATGACCGGGTGCCGATGCTTTCAAGGGCAGAAGTCCAGAGTCTTGGTAACCGGACAGGGTGTTCGTATATACGACCCCTGCTTGGGTATGTCAAGCCTGAAGTTGATCGGCTCGTCGACCGGTTCCTGGTGGTAAAATACGGGGAGACGGGAACGATCAGTAATGGTGATTACGAGACCGAAATCCGGGAGGCGATATTCGCTCGCGGTATAAATCCCGCACCCCTGTTTCCGGCTCATCACGACCAGTCGCTGGTCGTCGGAAAAAAAAGCAATATTATTATCAGGTGAAGGAAAATGAGCAAATTAAGCAAAGGCAGAAAAATACGGCTGGCAAAAGCATGCGACCAGAACCGTCGTGTGCCACAGTGGGTAATGGTACGAACCAAGCGCTCTGTAGTTGCGCACCCGAAACGGCGCAACTGGCGGAAGAGTACACTGAAGGTGTAAAATAATGGCAGAACAGATGCAGGAGCACATTTATGTTATCCCATTGAGGGATGCTCGCAGGATGCCCCGCTGGAAGCGGAGCAACGGCGCCATAAAAGACATCAGGAAGTACCTTGCAAAGCATATGAAGAGCGACGATGTGAAGCTCGATCAGGGTATTAACGAGAAGGTGTGGAGCCGGGGCAGTACTAAGCCGCCGTCAAAAATCCGGGTTCGCGCCATGAAGATGGAGGACGGGCAGGTTCAGGCTGAACTTGCGCCGGAATCGTAAGATGGAACGTACGATCACGCTTGCAGGCGATCCAAACATCGGGGTTTTTTCCCGGGTACTTGGTAATATTGCCATAATCCCTCCGGATGCCCCGGAGGATTACCGGCAGGCACTTATCAAGGCGCTCAACGTCGAGCTCGTAGAAACGACAATTCAGGGAAGCGCCATAATCGGCTCGCTCGTAGCCGGAAACAACCGGGGTATTGTCATGAGCGGGCTTGCAACCGAAGAAGAGATCGCGACGCTCGAGAAGTTCAGGAAAGTGCTGCTCCTCAAGGAGTCGATGAATGCGGCGGGTAACGTGATTATGACAAACGACACCTTCGCTGCAGTCCATGAGGACATGCCTTCAGATCTTGCGCATAAGATCGGCGAATTTCTGGAAGTAGAGGTGATCCACCTGACCCTTGGCGGCGTGAAAACTGTCGGCATGGCCGGCGTTGCTACCAACAAGGGGATTATCGTGCACCCCCGGGCGACCGCGCACCAGATTGCGCGACTTGAAGAAGTCGCAAAGATTCCTGTTGGTACGGGCACCATCAACATGGGAAGCGGCCTTGTTGGTACGGGTCTTTTAGTAAATGAGACCGGTTACATTGCCGGCAATGCGACAAGCGGGTTTGAACTAGGGCGGATAGAGGACATATTTGGATTTCTGGAGTAAATATCATGGAGAATCAGAAGTTTGAGGTTAAGGGTACATTCAGGATGGGTGAAGACTGGATGCCGTACACGAAAGTGATNGAGGCACCCAATGAGAAGCAGGCTCAGGAGCGCACATTTGCCGTCATCGGCAGCAAACATAACCTGAAGAGACGATATATCAAAATCGCCGGCGTCACCCCGGTAAAAGGTGAATAATTTTCTTTCTTTTTTATTACGGTATTCCTCCGGGTGTTTGAAGCAGAGTGTTCGCTGAGCAATGGCTGGATATATTGAAAAACTATGCTTCCCGAGAGATAGTGATAAAACACATTACACCGATTTTCGGTGTTAGTTCCTCTCCTCAATAACCGAGAAGCTCGAAGTAGCCTGATTCGCTCAACCCTCCCATAACCCTCTGATGCATTGGGGCGGACCCGGCCTCTCTATTGATTGACGGACCCAGAACCGGATTGTGGCGAAAGCCGTCGTCAATTGTTGGTACTGAGGGCACTGAGCAGCCGGCCAGAAACAAACGGTCGCGACCTCACGAAAAATTTCCGCGAAGATTTGTTATTTTGAAATTTTAAAAAATCGCTTAATTTTGTTTACGGTCCACACTCCGAATAAGGATTCAAACATCGTTTTTTTCATTGAAGGATTTTGGTGTTGAATTTTCTTCCATAACTTGCTTCGGATTTTCTGCCGAATCGTATGCCCGCGAAGTCCGCGAACTTTACAAACATCATGGCTGGTGCAAACAATACTCCAATTGATTTTCTTAAATTTTATCGGGCGGGGCAAATCTTCTTGTGAAATCCTGGTTGCGTAATCAATTGATCGTTTTGTAAAAAAGAAATCAGAATCACGCATTAGCTCAACTCCTCAATGCCGTTTTCCATTATCGTATGCACCCCATCATTCCAAAAAATTTCAGCTTTGGTTATGATGTCGTCGTCAGAAACACCTAACAAGCTGGCCGAATACCGCCGCCCGACTACCACTCCTTCCTCATTAGCACTTTGTGGTTCAAAAAATTTCAACCCATAATCGGTTTCAAAAGCAACAAGCGCGTGCCCAGTCGGATTTCTATGAAAGGTCATTATTACGAGCCCGCACCTTATTCCGCGTTTTGTGGCAGCGTTTTGTACATCTTTAGAGAAATTAAGACAATTATTTCTGTCGAGGTCATAATATCCTTTTATTATGTTGGGTACTTCAGCCAAAAACATTTTAACGCCAAGTAGCAGGNGATTACTTACCTTCAGCGTCCCTGCAGATTGTCCATTATCTGGTTTCAGTCTTCTTGCGTGTGAATTGAGCGAATCTGGCACCCATTCTACATATCTTATTATTTCGGAAGATTCTGCTGCATCTATTGTTTGATGTTTCTCATTGTTTTTTTGGTCAATCGAACTCTTTTCAGATTCTTTCGCTCTATATATTCTAATATTTTCTTTTAATGCTTTTAAATCAAAATCCGAATTCTCTTGGTTATTTTTATAACTGAAAATAAAGTGGTAGATGTTATCCAGAACACCCATGTTTGGTTAATATCGTTGGAGATTATAAAAAGACTGTTTTTTCGCTCGTTCTCGCTATAGGTGTACCCAACTATTAGAATTGAGGATATTACCCCTGCAAAAATTGCTAATAAAAATTCAAATAACTCCATATAACACTAATTTGTCGTTCGATTGAATATTAGATGTTATGCGTAAATTTCTATGACTTACTGATTGATTACAGAATTTTGGTTTGACATTCAATATCTGATAAATATCTCCGTGCAACTCTCTTCCTAAAAATAACCGATACCCCACCCCCATTTTCCCACTTCTTTTCCCTGGCACCATGCTGGACCCCTCGGCACTCTCTTTTTCGCCTCCCAATAGGGTCTATTAGGATTTTATAACTCCAAGAATATCACCCCGTTTGCCTCAAATCGCATGTAAACCGCATATTTGAAAAAAGTGTGTAAAAGTGTACGATTTTTTGCTGATATATGGCAAAAAAAACTCCCATGAAGGGTAAACAGAGGCTTAATTGGGGAGATCCGGGGGTATCTTTCCGGAGGGTCTTTTCAGACCTAATCAATGATCCCGGTGACACTAAAATCTGGCATTTGACTCATTTCGCCTACTTCAGGTCATCCGAAGGGAGTTTTGCCTTCCAATAGGTGCTATTAGCGGTCATTTTCAGCTCCAGAAATGCTCCCGATAGCCAAACCGACGAAGAAATGAGGATATCCCACAACAATAGTGTCGCATTTTCCCGAATTAGTGTCAAAAAGTCCTCCGGAACAGCCAATCGGAGGCCAAATTGGGGTATTCGGGAGTATTTCCTACGACTCTTTTCAAAGGGGGTGAAACGTGAAAAAAGAGGATGCCCGGTTCCCCTTGTGCGAGGGCTGGAATCGGCTTCCCTGCTGTCAGAAGTAAACGGGCGTATCGGTTAATCCATCAAAAAGGCGATCGTTTTCCCCGCGTCCTTTGTTTCTTGAACCTGCGACTCCTGTTGTTTCCTCCGCAAGTCTAACCATGATGTATTTATGATGCCGGAGGACATACATATCAGGAATAAATCAGGATACCAGATATTGAGGAGTGGAGGATTTTGGCAGATACGACGCAACCGATGACCCAGAGTGAACTGATGACGCTCCAGCATTACATGAAAGAATACGGGCAGCAGGCAGAGATTTTTGTCAGTCAGCTGGAAATGCTGGAGAACGGGAGGATGGAGGCACACGCAGCGATAGAAACCCTCGAGGCAATGCTCTCAGCCGATGATGGGATTGTTCTCCTCCAGATCGGTGGCGGAGCAAGCGTCAGGGCAAAGGTTCTCGAACCCGATAAAATACTTCTGAGTATTGGCGCCGAAGTTGTTGTCGAGCGATCGAACAAAGATGCCG
>Ga0031655_10000485_pt1 | contig 25213 bp, 22 predicted proteins | sample FrelakmetHBP12HB_FD_55187 | JGI IMG/M metagenome (GOLD analysis project Ga0031655, IMG submission 55187) | Freshwater lake sediment microbial communities from the University of Notre Dame, USA, for methane emissions studies -HBP12 HB | ecosystem: Environmental > Aquatic > Freshwater > Lake >... | reverse complement strand
GTGATTTCTGAGTCGTTTGTGTAGGCGAGCAAGAGTCCCTGACGGTTGTTTGTTAGGTTCATCCCTTGCACGGTCACGTTGGCACAGTTAACGAAGCCCAAATACCCAACCTCTGGATATGCGCCAACGTTCACTATCATGCCCGACTGGTTAACGAAGTAGTAAACTGGCTTACCGTCCACGAGGTTTGAAGTGTCAACCGACTGCAGAAAGTCACTCAGGGCAGAGCCACTCACTAAAAAGTTGTGTTCGTTACCCACCATCACGTTGCCAGACAAAGTGTTACCAGAAGAATAGTAGAGATAAATGCCGTCATACGTGTTTGCCGTGACGTTGTTACCAGACAAAGTGTTACCAGAAGAAAAGTCGAGCTCAACGCCATAGTCGTTGTTTGCGGCATTGTTACCAGACAAAGTGTTACCAGAAGAAGAGTCGAGATAGATGCCATTCACGCTGTTGTTTGCGACGTTGTTACCAGACACAGTGCTGTTAGAAGAAGAGTAGAGCCAAATGCCACCCCCGCTGTTTGTCGTGACGTTGTTACCAGACAAAGTGTTGTAGCTGGAAGAATCGTAGACCCAAATGCCACTCCCGCTGTTTGTCGTGACGTTGTTGCCAGACAAAGTGTTACCAGAAGAAGAGTCGAGAAAAATGCCATAGTCGTTTGCCGTAACATTGTTACCAGACAAAACATTGTTAGAAGAAGAGCCGAGCACAATGCCATTCACGCTGTTGTTTGCGACGTTGTTACCAGACACAGTGCTGTTAGAAGAAGAGTAGAGCCAAATGCCATCTGTGAAGTTTTTTATCGTCAGGTTTCTCACTGTCACGTTGCTTATGTTCATGAGCGTTGTTCCGTTCTCGCTTCCGCTTCCCGTCACGGTGTAGCCTGCCCCGTTCAAAATAATGTTGTCTCTCTCAATTACAATTCCGTCAGCATCGGCGGTGATGTTGCCAGTTAAGGTGTATGTGATGTTGTCTGCGGTATAGATAGGAGCAGTTGACGGGCTTATGCTTCCGTCAGCATTGATGGTAATGGTTCCGATTGCCCTAACTGGTTGAACGTTAAAAACTAATCCTGTCGTGCCCAAGACCAGCAAAGACATCATTATTGCAGAAAATATCCTATGTGACATTTCTCCTCTCTCGTTTCAACAATTAAGAAGAGACAATCAATCAATTAACACTTGTGGAATGCTCTTCTATTACATATTACAGCATAACTTGAACGCTTTAATCGTTTTTCTGTTAGCGCGCGCGGAGGAGAAGGAATAGCGCACGCAAAACTTTCACATGGGGTCACATAATATTTTAACCGAATCGTCTAGCGCGCGCACTCCTAAATATTATTCTTGTTTCTTGCCTGCCTGCAGTATTCTAGCCTGCACAATATCGCCCAGAATCGTCAATCCGCAATCCTTCGCCAAACCTAAATCCGCCAGAGTCTTGACAGCTTCTTGGTCGACAACAGTCTCTCTTTTTGCTATCTTTAAGAGAGTATTAAGTAGTTTGGAATCCCCCTTAACAAGCCTATATGGCTTGCCTGCCATACTTCGAACGAAGAGCGGGTATATGGTCAAGGGGTTATCTCTAAAGGCTTCATCAATTCCACTCAATCTGGTGGGCACAACTAGCTTTTCAAAATTGACATCATATGTTGCTGCCAGTAGAAAACCAATGGCTAGATTCTCACTGAAATCCCAAACGTCTTTGTAATTCATAATCGAATGCCCCACGCTTTTGTAGGGGGGACCCCTTTCAGAGAATATTTGATAGTCCACATGCAATTTTGGTTCGCCTTTAGACATATCGAATCGCACCTGATGAAAAAACCGTTGACCGTTTTCTTTGAAGCCAAGCATGATTAGAGCCCTTTGTTTCTCAGCATCGAAGTCATAGCTCGGCTTAGCGTCAAAAAACAATGGAGCTCCAAATGCGAGAAATAATGGCAAATCAAATTTGACATCGTTAACTAGCATTTCTTCCCTTATTCCCTTAATGAAAGCTAAACAAAACCACGGTAATGGAGTATAGTCTCTGAGGTTGATTGGAAGCGGAAGATAACTCCTAAACATATCTTCACTCTTAGTTCTTTCAAACAAATCAAGAACACATTCCCAAAGACCATGACGACCTACGGCAGAGATTCTTCGCTGAAATTGCCCAAGCGAATTGAGATTAAAAGAAAGGGTTTGTCGATTCTTCAAATCGTAAACTAGCAAACAAACAATTGCGTCAGACATCTCTTTTTTCTTTAACTGAACCTTGGGACCAATTGCCACTGCACTAAAGCAAATTGCTAAGTCGGCTTTTTGACTTTCTGCCAGAAGAGCGTCAATGTCGCCAAAAGTTATTTTTTCCTTTGACAATACCTCGAATTTGTACTCTTTTCCTCTTAAAAAGAGGACACCAATATCGTAGAATATCTGGCATAATTTCGTCCCTAGCATCCCAATGTCCTTTTCTGCTAAAATCCAATTTCTCTCGAAAGACATGATTTTTCTGAATTCTTTCTGGTAACTCTGCATTGCGCGTTCATATATAATAAATTCCTTCGTTTGTCCACTCAGCAAATCGACAATTTCCTTTTGAGTTTCAAAGTATCTGTTTGTGTCTTCTACGTAAAAGAAATCTGAATCATCATCATCGATATGAGGTATGCTGTGGAGGTGAATGGCGTATGAAAAAAGTTCTGATTCTGATGACGATATGACGATTTCTTTCCGCTCTTTTTTCAGAGTTAAGTCAACGACTTCTGAGGGTTTTCTTTCTTTGTTGAAAGATATTCTTATTTCTGTTAGTTTGTAGCCTTCCTTTTTAAGTCTCCGAAATCTCTGCAAATCACTTTCCACTTGAATATCGCCCGCTTAATCTTTTCCTTTTGAAAGTCATTATATCCATGTCCGTTCGTGTTTTTCGATTCTGCTAAAGCCAGCGCGCGCGTCCTATTTGAGATTATCCAATTCCGAGCGCGCTAAGAAAGCTAGAGGTCAGCCTCACAGTTAGGAAGGCTTAAATCCCTTCTTTTTTTGCTCTTCTCTATCATGGGAAGTGTCAAGTTTTAAGCTACTAGTCTTATTAAAATGTGAACAACTACATTACGAAATCCAGTGCATCCTGCTTACGGGTGTGGAACGGCATGGTTGAGTTAAGAGAACACGAACATCGGACGCTTTCGGCAATGGGCAGACTCATCGGGGAAGCGAATGTGGAGCGACTCATGAAAGAGAGCGGATTGTCAGATGCGGCTGTAATGCGTGCCGCCATCACGCTGCAGGAAAAAGGGCTTGTGAGAATCCATGAACGCAAGGAGACTGTGTTGAAGCTTAACGCAGAAGGAAAGCTTCACGCGAGAAAAGGCCTGCCAGAACGGCGCCTCATAAACGCTTTGGAAAACCTCGGCGAAGAAGCTTCGCGCAAAAGTGCCTTTGAAAAAGCAGGCTTGGAAAAGCAATTCATACCAATCGCGCTGGGGTGGGCTCAGAAGAAGAAATGGACGACGCTGGACTCGAAAGCAGACGTGTTGCAGGCGGTCATGAAACCGGAAGTGGGTATTGATGAGAGATTGCTGCAGGTTCTGAATGAGAAGGAAAAGGTGATGGCTGAAGAGCTGGATCCTGAGCTTCAAGGGGCCGTGCAGGTTCTCAAAGGCAGGAAGCTTCTTGACGTTGAAGGAAAGACAAGACGCGTTATCGAGTTGACACCAGCCGGCAGGGAAACACTGGAGGAAGGAGCAAGTGAAGCCCCTGAAGTGACTCAGTTAACGCAGGAGCTTATCGTCGGCGGGAAATGGAAGAAGGTGAAGCTTCAAAGATACAATGTAGAGGCGCCGGTGGCTGAGACGTGGCCCGGCAAGAAGCATCCCTACATGCAATTCCTCGAAGAAGTGAGAGACAAGCTTGTCACTTTAGGATTCAAGGAAATGGTCGGCACCGCTGTTGAAACGTCCTTCTTCAACTTCGACGCCCTCTACACGCCTCAGGACCATCCAGCTCGCGAAGCATCAGGCATATACTTCGTCAAATCGCCAAAAGAAGGAAGCATAGACGTTCCCAAGAAAATCCTTGACAACGTGAGACAGACTCATGAAAACGGTTGGAAAACAGGCTCCACCGGCTGGAAATACAAATATTCCACGAAAGAGGCCAAGCGCCTTATTCTGCGAGGACACGGAACATGCCTCAGTGCGAGAACGCTACTGAGCAAAGACCTGCAAGTTCCAGGCAGATACTTCTCGATTGTCCGATGCTACAGACCTGAGATAGTGGACAAGACACATCTGACAGAGTTCAATCAGGTTGAAGGCATAATCATTGACAAGGATTTGACACTGCGAGATCTGCTGGGTGTGCTAGGAAAATTTGCCACCGAAATCGCGGGGGCGGACAAGGTCAAGTTCAGGCCGGACTACTTCCCCTTCACAGAGCCGAGCGTTGAACTTGCTGCGTACAGGAAGGGTTATGGATGGATAGAGTTCGGCGGCTCAGGAATCTTCAGACCTGAAGTTACAATGCCCTTGGGCATTAAGGAGCCAGTTATTGCGTGGGGTTTAGGCATAGACCGTCTGTTCATGATGAGGGCTAGGATCGAGGAGATACGATGCATTTTCACTCAAGACTTGGACTGGGTGAGGAGGAAAGCGGTGGTCTAGATGCCGACAATAGACATAGACTATGCCGAGTTCGAAAGACTGCTTGGAATGGAACTGCACAAAGACTTGGACAAGATCAACGATATACTGGCTTTTGTCAAAGGAGAAGCGAAGCTGTTCGACGAGAAAGAAGGCACTATGAGCGTTGAAATAAAGGACACAAATCGGCCGGACATCTGGAACATTGAGGGCTTGGTCAGAGCTTTACGAGGGTTCCTGGGCATTGAAGAAGGCTTGAAGGAGTATGCGGTTGGCAAACAGTCAGCCGAGGTTCACGTTGATCAAAGACTAGAAAACATACGTCCTTACATCGGCTGCTCCATAGTCAAGAATCTAAGGCTGACGGACAGCATAATTCGCGGCTTCATGCACATGCAGGACAAGCTCGATCAGACATACGGAAGAAATAGACGGCGAACATCAATTGGGCTTTACAACCTAGACTTGATTAAACTACCATTGCAGTACACGGTCACAAAGCCAAGTGAAGTCAGCTTCGTGCCACTGGGCTTCACGGAAAAGATGAGCCTAAAAGAAATACTGGCATATCATCCAAAAGGCCTTGAGTACGGCCACATCGTACGCAAACACGAGGTCTACCCCATCCTTCTAGATGCAGAGAATAAGCCGCTCTCTTTTCCGCCCGTAATCAACTCGAACGATCTTGGAAGAGTCACAGAAGACACGAGGAACATTCTTGTCGAGGTTACTGGAACAATGGACGAAGCCGTACTCAACACTCTAAAAATCGTCACTCTGTCCTTAATCGACCGTGGGGGTGAAGCCTACGCGGCCAAAATCCACTATCCACACAGGCGCTTGGATGTTATGACACCTAGTTTCGACACTGGCCAAATGGACTTGAACGTTGATTATACTAACAGGGTCTTAGGTGTGCAGCTGAAGGCCAAGCAGATTGCGCAAATGCTTCGCAAGGCAGGTCATGGCACTGAAGAAATTGAGAGGAATCGAGTGCATGTGCAGATTCCATGCTACAGAATCGACGTGATGCACCCCATAGACCTCGTCGAAGACGTTGCAATAGCCTACGATTACAACAACATCAAGCCGTTATGGCGCGAAATGCCCACAACCGGCCGGGTGAGACCTGAACAGGGAATGATTGACGTTGCGAGAGAGCTGATGATTGGGCTGGGATTTCAAGAAGTCCTCACATACACGCTCACAAACCCTGAGAACCTGTTCAAAAAAATGAACCGCAAGAAAGAGAGAATAGTTGAAATCTCCAACCCCAAAGTCATGACATTAACATGCCTGAGAAACTGGTTGTTACCGAGCCTCATCGAATTTGTGAGCAACAACCTGCACGTTGAATGCCCGCAAAAACTCTTCGAGCTCGGCAAAGTCACCCTCCTGGATGAGAAGAGAGAAACGAGAACGAGGGACGAAGACAGACTTGCCGCAATCATTTACGACGCAAACGCCAGCTTCACGGAAGCCAAGTCAACCCTGGAAGCTTTCATGGCGAACTTGGGGCTGGAATGGCAAATAAGAGAAACGGAACATCCAAGCTTCATAAACGGCAGAGCATGCAAGACAATCGTCAAAGGAGCAGAAGTTGGAATCCTGGGCGAAATTAACCCGAAAGTCCTAGAAACATGGAAACTGGAAAACCCCACGGCAGCTTTCGAGCTAGACATTGAGAAGATAATCAAGATCAAACAAAAAGAACAGTAAGGTTGCCCTAGCCAAGCTCATTTCTTCCCAATTTATAATAATACGGTTTTAACATGTTCAGAGTTCGTGCCTCATGACAGGTCGAGTCTCTGAGCGGCGAATGACCTCCAAGAACCCAGCCTTACGAAATGCCGAAGCGAGACCAGTATAGACGAATGGATCAGGAGGTCTCCAATCTTTCTTAGGTTCAACCGGGTATCCTTCAACAATCTTGCCCCCTTGCCCTCTCACGTAGTCCACAGCCGCACCCAACAGTCTCACACTCACTCCCTTGCCTCTGAATGCCTTGGCAACAAAGAAGCACACAACTGACCACACAGGCTTATCATCAACCCGACTCAATATTCTCGATCGCTCCAGCCTTGGAAAAGCCTCTCGCGGTGCAACTGAACACCACCCAATCGGCTGGCCTTCTGAATACGCGAGAATCCCAGGAACCTTGCCGGAATCCACTAGGCCTTTCAAAGCCTTCCTGTTCATTTCACCTCGCTGCCGCACAAAATCTGAGCGGGCTAACCTCCAAGACATGCACCAACAACCTCCGCATGCGCCACGCTGACCGAACAACTTCTCAACATCAGCCCACTTCTCACGCGTCAACGGATGAAACTCTAGAACCGAAACATCCCTTTCCTTATTGGGCACTCAGATCCCCAATTGTCTCGTTAGATGCGTAGGCATATGAGATCATTGAAACGCACGTTCATTTATGATTTTTGCAAGGACCCTTGACTTAACCTGTTTGGACAAGTGGATTGGGGGACAGTAACCCTTAACTTTTCAGCCGCTCCTTTCTTTTCTGGCGATGACAGGAAATTGAGCCCTTCATAATCCCGCCGGCAAATCCACGCAGACGGACTCAACGGAAGAGGGCAAGCTTCACGCTTGCCGGTTCTTGTGATGGCGAGTTTACCCAAGCATGGGACACGGCGGGCGCGGGCCTAAAACCCTACGACGGAGAGAGCTTAACCTAGAGGGGCGCACCGCCCTACAGTGAAGTTAAGTGTTAGGTTACGTAGGAAACAAGAGGGCCCGCGAAAACAACTCTTAAGTTCGTCATGTGCATACAGATAGGTAAAACCTGAAGCAGGCAGAGCAGAATTTGGACTTAGAAACAAAAATCGAGCTTGTGTGCAGACCGCCGACGGAAGAAGTCATAACCCCGGAAGACTTGCGGAAGCTTCTGGAGACTGAGCAGCATCCCATAGCCTACAACGGCTGGGAACCATCCGGTCTAGTTCACCTTGGAACCGGGCTGGTTTGCGCGTACAAGATGAAGGACTTCATCGAAGCTGGAATACACTACAAGGCTTATCTTTCCACGTGGCACGCTTGGCTAAACAACAAGATGGGCGGCGACATGAAACTCATAAGAAAAGCCGCAGACCTCTTCAAACACTCATGGATAGCCCTGGGCGTTCCAGAAGACAAGATCGAATTCATCTACTCAGACGAACTCTACGACGACCTGAAATACTGGGAAAAAACGGTCATGGTGGCAAAAAACCTCTCAATAGCCAGAGTAACCCGCACACTTGAGGTCGCGGGAAGACAAGAATCTGAAGCCAAGCACGTTTCAGACTACCTGTACACGCCCATGCAGGTAGCCGACATATTCCACATGGAAGTAAAAATCTGCCAACTCGGCATAGACCAACGCAAAGCCAACGTCGTAGCCCGAGAACTGGGCGAAAAGCTCGGATGCTGGAAACCCGTGTGCGTCCACCACAGCTACCTACAAGGCCTCGCGAAACCGCCCATCTGGCCTATTCCAAAAGAGAAAGAAAGAGAAATACTCTCATCAATAAAAATGTCAAAAAGCAAGCCCGAAACCTGCATATTCATCTACGACCCGCCTGAAGAAATCAAACAGAAAATCTCACAAGCCTTCTGCCCCGAAAAAACCGTGGAGTACAACCCAATCCTGGAAATATGCAAATTCATAATCTTCAGAGAAAACAAAACCTTCACCATACAGAGACCGCCCAAATTCGGCGGGCCAATCACCTTCAACAACCTCAAAGAACTCCAGAAAACCTACGCAGACGGAAAACTGCACCCGCAGGATCTTAAGAACGCTGTGGCAGAAGAACTCGCAAGAATCCTTGAACCCGTCAGAAGATACTTCGAAGACAACAAAGAAGCAAAAGAATGTTTCAACGCGGTAAAAAACGCCAAAGTAACAAGGTAAAAACCTTGTCAGCACATCTCAGGGAAAGACAAGAAAAAATCCAGCAAACACTAGAATGCCTAGCAGAAGAATCAGCCAGAGGAACACCGATAATCGTTGAAGGCAAAAAAGACTTGGAAACCCTGAGAACTCTGGGCGTGCAGGGGCAGATAGTGACCGCAAAAACCGGCGGAAAATCCCGTTTAGACCTCATCTCAGAAATAGAGAAAATCGGCAACCGAGAAGTCATTCTGCTCTTGGATTTTGACAGACGAGGAAAAGAATGGACAGCAATCTTGAGACAGAACCTGGAAAAAGCAAGGATAAAAGCCAACGTTACATTCCGGAAAGAACTCCTGAGGTTCGCGGGCAAGGAACTCAAGGACATCGAAGGCTTGGCAGCCTACTTGCAAACGTTGAGCAAAAAACTCGGCGCATGAACCCGGACTTGTTTCCAGTCCGTCCACAACGTATCCATCACCCTTACTTCTAGGCACGATACGCACTCAAGGCTTCGCCGCAGAAACACTCAGTCGTCAAATGAAGCTTTGACAAAACCTAGAGAAAAATAAGAAAACCTTAAAGAGGATGATCAATAATTCATAAATGTAATATATAGTGGATATTAAGATACAATCTCGTGATTCGAGAACGACAATCCCCGGGTCACGGATTAACGCTAACCCTTAACCCATCACTCGGAGGTGCACTAACACGGGTTCATCCCAAACATTTACCATAAAGTATGTTATAAACGCGAAATTCGAAATAGAAGGAGTAGTTGAAAAACCGGACGTGATAGGAGCAGTTTTCGGGCAGACAGAAGGCCTTTTCGGACCTGAGCTTGACCTGCGGGAACTGCAAAAATCCGGCAGAATCGGAAGAATAGAAATCGAGTTACACTCAAAAAACGACAAGACAACTGGCACGATAACGATTCCAACAAGCTTGGATCGGGTTTCCACAGCATTGATTGCTGCGAGCATAGAAAGCATAAACAGGGTAGGCCCATGCGCTTCAAAGGTGACTCTTGAAAAGGTCGAAGATGTCAGAGAAGCCCGAAGAAAGATAATCATTGACAGAGCCAAAGACATCCTTCACAAATGGACAATCGAATCAATGCCTTCAGTGGACGAAGTGTTCAAAGAAGTTTCCGAAACACTCAAAACAGGAAAAGTTGGAAAATACGGCTCAGAAGAACTACCCGCGGGACCTGGACTTGAAACCGCAAAAGAAATAATCGTCGTTGAAGGAAGAGCAGACATCATAAACCTCATGCGTTGCGGCCTGATGAACACCGTGGCTCTGGAAGGCGCAAAGGTTCCAGAAGCGATAAAAACGCTCTCCAAGGAAAGGGAAGCAACGGCCCTCCTTGACGGAGACAGAGGCGGAGACCTAATCTTCAAAGAACTCTTACAGGTGACCGACGTAAAGTACATCGCCAGAGCACCGAGAGGAAAAGAAGTCGAGGAACTGAACTGCAAAGAAATATTCGAAGCTCTCGACGCCAAAATTGCCATTCAAGAGACAACGAAGCCGGAAGCGCCCAAGCCAGTGAAACGGGAAAAGCTGAAAGTAGAAGTTCCAAAGGAAATCGTTGAAACAATAAAATTATTGGAAGGAACTTTGGAAGCCGTGCTATTGAACGAAAAATCAGAACAGATGGAACGGCTGCCGGTCAGCCAGCTTGCCGAAAAGCTCCAACATGCCGAAGGCGTGGACACAATAGTCTTCGACGGCATAATAACACAGCGAATCGTCGATGTGGCAAGCGAGAAAAACATAAAAAGAATCATAGCTTCACGAGTGTCAGACGCCGTTAAACCTTCATTAACCGTGCAGCTCATAACTTTTGGAGAGGTCGCCGAGGGCTAACCGCCAAAGAAGTCCGTGAGCTTCCTAGTTTCTTTTCCACCAGTCTTGGACTTCAAAAGTTGCTCTTCAGTCACTCCGAAGCTCTCAAGAATTCTCGCCGCCGCAGGCACAACCTGCTTGGACACGTAATACTCCATGTCAACATCATCATAAGAAGCAAGCGTGTAAGGCTTAACCCTCTCGTACAGACGGCCCTTCCCACCGACCACCACGTAGCCTATCTTATCCCCCACCGCCAGTTCCCAGCCCTTCGCCCTGAGCATCTTTGCAGCTTCAACATGAGAAGCCCTAACCTCGTACTCCTCGGCAGGCTTGCTCAAAGTTTTCCAGATAACAAGATCACGGTAGGGGACACGCTTCTGCTGAAGCTCATAGATAAACTGCTGCACAAAATCCACAGCCTTCCTGGGCGATTGCTCCTTCAAAATAATCTCCAACACTTTCTCCTGCACCTTTTGGGCTACGGTCGCCCAGTCTCCCCGCACAACCTCCATGCCCACAATGTCAAGGCGCCCGTCAGGCAGAAGCCCGGCATAGCGTTTCTTGGCTTCCGTGAAGAATATTCTCACGTAGACCTTGTCCGGCTTTATCTCCAGCCCCAACTTTTTCCCAACGTCCTTTGTAAGTTTTTCAATTCGGTCAGGCTGGTTCTCGATGAATATGCTGTCCGTGTCGCCGTAGACTACTTTCAACCCGTCCTTCTCAGCCATTTGAATCGCTGTGAGTATTGTGTGTCTCCCCCAGGCAGCCGCTGCCTCAGCCACGGGCTTCATGTACCACCTCGCACCCGTCCACCCGGCATAACCATAAGAAGCGTTGGTAATCACCTTCACGGCCTTCTGCCGCGCGTCCAAGACACGGTACTCAACGCTCTTCGGCTGAAGCTCCTTCATTTTCAGACGAATTTCATCTCGGACGCGGATGAGATAGGAAAGGACCTCCTTGTAGAAGCCAGGAGGCTCTTTGCGAAACTTGTGATTGACTTCCGGGGTCACGTACACTCCGCCTGGCGGTTCCGTTTCTTTGGGTGATACGTAAGTGTCCGGAGAGAGGTTGTAAGTGATCATTATGTTCGGGTACATAGACTTGAAGTCTAAGACAGCGATGTTTTCGTGCAATCCTGGCTTGGGCTGGAGGACGAGACCGCCCGCGTACGGCCTGTAAGGCTGCTCGACTCTCCTGGGCACAAGTTCACCGAGCTTGTGAGTTCGCTTTATAAGAAAGCATTCAACCCGGAAGCCTGCTGCTGCCGTCCCGACGTGGTCTAGGGGCAGACACACAAGGTTGGAGAGTTGCATGGCGAAATCCAAGATTGCCTCAGTTATTCCCATGATGCAGCAAGTGTTGTCCATGGAAAACTGTTTCAGGTTCCCGCGCTTCGCTTGGGCGTCCCAGTAGTCTGCGAAGTCTATGTCCTCGACTACGGTGCGGTTTTCAATCTTCATGACGCCAAGATAATCGGCCAGATTAGCCAGAGTCTTGACTTTGACTTCTGGAAATTCTCCTGCATAATCGGCCAGATCCAGGTTTATTCTACCGTTCAGTGACACGTGACCGTAAACACTCGCGTGCGGTTCCGTTTTCGCTCGGTCTATGCGCAAATGCAAACCAAGCTTCTTGCACCTCGTCGTGAGATACTGCCAGTCCTGTCCATTCACGCCGTAGCCTACGATAACGTCGGGATCGACGCTTTCCACGTAATTCATGAAGGCCTCCAAGACCGGCTTGTCGTTCCTGCTTTCGTCTGCCAAGAACTGCTTCTGCTCGTCACGATTCGAAGTGGTTGAAATCATGATGATGGGATTTCTGTCGGGTTTAGGAGAACCCTCTTGGCTGTAGCATATTGTTGAAAAGCCCAACACTCGCAACGGCGGAGCCTCTACCTTCTCAACGGGCTTCGGGAACGATTTTGCCAGGTAGACCTTGTCTACTCGAACGCCCAGCTTGTTTGCTTCCTCAGTGGCTTCTATTTCGTGCCATCCACACGGAACAACATCGTTGTCGATGAGATACCGCATAGCAACACGAATGTCATCTTCGAAACAATCTTTTACACCTTCGAAGTCTCGAAGCTGCTTTGCACACCTTGTTAGTTCCTCAGCGTTTTTGCAGTGAATCTTCACCGCTTTCACAGGCTTTCCAAAAAGCCTGCGCTCAACAATCTCAGGCTTCGCCGCCAAGACGCAAGGGCTCGTGGCAATTTCTTCAACAACCTTCGCAGGATCCGCATCATCTGCAACCACTGCATAAAAGTACGGGACAAAACGCCTGTCGACGATCAGCACCCTCTTGCCTTCGTTGGTTATGCCCCAGAGCCAGATTTCCGAGGATTCATTTTTGGCCTCGTAGTTGATGTCTAGGAGCCAAAAGGTGACTTTCATGACCAGCCCTTCGTTTCAAATGATCAATACTGAGCGAAGGCAGCTTTTAAAAGCTTCACGCAAGGCAAACTGGAAAAAACGTACTTAGCACGTAGGGGTTAGCACGCTAATAGACAAAATGAGCCTCAGGAAATCATGAGCTACGTGCTCCAACACGAAGGCTCGAAATTCAACATGAGCCATTAGCCTTTCTTAGTCAACGTATGCGCTTCTCGAGTTTCTTGATCACTGGTGTTTCTGCAGAAGGTCCACCACTTCTGGGAAGTCTATCCCCAGCGCTTTTGCTTTTTGCAGAGTGGGGACTCCGTTCTTGTTCCATCCTCGTCTTGCGTAGACTGCGTCCTTCAGCTTCTCGTACTCTGCCTCGCGATATTTCCGCAGCACTGCCATTTTTTCTTCGGTGGACTTGCCCTCTGGGTCGTAGCCGATTTTTTCTTTCAGCTGTTTGTCGTAGCGTTCTGCTCGGCTTTCGTACTCCTCCTTTGTGACAGGCCCGACTGAACGGTAGGGTAATGCGTCGTACTTTCGCGTGCCGAAACCCATCCTGAGGTTGAAGATGCGTTGGAAGTTGTACACCTTTTCACTCATGAAGATTATGTCTTCAACGGTGACCTTTTTGCCGGTGACGGCTGAGAAGAATCGTGCGTAGTTTTCCACGTGTGCCATCACTTTGGCGGGTTCTTTCGTGTTCTTGTTGTCGACTGGAACAACATCGTTCCATGGGAGCTTACACAATCCGTTAAGGCCGAACCACGTGCGGAACATGGGGAACCAGTGCAGGTTTTCAGCCTTCTGCTCAAAGGTGGGCATGAGGTTGTGAACCATGTCCAAGAATATCAGCCACGCCTCATCGTGTTGAGGACCTTTCAAAGCAAGCCCATAACCGCCCTGCTGCGCGAGCGATTCTTTCGTAACGTACTCAGAGAACTCCAGCCCCTTGGCCTCCATACCGATGTCCTGCAACACCCTCGGGTCAGCGCCGTATTTCTCTGCGAAAAGCTTCTTCATCCGCCTTATGCCCTTGCCAACCACGGTGCCGAAGCCCTCGCCTCTTGCCATCTGGTGTAGAAGTTCCAGGGCTGCCGCCTTGTTTCCAAACCTCAGGTCTAAGCCGCCGGTTGCTTTCTCGTCTATCAAGCCCATCTCGTAACATTCCATGGCGAACGCAGTCGCTGTGCCCACCGAAATAGTGTCCAAGCCGTACACGTCACAGTAGAAGTTCATCTCGATAACATAGTCAGCGTCGTAGATTCCGCAGCTGCTGCCCACTCCAGCGATTGTTTCGTACTCTGGACCACTCACGAAGACTTTCTGCCCTCTGTACGGCCCTGTCTTAGGCTCGAAGTCTTTGACGCCGTGAGCGCACGCCAACGCACAGCCCATCCAGCAACCGTCAAAGCCCTTGTGGAACTTTTTCCTGTAAACTTCTTTGCCCAGTTCTCCAGCCTTTGGGTTGCTGCCGAACCTGAAATTGTTCACGGGCAGAAGGTCAAAGTCGTTCATTATCGTAACAAGATGCGTCGTTCCAATCGTCGCCATCTCGTTCTGTTTCGCATCGAGGCTTCGTATCTCTTGGCTGTGAGCTGTGCCCGCCTGCCTAACCATCTCGGCGTCCGCAGGACCGTTGGTCTCCACGGATATCCTGCCAGAATACTTCACCACTACAGCTTTCACTCTCTTGTTGCGCAAGACGGTACCGATTCCACCTCTTCCCGCCTGCTTAAACCGATGAATCTTCCGCCCAGCATCAAACCATGAAAAGTTCAGGCAGCCGAAAAAGGTGTGCTCAGCTCCCGGCCCTGACGAGACCACCGAGATGCACTGCCCATTTTCGGGCGCGTACTTCTTGGCCAAAAAGTCTGTGATAAGATGAGCTTCAGAAGGCAATGAAGACGCATCTTCAACTTGAACCCTCCCCTGATCACCGTCAACGAGTATAACCACTTCAGACTTCGCCCTTCCCTGAATCTCAAGAGCGTCCCAACCGGCAAACTTCAAGTACGGACCAAAATAGCCGCCCACGTTTGAGTCAATCACGCTGTCGGTCAGCGGGGAGATTGAAACCGCGATGCTCTTTCCGCTGCCCGGGTAAACCGGAGTACCGCCCAACGGACCGCACGCGATGCACACCTCGTTCTCAGGATCGTCCCATTTGACAATGCAATCCCTTGGCAATGCGTTCCACAGCAGCCAAAGGTTGAAGCCGCGGCCACCCGTGAACGTTTCTCTCATCTCTTTGCTGACCGGTTTGCCGGCGACACGCATGTTCGAAAGATCTATGTACAATGTTCTGTTGTTGTAGCCCCTCTCAACCTTGCCCAGCTCGTATTTGAACTCGACAATCACCAATGTTAACACCCACGCGAAGTCAGAACCAGAAGCTACACAGGACACATTGATAGGTTTTTCGACAGTTTCGGGGAAAACCAAAGCATTATAGAAAGCATCTCACGCTTAGAATACCATTTGATTGGCGGGGAATACGATTCGCCGGTGACGAATCTATGATTTTAATATCAGAGGCAGACTATTGAATGTCAACTATCTAATGTGCGAGGTCAAGAGTTTTGAAGATTCTGGAGATAAACATAAAGAAAGGTTTTGCGAAGGTCGTTCCTGAAACGATTGATGATTTTTGGCATTTGTACAACGTTATTTACAGAAACGATAAGGTCTACGCTGGTACGACGAGGGAAGTCAAAGTGGATGAGAAGTACGGCAGACCCAAACGGGGAGAAAGAGTTCCTGTTTTTCTCGGAGTCAACGTGGAAGATGTGGGTTGGGACAAGTTCTTGGGAAGACTTAGAGTCCACGGCACCATATGCGAGGCGCCGGAAACTGTGCCCACGGGTGCCCATCATACGCTAAACGTCACGTTGAACACGCCGATTACCATCGTCAAGAAATCTTGGACAAGGCACGAGATTGAGAGGCTGAAGAGAGCCAGCAGAACCTCCGAAAAACCCATCATCGTGGTCTCCATAGACGATGAATGCTACCTCATCGCGACGACTGCCCAGTACGGAATCGAAGAAAGAGTTGAGGAGAGAATAAAGCTTCCTGGAAAACACGAAGCGGAGAAGAGAAGCGAAGCCACAAGCGCGTATTTCAGAAAGGTGCTGAACAGTCTGCGTCATGTGTGGACGCCCGTTCACAGTCCCATAGCAATCATAGGCGTGGGCTTCGTCAAGAATGATTTTGCAAGGTTTGTGGAAACCGAAGCGCCCGACGTTGCAGCTTCAGTGGCGGACGTGAAAAGCGTCAACAACGGAGGCATGGCTGGAATACATGAAGCGCTTCGTTCTGGCGTGCTATTGAAAACCGTGAGAAAGCTGCGAGTCGCCGAAGAAACAGAGCTTGTCGAGGAGATTTTGAAGAGGCTTGGAAAGAACGAGGCAACAGTGGCCTACGGGTTTGAAGAAGTCAAGCGCGCAGCGGGGCTCGGCGCAGTTGAAAAGGTCGTCTTGACAGACAAGATGCTCCGCGAGTCTGATGACGAGAAGCGTCTGCTGATAGAAGAAGTCATGGAAACGGCTGAGCAGAAAGGCGGCACAATAACCGTCGTCAGCACCGAACACGAAGCGGGAACCCAGCTCAGCGGACTCGGCGACATAGCTGCACTCCTGCGCTTCCCATTACATCAAGACTCAGGCTAATAATGGTTCAGTTGTCTGCTGGAAAGGCGAAAAAAACGCCGTTTGGAATCAAAACTGTATTATATAAAGCCATAACATATCCCTAGGGTATAAGTTTGAGATGAATGAAATGAGCAAGAGAAAACCGTCCATACACCTCCAGAACATAGTTGCTTCAGCGACGGTCAATCAGAGGATTAGCTTGAAAACGATTGTTGAAAAGTTTCCGCACGCCGAGTACAGTCCAAAAGTGTTTCCTGGGCTTGTTTTCCGGTTGAAGAAGCCCAAGACGGCTACGTTGATATTTGAAACGGGCAAGATGGTTTGCACGGGGGCGAAGTCGGAGAAGGAAGCGATTCAGGCGGTTAATAAGGTGACGAAGGAGCTGAAAAGCCATGGAATACCAATCACCAACAAACCGGCTATCACCATACAGAACATCGTTGCTTCGGCGGAGTTAAACGGGGAAATAGACTTGGAGAACGTCGTTTACAAGCTCAAGAGAGTGATGTATGAACCTGAACAGTTTCCAGGAGCGGTCTACAGAATGGAGGAACCGAAGGTCGTGTTTCTCATATTCTCAGCGGGAAAGCTGGTGTGCGTGGGCGCTAAGAAAGAACAAGACGTCTATGAAGCGGTTGGCAAGCTTCAGGCATTACTGGAAGAACAAGAGCTCATTTTCTACCCAGAAGAGAAGGCTGCAAGCACTGGGTAGTCCATCCTTGAAATTCGAGTCCTTGGTTTTGATTGCTTAATCCGCAATTTTTTTTGAGGCTCAATTCGTTTATGCGGTTCGTGCGTAATGAACAAAATGTACTTTAGTTTTGTTGTCTTTCAGTGGTTTCGATAGACAGGTTAGGAAATGAGTGGCGTTGAGCGTTAACACTGCCGTTTGCAACGTGTGTAATCGAAGGGAAGCATTTTTCTTCAGATCCTACTCTGGGATGAGTCTCTGCAAGAGATGCTTCACCCAGTCCATTGAGGAAAAGACGAGAGCAACGATTGCGAAGTATCAGATGTTCAGGTTCGACGACAGGATAGCCGTGGCTGTTTCAGGAGGAAAAGACAGCGTTAGCCTGCTGCACGTTTTGGCGAAGATAGAACTGAGACATCCGAAGGCTCGGCTTGTCGCCGTCACGGTTGACGAAGGAATCAGGGGATACCGAGACGAAGCATTAAAGATAGCCGCAGAAAATTGTGAAAAGCTTGACGTGGAACATTGCGTGGTTTCTTTCAAAGAACTTTTCGGCTACACCTTCGACCAAATGGTGAGGCGCTTGAAGGGCAAGGATGATGTGAAGCTTACGCCGTGCGCGTATTGCGGTGTCCTGCGAAGAAAAGCTTTGAACACAACGGCGAGGAAAATCGGCGCCGACAAGCTTGCAACGGCCCACACTCTCGATGACGAGACGCAGACGATTCTTCTGAACATTCTCCACGGAGACGTCTTGCGAATAGCAAGGGAAAAGCCGGTTACAGACGAAGTTCACCCGAAGCTCGTGCCCAGAATAAAGCCCTTCTGCGAGATTCCTGAGAAAGAAACCGCGCTGTACGCATACGTCAAAGGAATAAGATTCCAGAGCACTCCGTGTCCCTACGCTTCAGAGGCTTTGAGGAACGACGCACGCATGATGCTTAATAGGATGGAAGAAAAACACCCTGAGATAAAATTCACCATTTTCAAGTCGATAGAGAAGATTAGGCCTGCAATTGAGGAAACCGCAAAGAAAGAAGGGCTGGGCGAATGCATCGAATGCGGAGAACCGACAACGAATAAGATTTGCAGGACGTGCCAGCTGCTGAAGCTTATGAAGTGATTTGAAACGTGGCTTGCACTAAGACGTTTGAAACCCTCTCTCCTTCGCGGCAGCATCGCTTTTCAGTTTGCGCAGCATAACCGACGCCTCATTGGCCGTGCTAGCTGACGCCAGTATCTTTGCCTTCTGAAGGAAGATTGTGAAGCCGCAGTGTGGGCACGTTCTTGTCTTCTGGTCAGCTTTGGCGAGCAGAAGGCCGCCGCATCTGCTGCAAACAACTATCAGTGTTGGAGCCAATGCCTTCACCAATCGAAAGCCTTTTCCACATCCAACTAGATAACGCTTAGTGCCAAGAGGAAAGGGTGCATGAGCAACGAACAAGAAGGCAAACCAAAATCAGCGTCGAGTCTAGTTCAGGCGGCAGTACACTATTTCAAGAAGGAGGGTTATAAGGTGGAGCAGAACGCCACGACGCTTGAAGGTTTCAGCGGGGTTTCGAGAGGTTTTGATTTGATAGTCCAGAAGGGACGCGTTGAGCAGGGAGTCTGGGTTAGAGATTGGAACAGGACCATAGGAGTCAACGTGATAATAAATATGGACAAGGCCTCTGAGGATGTGGGGCTGTCGGGCCCCATTATAGTGGGGGAAAAATTCAGCGATCACGCAAAATCCTACGCAAACCGAAGAAAAATCACGCTGCTCACGAAGAGACAAATAACCTTAAGCCTAAGGTAAACACGCTAGATTTTTAAGAACTCATCTAGTAGACCTTCATTCTCCAGTTTGCCCAGCCAATCCACAACGCCCACACAGCACTTGCTGGAATCAGCCATCACTTCCAGCATTGCGCCGACGATTTCTTCTGCACTCTTCCCTGTGACGTCCAATTCGCAGGTTCTTCCTTCCCCTCCCGCGTTTAAGGCATCTACCAAGCACACATCCAATATTTCAGAGGCCAGGTTCTCCATCATCTTGGGTTCAGAAAAGCCGCACCTTTTCATGAGCTCCCGCAGCTCAACAGGATCACGCCTCAACACGAACACGAACGTCACAAGTTTCGGTGGAACAACGCTGACGGCGTAATGCCCATCAATTACAACTTCCTCCTTGTCTGTTTTCTCGACTAGCTCACGAATTCTCTTTCTCATCCTTGATTCGTCGACTATAATTGTATCTCGCCTCTCATCTTTTCCTGAGGTAAGATGATTTCTCAGGGCCAAGTCGGTCAAGTTGATGTACAAAGCGTCAAGCTTGGCTGTAAGCAAACGTGTCACTGAAGTTTTTCCAACGCAAGGCGTTCCAGTTACCAAGATGACGCGTTTAGACATGGGTAAGCAAACCTTACTCGTTCTAGTTAGGCGCGTGGCAAAATAAGGTTTCCAAAATTCTTATTGCACACCTGTGTGCACTGTATCTTGGGCTGGCGAGTTGGTGTGTGGCTTTCGAGCCTCATATTGGAAGGCTTGAGGAAACTCCGCCCACGCGTAGAATTGCAACGCTCGAAAGGGCGTAAGGTGAGAACCTTGGCTACGGAGCAGAAACGAAACGTCCGCCCGGCAAATGCCTATGACACATGCTAAGTTGTCGAGAATGCCGGGTGTGAAACGGTGAAACGGCCGTCCTGCAAGTGGAAAGGGCAAACAGACGCCGATGAAGAATCTACCTGAAGCGCGGGTAGCCCGATTAGCCGAATGCCACAAAAAACAAAAGGCGGGTTACGGCCAACACACCAGCCCAATTTTACTGCACACCGCCGAAATTCTAAACGTACTAATCCAAATGAAGAACGACAACAAAAGCGACTACACCATAAAATTCACAAACAAAGCACTAACATTCTTGAGCCAACACACCAGCTTAAACGAACCAGAAGCAGTTAAAGCACTAATAGCCAAACTGCAAACCCGAAACGGATACAAACGAAACCTCTGCATAGCCTACAACAAATACTGCAAGCACTACCAAATAGAATGGAAAATGCCCCACTACGAACCCGAAGCCCAAAACATCAAACTACCAACCAAAGAAAGACTGAACATGCTCATAGCAAACGCAAGCCAACCACTCGCACTAAAACTAACTCTCAGCATGGAAACAGGACTCAGACCCGTGGAACTATGCAGATTAAAAGTCAAAGACGTAGACACCGACCACAAAGTAATCAACCCGATAACAGCCAAACACGGAGCACCAAGAACCCTGAAAATATCTAACAACCTAAACGAAAGAATACAAGAACACATACTGAAAAACAACCTCACCGCAAACGACAACCTATTCAAAGGCACATCCGACGACTACGGAAAACACTACCGAGCCATGAGAAACGCACTAGCACAGAAACTCAAAGACCCAAACATACACAGCATAAGACTATACGACTTCCGACACTACTTCTGCACGACAACTCTACACAGAACCAAAGACCCATTCTACACCATGACCCAAATGGGACACAAGAAACTAACAACGACACAGAAGTACATGCATTTACTAGACCTTAATGATGATGAATGGACAGTCAAGACAGCCACCAACATCAAAGAAGCCACAGAATTCCTAGAAGCGGGATTCGAATACATTCAAGAAATAGACGGAATCAGACTATACCGAAAACGCAAATAAAACACAAACAACCCTTCTTTTTTCTATTCAATGTCATGCTTAACCAATATGTCGCGCTCAGCTTCGCTTCGCGCTCCAACCGCGCGCGCTAGGTTCGCCTAAAGTTTTAAATTTTGATGGTTCATAGATTTGTGAATTGGAGGAAACATCATTTTGTCATGGGAAGGTTCAATATTGCTTGAAAAGGGCGAAAAGATAGTGACTTCTTGGCGAGGAAACCGAGAAATGACGCAGAAGGTTGCAGTAAGAGGTCAATATGGACGACAGAGAATAGAGGACGCAAAAGAACGCAAGAATGGTTTTCTTGTACTGACAAATCAAAGGCTGTTGTTTCTAGAAGAGCATGGAGTATTTAGCAAATCATATCACCAAGTGCTTGCAATACCCTTAGGAAAAGTCAGTGGAATATCGATGGGCGGCATGCTCTCTCCTTTTGTCTCAATAGCAGACGATGTCGGAGCGTGCATGTTCCATTTGTGGGGCATTGGAAAAAGTCAATTTGAGCCTTTCCGACAGCAGATTATAGATGAATGCCGAAAAAGAAGGGAAGAAATTGAGACAGAGAAAAAGAAAGAGAGGGTTCAAGTGGTTCTAGATTTTTCAGCACTTAAGGACTACATGGAAAAAGGCGGGCTAATACTTCAAAAAATGAAATGCCCAGAATGTGGAGCACCGTTGACGCTTCCAACTGTGGGAAATCAAACCAAGTGTGATCACTGCGGGAGCATGATCTATGCGCAAGATATTTTCGAGAAAGTAAAATCACTAATTGGGTAAGCTTACAATCCCATGGTAAAGTCAGAGTGATGCGATGTTTAATGAAAAAGGGCGGAAAGACAAGTGCTACGAATGTGGAGGTTCTCTTGAGCTTTTTGAGATTGACATGGAGAATGGAACACGAATAATGAAATGCCAAGTTTGTGCGCTCTATCATTTCTACAAAAAGGATTTTCTAGCCAAATGGAAACTCAGCAAAGTCAGTAAGGAAGTTCACTCTGGTACTGAACAATAAATCGACAGCCCGCGCGCTCACTCGCACGTTCCAGACGATACGTCACAAACAGCCGAGCGCGCGCTAGAAAAAACTCTTTTATAATGAGATACCACTTTAGTCCATGGAAGTTGTCTACCGATGAAGGGTAATCCTCTATTCGGAGCATGGAGGCTGAAATCGCTTGAAACAAAGGCATCTGACGGATCTGTCTCCTATCCGTGGGGGAAAGAAACTCTTGGTTACGTCGTCATCAGCCCAGAAGGCTACTTTTGCGTCGCAATAATGAGCGCTAATCGCAGAAGATTCTCCTCACAAGATATGAAGGGAGGTAGCGCGGAAGAAAGAGCGAACGCTGCAGATTCATACATATCGTACTCCGGACCGTGTGAAATCGAGAAAGACAAGTTTCGAGTAAAGGTAGAAGTCAGCCTGTTCCCAAATTGGGTAGGCGGAATCCAAGAACGCAACTACAAGATCGAGGGAAAAACGCTCTCTGTATCGACTACTCCAACTCTTGTAAACGGAAAAGAACAGGTAGGCTACTTGATTTTCGAACGCGTCTGAAACTGATCGCGCGCGCATGATCAAGCCGAAGTTTTGAAGCCCCAAGATCCAAAAGCTGTAAGCCGAGCCTCTTCTAGACTTCGAAAATTATTAAAGCACTATTACGCATATCATACCTTCTGGGAACATAAATGCCGAAAAAAGAAAAACCGTTAACTAAGAAAGAGCGAGACGAGAAAAGGAAGAAACATAAGGAACAGCAAAGCAAAACACAGTCTTCTTAAGCCCCAAGAAAGAACTTTGCAAAACTCTTTTTCTCTTTTTATCATAAAGTTGGCTTCTTTAATGAAATGAAAGAAAGACGCGTCAGTTTTGGATATTATTGGCTTCCTCCATTAATGCGAAAGAAATATGTTTTAGCTTGTTTATTTATCGTTAATTTGTAGCTGAGATTTATGCCGAGTGTAATGAAACGTAAACAAAAGAATACTCAAATCGCACAACAGAAAAAGACAGAACGGGATAAAGAAGCGAAAAAGAAACAGTTGAGACAGCAACTTCCTGCCAAGGGCAAGAAACGTTAAAGCCACTAAAGGAGCTATGGTAACCATCTAAAAGCTTATACCTAGAAGACAACAATACAGCGCGCGCTGTTCTGGAAAGACCGAATGAACCAAACTGGCGAAATCTTCATTGCAGTTGAGGTATATAGTGGATACATTCAAAGAAGAACTTGGGCGACAGATTTGCCCGCCTTAGTCGTCTAGAGTGCGATTTGGGTTTACGCCCTATTCTTCTTTTTCTTTCATGTCCAGCAGCATATGTTTGGCAAGGGTTGAGAAGGTTAAGTATCGATAGTGCACTTTGTCATCAAGGTCTATTATGAAACTGTGAAGTTCATACTTGCTTAAGTGAGCAAACTGTTTTAGCCATCGTTGGAACTGCATGTAGCCAGAATAGCTTTCATGAAGGGAAATCACAACACCGTTGGCGCCTTCGCCTAGGCCTCTTTCGATCATCACGGCTTGAGGTATTTCCGCCAATCTTTTTCCATATTCCTCGATGAGCTTCCTCATGGCTTGCAGGTCAGTTGGTGTTTCGAAATTCGCAAAAGTCAACGCGCATAAGTGATATCCGAGTTTGTTGAAATCCGGGATAACAGTGTATTCTCTGAGAACACCATCCTTCTCTAACTTCGCAATCGTTCTGCTCACGGTAGGTTGAGAGACTCCAATTGCTTTCGCAAGCTCTCTGTCGCTTCTCCGACTGTTCTTCATAAGTTCAGAAATCAGACGGCGCTCAACAGGTTTCATATGCAACAACATGACACTATTCCGAATGCTGGGCAGTTAAGTTTTTTGTTTCAATCTATTCAAGTGCGCATGCAGAAATATCCTGACTTTGCCACTTCTTTCCACGGATAAATCCTCCATACTTGCAGAATAACATCAGGCCTATTGCTACTACAGTTACAGGATAAATGAAGAGAATAACAGTCATGGTGGTAGAATTTATCCAAACTGAAGGACCATGTTGCAAGACTAACACTAATCTATAAAGCATAGGAAAAGGGTTGAAAACAAAGAAAACATAACTCCAGACAGAAACTACAGCATCAATTGTAACGTACAGAATCCCGTCATTCACCAGTATCGTCAAGAGTAAGCTTACTATTCCATAGACTAAAAGAAAATAGACTAGCGCGCACGCTAATTTGCTCATGGCTCCACTTCCCATTGCGAATCAAATACAACTGCGATGTAAAATATGCTTTTGGTTTGGACAAGACTATACCCCAACCTTAATCTGAACACTGTTCACAAGTAATGCCGATGCAGAACAGAGAACCCGATGTATCTTCGGAGTGGCTCATGAAAAATGCCGGGCCAGTTACCAGATATCACACCGCCGTGAGCTTCTTACCGAAGAAGGAAGAGCTCCAGCTCTAAAAAAGACCTTATGACCAACCAACGTGTAACACTTATTCCCAGAATATTCTGGGCAGACCCGATGTGCCTTCTGGATAACTTGCCTGTTTTTTTACTTGCGCGTTCGCACATGGAAAGAAAGAGAGGAAAATGCTGAAGTTATGGATGCATTGGCTGCAGTATGGCGAATTGGTTGCCTTCAGGATCAACGGCTATTGCTGTCCAGCCTACTTGCGGAACTTCTTGCTTCGCAACAATAATCTTTCCACCGAGCTTCTTGATTTTTTCGATGTATTCATCAGCGGACTCGACTGAAATGTAGATGACGGGCTTCATCTCCTTATTGGTCTTCTTGTACAAGCCTCCATTAACGCCTGGTCGCATAGGTCTCATCTGCTTGTCCACTGGTACCGTGCCGAGAAGCCAGTATTCCATGGGTCCACTCATGTCTTCGCTGCCTTTCTCGATCTTCCATCCGAAGACTCCAGAATAGAATTTCTTCAGTTTCTCGGTGTCGTTTGCCGGGATTTCGAAATGAACAACTGTGTGGTCCATTATTTCCACCTCTATTTTCGTCAACACAATGTCTTCGAGCTAATTAAATGTATGTTGCTCATGGCCACTGCATCAACGCACCTTAGGTTTTCGGGTTCTGATTCGACAGGTCCGCCCCAGCGCCCATGCGTGTTCCGCGCGCGCTGAGCGCCGTGAACAAGGCTACAGTTCCCGCAATAATCATCGAAACGATAACAGCGGGCCCTGCATAGCCCACAGCAATCCCCAGCACAACGAAAATTCCCGCACCAATTATCGCTCCAACCCGATTGCCGAAGCGGCCAGAAGATTGAGGGTTCTTTTCAGCTCCACTATTTTCCCCTTGACAAATCTGAAAACGTAGCGCGCTGGCTTGTCCCTAAAATGGTTAAAAACGGTGTTTATTCCTTTTTTGGGGTTTGGGGGCAGTTTTGAGGCGCATGCGCTGTTAGCTTTCACGA
>Ga0031655_10000480_pt1 | contig 25280 bp, 28 predicted proteins | sample FrelakmetHBP12HB_FD_55187 | JGI IMG/M metagenome (GOLD analysis project Ga0031655, IMG submission 55187) | Freshwater lake sediment microbial communities from the University of Notre Dame, USA, for methane emissions studies -HBP12 HB | ecosystem: Environmental > Aquatic > Freshwater > Lake >... | reverse complement strand
CTCCCATCGTCGACTGGACCCCAAGCGGAGTAAGCCCTACCAGCCGTACCATCCGCACGATCGGGTTGAGCCTCTTACGCCCGGCGACGTTTATGAGTGCGATGTGGAGATCCTGCCGACCTGCGTCGTTCTCCCGGCTGGGTGGCGGGTGGCGCTCTCCGTGCGCGGCAAGGACTACGAATATGAGGGCGACGTGGAGAAGTTCGGGCAGGAGTTTTATTATGCCACTAGGGGGACGGGTGGTATGACACACGCAGACCCGGATGATCGGCCTCCGGAGGTATTCGGTGGTAAGGTAACGCTCTATGCTGGTGGCGGCTGCGAGTCTTATGTGCTTTTGCCGATCATTCCAAAGAAATGATTGTGGCACCGTGGTCATCAAAAATAGGAAAGGAGGAAGAAGTGATGAAGAAAGGGTTATGGATGGGAGTTTTGGTTGTGGTGGCGGTGGGTCTCGCAATGATTGGGCCTTCGGCCCTGTGGGCTCAGGGAAAGGGTCCGATCAAGATCGGCTTCATCACGACTCTTACGGGCCCTGTGGCGGCCAATGGAAAAGACATGTTGTCCGGTCTCCAGGTCTACCTCGATGAGATCGGATACCAGGTGGCGGGGCGCAAGATTGAGCTCATCGTGGAAGATGATGAAGCGAACCCGGGGCCGGCCCTGACCAAAGGGAGGAAGCTCGTGGAGAAGGATGGTGTCCATATTGTCACAGGGCTCCTTGCGGCATCGAGCGGCTATGCCCTCGCTCCCTACGTCGACTCCAAAGAGATCCCCACGACCCTTCCTGTCACGAGCGGGGATGACCTGACTCAACGGAAGAGGTCCAAATGGGTCATCCGGACAGGGTGGACCAGCAGCCAGCCCTATCATCCTTTTGCAGAGTACGTTTATAAAGTCCTGAAATATAAGAATGTGAGCATCATCGGATTCGACATGGCTTTTGGATGGGAGTGTGCGGGGGGCTTCCAGAGAACCTTTGAAGAACTGGGAGGAAAGATTCGTCAGAAAATATGGGTTCCTATCACGGTCGCGGATTTCAGTCCTTTCATCCCGCAGTTTCCGAAGGACATTGATGCGATATTCACCGTGCTCTCCGGGCGCGCAGCAATGCAGTTTGCCAAGCAATGTCAGGACTACGGCCTTAAGGGAAAGATCCCCGTACTCGGAGGGACCATCACAGATGAACATGTCCTTCCCTCCATGGGCGATGAGGCCCTTGGAATCGTCACCGCCCTTCATTACAGCGAGGCCCTCGACAACCCGGCGAACAAGAAGTTCGTGAAGGCATTCCGCGAAAAAGCGAAGAAGGCCGCCTCCTATTATTCGGAAGGCACCTATACGGGGGGACGATGGATTGTGGAGGCTATCAAGGCCATCAATGGGGACGTAGAGAACAAAGGGAAGTTCCTGGAGGCTTTGAAGAAGGTAGAACTGAAGGATGTCCCCCGGGGCCCTATGAAGTTAGACGAGTATATGAATCCGATTCAAAATATTTATGTCCGAAAAGTGGAGCGGGTAGGAGGAGAGCTTCAAAACACAGTCATTCAGACTTATCCTAACGTCTCACAGTTCTGGACATACAAACCCGAGGAATTCTTGAAGCAGCCCGTCTACTCACGGGACTATCCGCCTCTCAAACCGTAAGAGGAAAGCAGCAGGGCTCTTGGCTCGCAGAATCGTCCAGGGCCGGGGGTACCCGCGCCTGCGTGTCGAAACGGCATGCCACCGCCAGACATCGGTAGATACTCCGGCGTGCAGGCACGTACCATGAAAGCGGAATAGCCTTCTCTGGGGGGCGGCCCTATGCGGCCGCCCTCGTGAGCCTGCCGGGGGGCTGGATGCCCTCCGGACCGGTCGGCGATGGCGCATCCCTACGAAAGAACTACTTCGCCGAAGGGGTCACCTCAGGAGCGCCTCTCCCCTTTTTCCGTCCCCCGTCATCCCCTGAAATCCCGGGGGATCGGAGCGAATTCCTGGTCATCAGGCCAGAATCGGTTCTTCGGGCCGCATCGAAGGATTCCTTTCCTGCAGAGTTCTGACCGCCATTCGTATTTCAGGACGATCTTTTCGGCAGGGAGATGCTCTGGCTCGAACTGCACGCGGTAGGCAGGAGAATGGGTCGTCCCACCGAATCCCGTCCCCGCCTCCTCGCTTTTCTTCTGTTCGGCCCGATCGGCAGAACGGCTCTCATTGGGAGGGCTGGCCGCTGCTCCGGCGGGGGCCTCTTTCAGACGGGAGGGTTTCCCGGAGTGGGGGAGGATTTCAGGGNGCNTTTCCATGTACACNGCGAGGGCAATCGTTCCCATCGCCGAAGCATCGGCAAATACCTTCTCCGCATAGGAGTCGGAAGGCTCGGTGAAGTAGAACCGATTCGTCCTGTCCATCCCCGTTCGCCAGCCCTCGAAGGTGTTCGATTCACTGGGACCGATGATATACATGGGCTCATCCCGTTTCAGGTCGGATCTGCTTCCGTTGATGATGTTTCTCCCGTCCACCGCGATCACTGCGCCGATGCGCCTCCCGGATCTGTTTGTGACCTGAATGGAATATCGATCTCCCTTCACGGCCTCCACATAGAAAAAACTGCCCTCCTGGCGGACACGCGGATAGGCCCTGTACTTCACGAATTCGTCTCCCCGGTCCGAAACGATCCGGACATCCACCACATTCCCCGTTCCGGTATGGCTGAATGCCCCTACGGGAATGACCCATAGCATTAACAACACGCTTAAGAAAACCCTTCGTCTCATCGTCGCCCTCCTTTTCCGGTTTGTTATGATTCAGTAGACAACCGGTGAGGAGAATAGTTCCCAACTTCGAGAGGGTAACAGGGCTCTTCAAAGACAGGGCTTGCCAAGAAATTAAAGGGCGTGTATCTTAAAAGCAGGGTCACTTCGGAAGGTATGAGAGGGAGATATCATCTTGGAGATCAATCGAAAAAAGCTCGAAACCGCCTCTCTCAAATCAGCAACGGATGCCCACGGGGGACCGTGAGAGACGCCCTGACGTTGGCCATATGGTGATATCCAAAGCAACCGAAAACGACGAACCAGCGCCAGAAAGGCGAACGTCTCCAGCAACAGGAGAACGTCCCCGGAGAAATGTCTTTGGAGCGCGGAGAGCTGCAGGATTGGCGCTTCCAGCCACGCTTTCTCAATGCGATCTACCCAGAACGGTCTCTCTATCATGAAACCGTAATTAACATATTATCGGAATAAACGTTAAGTATGGTTTTTCTGTTTTCCCTCCCGGCAGAAGCCGCCATTCAGCTCACGTGGACCTTTCGGCAAGGAATGACAAAAGTGAAAGAATTCAACTGGCAGTTCGATCGGGGACTCTGGTCGGTGAATAATGATTTCCGGGTAGTGGTGAATAGAGAGAAGTTCATCGAGGAAGGGGTGCCCGGCCAACGCCTCGCAGACTTCGAAGGCCGAAGGATTTTTCTCCCCAGCGATCCCAACTATTGGCCGGAACACGCTTACCTCGATTGGCATTGCAAGCGACATGGCTTCCCGAGCCAAGCCAATCAAGCACTCCTGTCATAAGATTTCCAAATGGCAATATGCAGTTGCCGGATGTCGCCCCCCAAATTGCAACTTTGCAAGCCAGACCCCATGCCCCATAAAGGCTTTCTTTTGTTGAAATGGGTTGGTGATACTTCTGGCAGAAATCGAGGTAGTATCTCAGCCACTTCTTATAATGGTGCCGCAACGCATTAGGAACGGACTTTTTTGTCAGCGCTGATTCAAAACGAGCCAGCAAATCGGGAGGTATAACAATCATTGGGAGTTATCCTCAAATATTGATAACCATGTATTCCGTAATGTTATCAAGTTAGCAAATTGTAAAAAGACGCTCCGAATTTGTCAGTAATTGATTGTAAATCTCCTCCATCTGTGGTAGGATGCATTAAAACCATCTAATCATATGGATAGGTCGGCGCTTCGCGCCGCCCTACCGGGTGCGGTTGAGGAGGAACCGCATGGATAAGCCGCGAAGCGCGGCCTATCCATGCGGTTGGAGCAGACAGCGCCCCTTCAGGGCGCGCTCCTCAACCGCACCCGTTCGGCTAAATCGATCAAGGATGACCATAAGTGAAGCTTGCCAAACGGACATTGAGTGATTTGGCGGAGATGATTTGCGGCGGAGCGTGAGGTGCCGGGTTCGACAGGAAGAATTTCCCCCACCGTTCCAGTACCTATTTGACGGAGTTTTTTCGGAACTGCGACATGGATTACGTCCACGACCGCTCCACCCGGAAATGGTGGGCGCTTGAGGTCCTTGAGCGCCTGAACTCGGGGCCGGTGTCGAATCCACAACTCCCCTCCGACGGGCTGCTCCGGGTCGTGCAAGAGCTCATGGATGCAGGGAACTTCGACCAGTCACATGACAGGGCTGCAGCGCTATCCGACTTGAACGTCCCTTTAGGGCGAGATGGTCTGCAAGCGTATTTTGATGCTGCCCGGAGATGCTACCTTCGGAACTTGGGCACGCAGGCGACTTCTGCGAGCCTTCAGCTCCGGAAGAGGACTTGGACTGAGCATGAAGTGAAGTGTCGCGCCGAAATATCAGAGTTTCTAGACAGCGCCTCGGAGGACGAGTTCATTGAGAAGATACTCGTCCCGATGTTCGCGCAGCTTGGGTTCATAAGGATATCGGTAACGGGTCACGAGGATAAAGCTTTGGAGTATGGCCTTTCTGGGGAAGGATCCGGCTGCGGTGACAGGATATTTGAAAAGAGGGCAAGATCTTTTCGCCAAAGTGCAAACACTAATCTTGCCGGTAGACGGAGTTAGCAAGAATCTCAATAATTAAGTCTGGTGCCCCCATTTTGCGTTCCCAGGAAGATGCGGATGTCTTTGTCGTGAAGACAAAATGAGATTTCTGGAAAAAGTCAAGAAATTTCTATACGATTTGACAGCCTAATCGATATTTACTATAATTTTATTCATTCCCCTCCCTTTTTCTAAAGGGAGGCGATGGGGATTAATGATTTTCATTATTAGCGGGTGGCCACGTGGCCATACTGAATTTATTTTTCAAAGGAATATCAATCTATGTCTGAATTACAGCCAACACGTTTTGGAAAATACCTCCTCTTAGAGAAATTTGCTGTAGGGGGCATGGCCCAATTATACAGGGCGAAGATCACTGGTATTCAAGGCTTTGAGAAGCTGATCGCTATCAAGACCATCCTATCTCACCTCACTGACGAGAAAGAGCTGCTCATCGCTTTCATCGACGAAGCCAAGCTTGCGGCTTTACTTCACCATCAGAACATCGTCCAGATTTATGATTTTGGAACCATGGAAGACTCCTATTTTATTGCCATGGAATATCTCTTCGGTAAAGATCTTCGTCACATCTTCAGCAAGTCCCGGAAGAAGAACTTGCCACTCAGCAACGAACACGCCCTCTATATTATGACTCGAGTCTGCTCCGGTCTCGATTACGCTCACACGCTAAAGGACTTTCAAGGAAAACCTCTCAGCATCATTCACCGCGATATTAGTCCTCAAAACATTTTTGTCACCTATGAAGGAGATATCAAGATCATTGATTTTGGGATTGCAAAAGCTGCCAGCCAGAGTACGATCACCCAGTTCGGCATGATCAAAGGAAAGATCGCCTACATGTCACCCGAACAGGCATCCGGACGGCCCATTGATTACCGTTCAGATATCTTTTCCACAGGTATCCTGCTCTATGAAATGGTCACGGGGAAGCGAATGTTTACTGGGCCAGACACTCTGCAAATCCTGGCCAAGATCAGTAAAGCGGAATTTGAACCACCGGAGGTAGCTCGTAGCGGTCTACCAAATAAAGTTTACAAGATTCTCAACAAGGCTCTCATGAAAGAACCTGTAGACCGCTACCAGTCATGTGGGGAAATGTTGGCTGATCTGGAAGAGTGTATGTTTCAACTCTCTTTAAGGCCAACCGCCCGGGGGCTTTCCCAATATATGAAAGAACTTTTTAAAGAGGAGATCGCCGCTGAAGACGAAATGACGCGTGAGGCTGCTGTTGCTGATATGGCTCGCCCATTACCGATTGAGAAGGAAGTGAGGGCTATTGAAGTAGGCCAGGAAAAACCAGAGGTTGCCCATGAAGCGGGAGTCCCTAAAATCCAAAAGAAGCGAAGCACTCAATATGCAGCCATAGTAATTCTTCTGGTCGCCATTGGTGTTGTGTTTGCATTTTGGTTCAAAGGGAAGTCAGTCAAGATACCGGGCAAGGAAGTGGCGGTCAAATCCAATCAGCCTTCTGTTTCACAACCCGAAGGAGAAACTGCTCCAAGCAAAGTTTCTCCACCCGGGGTAAAAGAGACTGAAAAAGCTTCAACCTCCCATTCAGAGGCAAAAGCACTACAAGAACAGGCAACGGGGTTGATGGAGAAGAATCCCCAAGAAGCCAAGTCGCTCCTGCTCAAGGCAATTGGGTTGGATCCCACCAGTATCCAGGCTCACTTCCAATTGGGTCTCGCCTATATGAAACTGAAAGACCATCCTAAGGCGATAGAGACCTACCAAAAGGTTGCAGACCTGGACCCTAAGTTCACCGATGCATTTTTTAACCTTGGTTATCTTTATGCGGTCAAAAAAGATTACTCAAAAGCCGAGGGTATGTACGAGCGTGTGGTTCAATTGGCTCCATCCTATCTTGACGAGGCATACTTCAATCTCGGAATGGTTCAAGAGAAACAAGGTAAAAGGAAACAGAGCATTGAGAACCTTGAACGAGCCCTTTCTGTCAATCCCAATAATGAGATGGCAAGAAAATTCCTTGACAAGTTAAAACAAAAATCTTGAGGGAACATTATGAAGATTCATCTCCTGAAGAAAGGGCAATGGTGGGTTATTGTATTAGCGTTCACGATGATCTGTGTGGGTTGCGCCTCGAAGCCTCAAAAACCCGACACAGCATCTCCAGAGTCCCGAGAACCCGCACCTTCACCAGGCAAGCCGACGCAAGTTCCTCAGGAGTCTAAACCACCCTCCCAGGAGCCTTCGCGCACCCCCGCAGGAACTCCACGTGCACCCTCTCAGGAAGCTCCACCTGTAAAAAAAGAATCCTTCTACACACACACTGTAAAATGGGATGGGGAGACCTTATTTCTCGTTGCCCTCTGGTATACCGGGGATCGCGAAAACTGGAAGGTCCTTGCTGAAGTCATGACGCAGATCAATCCAAATGCCAATATCCATGTTATTCGCAGGGGAGATAAAATTTTTGTACCAGAACGTATATTGACGACCCGAGATCCCATGCCAAAGGACTTTGTGGATAACTTTTACCATAAATCCAAAACAGAGAGGGTGCCTTCCAAACCTGCTCCTTCGCAACCCAAGGAAGAAGAACCGGAACTCTTTGGACCAAAAGAATTACCCAAAAAATAGGTTTCTTAAATCCCTCCCCGCCCCCCTTTACGAAAGGCAGGAGTAACCTCCCCCCTTGAAAAAGGGGGATTGAGGGGGATTTTCATTATTCGACTAAAAAGTTAAAACATAACTATTCCATTATGAAATTTTTAGACAAGGTGTTATCCATTCCAAGTGAAGAAAAACAATCCACCCATCAAACTTCACTTTTTCTCACATTTTCTGCCATCACTGTCCTTCTGATACTCATCGTCTCATTGGTGTTGACTTTCTTTTTCATTAAAAAACAGAAAGATACTCTCTATCGAGAAAAAGTGAAAGTATCAAAAATAATGCTCAGCCATCTCACTCATAAGGCTGCCCTTCCCCTTCTTGAAGAAGATACGTTAGCTCTCCACACTCTTATTAAAGAAGCCAAAGAGGTGGAAGGCTTTCTTTATGCAATGATTCTTGATAGCAAGAAGATCATCAAAGCTCATTCGGATCCAACTAAACTTGGGCTTCCTTTTAAAGAATTTGAAAATATTGAAACCTTGACCAAAGATGAGACCATTACCTACTCAACCTTTGGCCTTCCCTCAGGAACACAGGTATTGAACCTATCGAGGCCCGTTTCCTTTATGAATAAGCATGTCGGATCGGTCAATTTAGGGTTTTCCATCGATTTCATCCAGCAGGGAATTAAAAAAGAAACGGTTTCATTGGCAAAGAATATCGCTTGGATCGTTTTGATTTTATTGATCATGGGAATTGGAACTTCATTTTTTATTAGTAGAGGATTGAGCCGCTCCAGAACCCCGGAAAAAACTCTATCATTAGAGACAGCACGGAACCAGGTCGCCGTCCTCTATGCCGGAGTCAAGGGGTTTAAAGCCTATGCCGAGACAAGAGGTCCGGAGCAGGTATTAGAAGATTTAAATGAATATGTTTCAATTGCTACAAAAAATATATTGGATTACGGCGGCTATGTCGCTAAAATCGTCGGAGATGCAGTCATCGGAGTCTTCCGCAGCTCCCCTCTGCAGGCAGACCAGACTGTGAGGGCAGTGGAGTCTGCGGTAGCAATATTGAAAGCTTTAGAGGATCAAAGGGGAAGCAGAAACCAGCTTTTCAATATGGTGGGAATTGGAATTAGTTCAGGAGTTGTATTGTCCGGTTATATTGGTTCTCATACAGAAAAAAAGTATAATGATATCGGGGAGAGCTTTAAAGCGGCCGATTCTCTGCATGGAGTAGCTTATCCAGGAGAGATTGTCATCAGCAAGGATGTTTATCAATCCATTGAGAATTTATTTTCTGTGGAACCCCTTCCCCCTCGAGAAATGACACAAAAGACTGAAGCATGGGAAAGCTTCCGTTTGCGTCATATCGTTGGAGGAGGGCCGTATGCTTAGGAAGAGATTCCTATGGTATCCTGGCCTCCTCGTTTTAGTACTTCTACTGGTAAGCTGTGCAGGACTTCCACCACGTCCTGAACCCGAGCCTTCTCCCCAGCCACAACCCCAGCCCCAGCCCGAACTGCAACCCCCACCTCAAATATATGAGACCATACGAAAATTTCCCGACTTCGTAGCTCTGGTGGCTCAACCAGGAGATACGCTCTCCTCTCTTGCATCAAAATATTTAAACGATTCTTCAATGGATTGGCTCTTAGCCGAGTTTAATGGAATCACTTTTCTCAATCCCGGACAGGAAGTGATCATCCCTCTCCATGTTTATAGGAAAGGAGGTTTGAGTCTTGAAGGTTACCAGACGGTACCGGTCCTCTCTTACCATAAATTTTCGAAGGATCGGGCGGATGTTCTGACCGTGAAGGAAAGTGTCTTTGAGGAGCAGATGAGGTTTTTGAAAGGGAAGGGATACCGTGTCATTACGATGGATGAGCTTTTTAACTTCTTGGATTATAAGCAGTCCCTTCCTAAGAAGTCTGTTGTGATTACGATTGATGACGATTGGTACTCTACCTATGAGATCGCATTTCCCATATTGAAAAAGTACGGCTACCCTGCCACCTTATTTGTGTACACAGACTTGATTATTCCTGGAGGTAAAACGTTAAGCTGGGAGATTCTCTCTGCAATGGCCAAGAACGGCATGGATATCCAGTGCCACACTAAAAGCCATCGAAATCTGGACAAGAGAAACGGACAGGAGTCGTTCAGAGAATATTTTGAGGCGGTCAAGAAAGAATTGGTTGAATCTACTGAAATGATCAAAAAGCGGCTCAATAAAGAAGTAAAATATTTAGCTTATCCTTATGGTGACACCAATCCCTTGATCATTGCCCTTCTTACAAAGCTGGGCTACCGAGGGGCATTCACGGTAGAAAGGGGGAGCAATCCATTTTTCATCCACTCTTATAGAATTAATCGGTCAATGATCTATGGAACCTTTAGTCTGAAGGATTTTGAAAACAATCTAGCTTATTTTAGTGACAAAGAAATGCAATAATCCCCCCTCTCTTACCCTCCCCCTCAGAGGGGGAAGGGTGGGGGTGGTTTTGTGAAAGACGTAAAATCATGTTCCTTAAACGTCATTACATAATCATTATTTTTTTGTTTCTCCTTGGCTGTGCTGTTGAGCGTCCTATTAGCAAAGCCCCTGTCGTGGAAAAATATCCACCTTCAAAGCCTCCAGTCCATGAAGAGAAAGATCCTTTTCAGGGATTTCCTGAGAAATATCGTTTAAAAGGCATTGAGTTTGAAAAGAACGAAGAACTACCGAAGGCGCTGTTCTTCTGGAAGGTGGTGCATAGCTTCGCCCGGAATGATCAAGAGGCTCAAGAAAGAATAGAGACTTTAGAGAAAAAAATTCAAAAAGAAGCTGAAAAACATTTCCAAAGAGGGATAGAGGCTCTTCATAATAACTCCATCCTAACCGCACGGAAAGAGCTCCTCATCGCTCTGGCCTATAATCCTGAACATAGACAAGCATTAGACTATCTAATGAATGAATTGAACGATCAAGAATATATCGTCTATGAAACCAAAAGAGGAGACACCTTAAGAAGAATTTCCCAGGAAATTTATAAAGACCCCGAGAAGGAATTTCTGATCGCTTATTTCAATAACCTCGACAGCAAGGATTCGCTAAAGCCAGGAATGTCACTCAATCTTCCTGTTATTACACCCATATGGATTGCCAAACCATCTTATTCTGAAAAGAAGCCCATCAAATCCATCATCTTTTCGCCAAAGTCACCGAAGATTGAGTTGAGACTCCAAGACCAAGCCGAGGTCCATTATGCAAAGGGGATCAGGCATTTCCTTGCCGAAGAGCTTGAGCAGGCCATCGGAGAATGGGAAGAAACCCTTCAATTAAATCCGGATCACCCAAATGCAAAAAAAGACCTCCAAAAAGCCCGCCGCTTATTAGAAAACCTAAAGAAATATGGGAAATAAAATCCCACTCCCACACCCTTCCCCTCCCCCCTATTTTTCTACATTTTCAATTCATTTCTAATCGATGTAATCGTTTCCTAATCTCTATAATCAGAGATTTCGGGAAGAGCTTGGGGTCAAAGCTACATTAGGACGATCAAGGGGACGTAGGTTCTGAAGCACTTTAATAGGAGGAGGTACGGGACGCATCTGAGGAGGGTTCTTGGATTTTCTTTAATGGATAGGCAGTTACACACTATTTCCCCTTGTCTTCTGTGGTCCCCATTCAGTATCCATGTCCTGTCCTTTGTCTCAGTCCTTCTGTGATGCCTTTGGAAGTGTTCCCGCCGGGTCTGGGAATGCAACCGTGAGGTAAAGCCTGTTCACGATCCCAGGTTGCGTGCAGACCCCATCCCTCCATGCGGACAAACTTTAATTGAATGAAAGAACCTGTTATGATAGATTACAAACCCAAAGGGAGATTCGTTATTGGCCATAATTCACAGGATACGGGAAAAAGTCGAAAAGCAAGAATATGAATTTACGATTCCCCACTTTTTTGAGGAAATGGCCAATGATAATCTCACTCTTGCCGATATTGAAATGGCAATTGCTAAAGGGCGAATAAGGCGAAAATTTACCCGAGATCCGAGAGGAACACGATATGAGGTGATCGGACCCGCAACGGACATGAGAGAAATTGGCATTATCTGCAGGATCAAAAGCACGGGGAAGCTATTGTTTATCACGACTTATGCGGGGGAGGAGGGAGCCGAATGAGGGAAAAAGGAGCTAACTATAACTACGGAGAATGTGAGGTCTGCAATACCCCGATGAAAGAGCGGCTTATCAACCAGGATTTCTGGATTAAGGGAAACCTCATCGTTGTAGAAGATGTGCCTGCTGGTGTCTGCCCTAAGTGCGGAGAAAAAGTGGTTAAAGCAGAGGTGGGAAGGTCGATTTCAAAGCTGATAGAAAATTCTGACCGAATCGCGAGAGCACCCAGGATTTCTGTTCCCAAAATCAAATTTAGTGTGGTGAATGCGAGAGCTTAAGCACTTGACCAGAGATTTGAAGGCCTTCTTTTTTCCGGGGACGCTCAAGGGGACGTCAGGTTCTGAAACACTTTAGGAGGAGAACCTACGAAAGAAATTAAATAGCCTCCGAGAACAAAATACTGGGGTGGGAAGGGGAATAGCACCAACCCTGGCGACGAATCCCTTGGCTCACCGTGGACAGGAAAGGGTCCTTTCGGAGATATAAACGGGACGTCCGGGCAGCACGTTCTTAGCCAGTCCGGCGTCACGGGTTGATAATGTCCTGCTCCCCTCTTCTGATTGGGACCCTTCGAGCCAATCTGGTTTCCACGCTCTACGCAATGTCTTACCGTGCTCTTTGATTTGATGCTGGAGCATGGGCCGGAATCTTATCAAGCTCTGCCCTCAAACGCTTCCGGGCACGCCATAGATCATACCTCTGTTGCATCCGCAACCATAGACCCGGTCCATTCCCGCAGAACTTTCCCAGACGCAACGCCATCTCCGGGGTGATGGAATGTGTCTCCGCCATGATGCGGTGAAGCGTCTGCCGAGACACTCCGAGCTGACGGGCAGCTTCGCTGATGTTTATCCCCAGAGCAGGGAGCACATCTTCCCTGAGGATTTCTCCGGGATGCACCGGTGTCATTCGAGGTTCTTCCTTCAAAAAATATTCTTCCTTCATGCTTCCCTCTTAATGGTATTGTTCCAGGTCAACTCGCCAGGCATCGCCCTTGATCCACTCAAAAGTAATGGACCACGGTCCATTAACGTGGATATTGTATCGCTTTGGCTTCCCTTGCAGGCCATGGAAGTCAAATCCAGGAACATTCAGGTCTCCAGGGGTTTCGGCAACGTCCAGCGCCATCAAGCGACGCCGACAGCGTTTGACCAAATCAGCCCGTATCCCGCTCGTGGTTTCCTCTTCGAACAGCCGGGCCAGCCCTTATGTCGAAAGCTCTTAATCACACCAGAAATGTAACACAACCATTTACGCATGTAAAGTGAACTGTTACAGGTTTTGTCATCCCTGTCCGAGATGGACTTGGGGTCGCGTCCGACTTTTTGATATCCAGGAGAGTCGGCCTTCGATCCGCTCATGTTAGCGTCAAAGGAACTATCATTTCCGGTCCGGTCGGTCCAATTCCTTCTGTGATCTCCCGTCGACAAAGTTACTGACTTCTGGCTCCGCCTGGCAATAAGAAGGAAAGCCATGAAGACCTCCTGACTGACAAAGTCAGTCAGATATCAGTACCTTGGGTCCATACTTGGTCATTAGGTCTCTTTTTCGAAGAACCAAACTCTTGCTTTGGGTGTCGAGACCTGATACTGGATTGAGACTGGATTCGAAGGCCTTCCCGGACGCCTTGACGGAGGCCCCTCGGAAAAGGTATAGTAAGACATGAAAGTAAGGAAAGGAACCGGGAGGTAAGAATGACCGCAACCGTTACGGCGAAAGGACAGGTGACGCTGCCGGTGGAGGTTCGGAGGCGATTAGGACTGAAGCCCGGGAGCAAGCTGGAGTTCCTTGTGATCGACGATGAGAGGCTGGAGGCCATCCCCGTCTCGGAGACGGTATCGAGCTTGAAGGGGATGGTGCCGAAGCCAAAAAAGCCGCTTTCCCTGGCCGGTATGGACAGGGCTATCGCCAAGGGGGCCTTGCGATGATCGGTCTTGATACCAACGTCCTGGTCCGATACATCGTGCGCGACGACGAAGTACAATCCGAGGCCGCAACTCGGCTTATTGAGTCCAGATGCACCCCGGAGAGCCCTGGATTTGTCAGCTCCATCGTGCTTTGTGAATTGACGTGGGTGTTGACCCGAGGCTATGGCTACCGCCGAGACATGGTCGGCCGCGTGATTCGACGAATGCTATCGGTTCAGGAACTGCGGGTGGAAAATGCGGAACTGGCATGGCGTGCCGTCCGACTCTTTGAACAGGGGAAGGCTGATTTCGCGGATTACCTGATCGGCGTTTCTAATCGCGAGAGCAAGGCTGATGTCACCTATACCTTCGATCGGAGAGCTATCGAGAGCGACCTGTTCAAGATCGTTCCGACTTAAGCAAGGACGAATAGAAGGGCACGTCGGTTCTGAAGCACTTTAATAGGAGGCGGTACGGGACGCATCTGAGGACGGTTCTTGGGTTTTCTTTAATGGATAGGCAGTTCCACACTATTTCCCCTTTTCTTCTGTGGTCCCCATTGACTATCCATGTCCTGGTACATTGTCTCAATCCTTCTGTGATGCCTGCCATGTTCTCTTCGTTTTCTTGCCCGAACGTGCCATCCTCTGACATTGTCGCATAACTTTTCCACACTTCAAGGATTAACGAGAACCGTCCCCAACCGCACGATTAACATTCAAAGGAGAGGATTTCAAATCACGCAGATGTCGAAATGACCGTAACCTGATTATGGGAACAATGCTATTTAGTGATGTTGACAAATATAGCTCATTTTAGGCATAATTGACGTGATATAGGTTTTTTGTTGTTTGAGGAACCTCCTTGAAATCCGTGACAGGAGAAGTGACGTGACGGTACCCCGGTGCGATGCAGATGTGGTAACTTGCGTCCAGGGATACACAGGGCAACCATAGAGGAAATCGAGGAACGCTTTGCGTGGAATGGGAGACGGAAGCGCCTTTTTCGCGGACTGATGGAAGCCTTGGAGAACCTGTCGTCAGCAGGGGTCAGGAGAATATGGATAAACGGCAGCTTCATAACAGACAAGGATGAACCTGAAGATGTTGATGGATGTTGGGAGTACGAGCAGTCCGTCGATGTGAACAAACTGGACGAAGTGTTTTTGGAGATCAATCCTCCCAGAAAAGCGATGAAGGAAAAGTATGGCGTGAATTTTCTTATCTCCACAATGATGCTGGTTGACGCCAAGGGCAAGACCGTCCTGGATTTCTTTCAATTGGACAGGAATGGCAATCGCAAAGGGATACTACTCGTTGAAGTTGGAGAACAAAGATGATTCAGAATCAGCGACAATACAAAGTCACAAAAGGACAACTTTCGAATCTCAAGCGCGCCCTCGAATCCGCTCGTAAAGCGTCGGGCAAAATGGCCCCTCGTGTTTATAAAGCAATGGTTGCCGGTATCGGTTCTCAGATTGAGGAGCTAAGAGAGCAGGTTGAGGAGTACGAGAAATTGGCCGACGCCGTTTCCTTGCCGCTGCATTCAGCGGAGGACCTGCCACAGCTCTTGATCAAAGCGCGTGTGGCTCGGGGTTATACACAGAAAGACCTTGCTGAGAAGATCAATGTCAACCCCCAACTCATCCAGAAGTACGAAACCACAAATTATCGGTCAGCAAGCTTGAAACGGGTTCTTACGATCATCAAAGCACTTAATCTGAACCTTCGCGCAGACATAGCGTTGAGACCTAATCGTACCAGCCCAAATGAACATCCCGCACAAAGGATGTAAATTCACTTTGGCGCGTCCCGGGACGGTTCTTAGATTATCTTTGATGGCCAACCCGATATCCTTTGAAGGACTGACCGCGTTATGTCCACGAAAGACTCCGCCGATATCCAGGGTCAACTTAAGAAGGCCATAGAAGAGTGTGCGTCCCTGAAAGAAGAAAATGTTCGGTTGAGGAAGCTTCTCGAGTTTATCGGGTATTCCCCTGAAAATCTCATCCCACCCTTGAAGCATTCCGAGAAAGATTCTTTGAAAGAAACTCTCGTTCTCGAACCTCCCGGGCTTTATTCCATTTCAGACCAAACCTCAACCGAAACCAAGGTGGCTCTCTTCCGAAGTCTCTTCCGGGGGCGGGAGGATGTCTACCCGGTTCGGTGGGAAGCGAGGGATGGGAGATCCGGCTATTCTCCGGCCTGCGGAAATGAAAGGAACCGTCTTCTTTGCAGCAAGCCGAAGATCAAGTGCAGTCAATGTGGAAACCGTGTTTTTTTAGCTGTAACGGATAAGGTCATCCAGGACCATCTCGGTGGAAAACATACCATCGGCGTCTATCCGCTGTTGACGGATGAAAGCTGCTGGTTTCTCGCAGCTGATTTTGACAAGAAGACATGGCGCGAAGACGCGGGCGAGTTCATCCGGGTGTCTGAAGATCTGGGCATTCGTCCTGCCGTGGAACGATCGCGATCGGGCCATGGCGCCCATATCTGGTTCTTCTTCGATCGGCCCATTGCGGCCTCGCTGGCAAGGAAGTTGGGGAGTGTTCTTCTGACGCGAGCCATCGCGCGGCGCCATCAGATCGGGTTCGATTCCTATGACCGGTTTTTTCCAAGTCAGGATACCCTTCCGAAGGGCGGTTTTGGCAATCTCATCGCCCTTCCTCTTCAATACAAGGCCACCGAAAAAGGAAACACCCTGTTTTTGAATCGGGCGTTTGAGCCATATCCGGACCCATGGCTCTTCCTCTCCTCTGTGGAACGAATTCCAGAAGAGAAGGTCGAAGAGATTGTCACGGGGGAAGTCGGAAGAAGAAGCATTAACGATGTTCCCCTGGATTCCCCGACCGAAGAAAGAGACGAAGCATTTCGCCCTCTGGGAGAAACGTCAGATAAACCGATCCCGGGACCACATCCTGACAGGGTAAGGATAAGACAGGCAAATTTGATCTTTGTCGAAAAAAGAGACCTTTCTCCAGCCATGATCAGCAGACTCCTCCGCCTTGCCGCATTTCAGAACCCTGAATTCCATAGGGCTCAAGCCATGCGCCTCTCAACGTTCGGAAAGCCGAGGATGATCGCCTGCGGAGAAGATTTTGTCGATTATGTCGGCCTCCCCCGTGGATGTCTGAATGACCTGCTGGCGTTCTTGAAAGAACATCAGATCGAGACAGAGATATTCGATGAGCGTTTTTGCGGGAAACCGATAGGGGCTGTTTTCTACGGGGAACTGACTCTATCTCAAAATAGGGCTGGGAATGCCATTCTGGCTCAGGATATCGGTGTCTTATCTGCACCCACTGCCTTCGGAAAAACCGTTGTTGCGGCATGGCTTATCGCCGCGAGAAAGGTGAACACCCTTATCTTAGTTCATCGCAGGCAGCTTATGGACCAATGGGTTGAGAAGCTGAGATCTTTTCTCAACCTCTCTCCGGATGAAATCGGACGGTTTGGAGGAGGCAAGAAGAAGGTCACGGGTGTAATCGATGTCGGTCTTCTGCAAAGTCTGAACCGAAAAGGAGAGATCCGGGAAATGGTGGCTGATTATGGGCAGGTTATTGTCGATGAGTGCCACCACGTTTCAGCGTTCCGTTTCGAACAGGTGCTTAAAAGGACAAGAGCGAAATATGTGGTGGGTCTTACAGCGACCCCGGTCCGCAAGGATGGACATCATCCGATCATCATGATGCAGTGCGGCCCGGTTCGTTTCAAAGAAACGGATAAGAAGGCGGCCGCGACAAGACCCTTCGATCATGTGTTCATTCCGAGAAACACTGACTTCAAGATCTCCCCTGATGTGATCAATCCGGGCATTCAGGACATCTACGCATTCCTTATGCAGGACGGGAACAGAAACGATCTTATCTTCAATGATCTTCTCGAAGCCGTGAGAACGGGGCGCTCACCGTTGTTTCTAACGGAACGTATTGAGCATCTTGAACTATTTGCTTCACGGCTGAAAGGAGTTGTCCGAAATGTGGTTGTCCTGAGAGGCGGAAGCGGGGCCAAGGAACGGAAAACGCTGGCAGAACAGATCCTGGCCATTCCCGAAAGGGAAGAGAGAGTGCTGGTTGCCACTGGCCGCTATATCGGCGAAGGGTTCAATGACCTACGGCTCGACACGCTTTTCCTGGCCATGCCCATTTCCTGGCGTGGCACGCTTCAGCAGTATGCCGGCCGCATCCACCGCCTCCATGAAAACAAGAAGGTCGTTCGGATTTACGATTACGTAGACATCCAGGTTCCGGTTCTGATGAGGATGTACCGGAAACGAATCAAAGGCTATAAGGCCATCGGATATTCTATTGAGAAACCGGAAGGAGCCCTTTGAGCCGAGTCAGACGAGTCAGAATGACCCGAAAGGGGAGCAAGACCTGAAAACCTTCTATGGTAGACGTCAAAGTGGCGTCGCTCGAACCCTCAAAGACAGGTACATCTGGCGGACGGTTCTCAAGAAACACTTTGATACCAGCTAATTGGGGATTAATTATGGGCGGGGATGGGATCGTACGAATTGAAAGGGCAAGGGGTCGGGGTCGGGCTCAACTTTTTGATAATCAGGACAGTCGGCCTTCGATCAGCTCATGTTAGTGTCAAAGGAACTATCATTTCTGGTGCGTTCGGTCCAATTCCTTCTGTGATCTCCCGTCGAGAAAGGAGCCGGCCTCTCGCTCCGCCTGGCGATAATAAGGGATCGATGAGACCTCTCTGACTTAAAAATTAAGTCAAAAGGAAAGAAGGAAAAGACAAACAAAGCGGGTGGATGAAACGCAAGGAAAACGCTTCCGGGGACAGCTCTCAAGAAAAGTTGTGATGACCGCTAAAGCCCTGCGAGGAGATTTGCCCGGTTACCCTGGGACCCGCCCCCGAAACCCTGAAGACCGCTCTTTGCCACCAACCTCCGTCTACAGCGTGTCGACTTTCGTCAACGCTGCCTACACTCGGTTCAATTAATCGGTGCATGTCGACATGCCGCAGGGAACGACAGGCAACAGCAAATAAGATGGATATTTCCCGTTATGGTAGATTTTGTGAAGCGTCGTTTTACTGCTGCAGATATGGTAAGGAATATATTCAACATTGGTTAGACCCGCCGTGCCGGTCGGGATATCGGTGCTCGTAATCTCTACGCAAATCCGATGTCCTTTCTCAAAGAGGTTCGCCGTGGACAGGATCTCAATCGCGTATTCGTTGATTTCGCCGGGCGCCACCGGCTTCTGTGCCTCCCTCGTCATGGGGTGCCACGGTTTCCAGGGCTTCGACCGTTGCGGGTCAAGGGCCCTGTGCGATGCCTTAAGCCAGCCTCTCACCAGTTCCCTCTCCGGGAGGTTCGTAGGAAGCGCTGTCTCACCTTCCCGCGCTGTCCTTACCGACACATCCGGCCCCATGTCCTTGAGGATGATGATCCAGTTCGTGTCCTCCTGGTCGATGGAAGCATAGAGATACAGGGCGCTCGGCCCTGCGATCAGCGTATCTTCCGGCAGGGGGTCGGTCATGTACCTGAGCCTCTGGATCGTCCTTGTCTGAGAGGGTGGCATCTGAACGAAGGCATCGGGCTCCTCGTAGCCGTCCCGGCTTGAAGGCACGAAGGGCTCCTCTCGCAGGCGTTCCCAGCTTTGAAGATAGTACTTCTTCCATTGGGTTTCAGGGAGGGGCCAGTCATCACCATAACGCCACTTGTTCGCTCCCATGACCCAGAACTTGACCGGGGGTTCATCCATGATGCCCGTTTCGATGCCCTTAAGCCAGTAGTCAAACCATCTTAACATTTCACCGTGGAAGGAATGGAAGGGGCGCTCCAGGTGGGCGGGTCCGGCGAAAAGCATTTTCTTTGGCGCCTTTATTCGACTGTACCAGTGCTGGCATCCCTGTAAATGCCTCTTGTAGGAATAGGCGTACCAGCCCGCTCCCGTGTAAACAGGAATCGTGATCTTATTGAAATTGGCTTCGGCCCGCTTTGTATCTTCTTCCGTATCAAAGGGGTTCAAGAGAATTTGAAAAAGCAGCGGCATCAGTTGTCCCTTCTGAGTCAGGACGTTATAGAGGTGGCCGTACATCTTGTAGTCCGGATTATTCATTGCCGCCAGCCAGGCCTTTTCGATCTCGGGAGGCAGGGGGCCGGGTCTCCCCCTCGTGATGTGGCTGACGTTAAGGTGGTCCATCAGATACATCATCAGGTGAATCACACCACCGGGGTGGCTCTCTCGAAATAACCCGTACGCTCCGTAGGCATCATAGGGAAAGATGGTCTTGAGGTGGGGCGGCTGGGCCAGAGCGGCCCACCACTGATTGCCGGCGAAGAGGGATATTCCCACCATCCCGACGTTACCGTCACACCAGGGTTGCTGTGCGATCCACTCGATGAGATCATAGGCATCGAAGTTAGGGCTCCCCAAGGGCGCCTGAGGCCCTGGAGGACCGTCCTCCGATTTACCTACTCCTCTCGGACTGCCGACCACATGCGCATAGCCTCTGGAGACGAAAAACCTCGTGTCGCCGGCTTCCTGTGTTCCCAGCCAGAAGGGGGACCATGCAGGCTGAGGCCCGGAGTGCTCGCAGGCCTCCGGTGTCTGCATGTCTTTGTTGTGTGCGGCCAGGGCGAGGAGGGCAGGGAACTTTCCCTCACCATCCGGGCGGTAAATGTCCACACACAGACGCGTTCCATCCCGCATAGGCACCATGAGATCCCGATCCTGCTTCATCTTATCGTAAGAGGGTACTCGATCATAACCGGGCGGCGGTGAATGCGGGCCCCCGAGCATCCAGATTCCACTCTTTTTATTCATTGGCTTCTCCATGATTCTCCTCTCAACGGCCGATGCCGTGATGGATTTCAGTCTCAAATTTATACTTTTAGACAAAGACTGTCAATCCTGAATTCGCTTCATTGAGAATGTTAATCCTACCTTTCATATCATCGGTCAGTGGAAAATCCATCTTGTGGTAAAGAAGAACGCCCCGCAATCCCCCGCCTGCATGGCCGGAGCCACTACAGCGTGGCGATGGCGAGACCGGGCAAAAGAAAGATAAGGGCTGAAGGCTTATAGGCGTTCAAGAAATTGGACGTTAGCGAGAGGTCATGGCGAAGGGTTTTTTTCCTGTTCGATTTTCTCGTGAAGCCACATGGACATCAGTTGTGTAAAGGGAAGTCCCTTGCGGCGCGCGATCCGCTTCAAAACAGAAACGTCATAAGGGTCCAAACGCAGGCAGACGGGCTGCCGAGGCGGCCGTCTGGCAACAAAGACCTCCGCCGTATCGAGTAGGTCCGCGACTTTCTCCGACGACTCTTTCGAAATGGAGGCGTCCCATTCAACGGCCTCTTTCTTGAGGCCTTTTCTGATTCGATCAGGAAGTCGGCTCATGCTTTGATTCTCCTCAAGTAGGCTTTCCGGGTCGTGGGGGACATGGCAAATGCGGTCACGCATCGCCAGAGGCCATATGCCGGAAGGGGCGCTATGATCGCCTCGATAAAAACTCCTGACCCACGTGAACCCTCAGGGACACAGGTTAATTATTTCAATAATTAAACTAAGTCCCGAGGGCTTTCCCTGTTTTTGAGCATACAGCACCAACCTCCCTGCGATTGAAGCCCGTCTACCACAGCTGTTCGAGCCTGTCACGAGCGCCCCATCCCGCTGTCCTCCGGAAGACCCGTGATCTGAGCCGTTCCCTGTAGTACCAGGCAAGCCTTCTTATTCTGAGCGGCAGCACCCTAATGAGCTGCACATTATAGATGCGTGACCATGGGATATTGGAGAGCCAGGCTGCGACCAATCCGAACGAGGAGTGCTCGTCAATGATCAGGTAATCGCACTCACTCAATAGATATAAGTCAGTCAGTGCTGCAATCCCGTTTTCTGTCCTGCCGACCGCCAGGCGGGAGCGATGGATGGTTCCGCCCACGGGCGAAAACCATTTTGGGATTGCTTTTACGTTCGCGAACTCGCTCTGAAACCGCCTTTCCACCTCCAGATTGTCCGTGGCCAGGAAGATCGTAGCCCCCGGGTGGCGTTTGAGCAGCTTCGACAGACGCCTTACGATCGCCGGCAGGCGGCACCGCCGATCAGTGAATCGAACATGAATTCCTATCACCGGAGTGCGAAATTCAGCGGCCCGGAATGATTCCACGCGTTCCGTGACGGAAGCAACCGGAATGAACTCCTCCCTGAAGATGCCCCTCAGGATATCTCGCCGGGTCTTCCGGCGCCAGGGGGCAAGCTCTCCCGAAAAGTGCTTGCGGATGTCATCGATGAGATCGAAGGGAGACCAGAAAACCGCTACAGCTTCGCGGTAATCCAGCCGGCGGGGATCTATTGTGTAGGGGCGCCAGGTGGCCGGATCGAGCGGCGAGGCCGTCCCGATCCGGCGCATGAATTCCATTACCGGTTCATCAAGATTGCCGGACCAAATCCCCGGCGCTACCGAGAGCGACGAATCCTTCAGATCTGCAAGGGACCCCGAATCAGGGCGAGCAAAATACCGGCCAAACACATTCCGGCCGTCATCGGAGTACATGGGATCGCGCCAATCGATGATCATGCGGCGCGAGGTCAAGCGGGCATATACCAGCGCCGTCGCAACACACTGCATGCGGTTTCCCAGGCCGGCAGCGCCTTTTACCAACAGGATCCGTTCCCTTGAACTCAAGTCTCGCTTATTCCTATCCAATGTGTTCGGCGCCTCAGGTCAGAGCTGGCGAACCGCCGCAGAGAGAAGCCAACAGGCTTTGCCGCCCTCCTTCACGCAGTCGCGAGTGAACACAGGAGACGCTCTCCTGAGGTCTGCCGTCGCCGCAGAGTTCCCGAAATGTCCATAAGGGTTGATCTAACATCCAACCGACGCAGCGAGTAGAGGAATTTTCTCCCACATTCCACGGAGATGATTATCGTGTCGCCGGAGCTGAGTGCTTATTCCGCTGATCCCGGCCACTCATTCCGGAGGATGCCGGCCGGCTGTTCCGATTCATTCCGGCCACCCTGTAGGAGCAAAGGGATACTGATATTTAATATTTCACCTATCCGTCAGTTTCCGTCAAGTGTTTGTTTCTTTCGCATGGAGCCTCCTTTCAGTTGGATTCGGTGAGCGTTGTGGATCAGTGCACGAAGACCGCCATGGGGTGGGACCAAGTTAAGTTGTTGAAATTGTGAATGAAGGTCGAAAAAGAGGGTGGGATTTTGCTCTTGGGACGATGCTTTTTGCCCCTAAAATAGGCTGCTTAAGAGGTTAGAGGGGTGACGTGCCGAAACACCCCGAACGCTTAAGGGTTTGATTTAGACTGCGAGATGCCATTCTAAAGACTCGTTTCCGCCGGCCGGTGATGACCACGCGATGCCCAAAAGAAATATTTGCTTGCATCCGATACAGTACGTTATAGTGTACATAATAATGTGCGAGGTGCTGTATGAAAAGATTGAGAATCAATGAAGACATCAGGTCCATGTCTGAGTTCAGGACGGGGATTGCTTCCTTTCTGAAACAGATACATGATACGAAGCGCCCTCTCGTGATTACACAGCATGGAAGAGGCGTAGCTGTCTTGCTTGACGCAAACGAATACGAAGCAATGCAAGAAAAAATTGAACTTCTTCAGGATATGCAAACTTCGATCGACCAGGTGGAAGGTGGCCATGGAATCGCGCATAGCGATGCGAAGGCAACCGTGTTGAAACGGATCAGAAAATGAGAATCATATGGTCTCCTCTCGCAGTTGATAGAGTGTCTGAGATCGCAAAATATATCGCCCAGGATAATCCAAGTGCTGCGGAAGACTGGACCAACACCGTTTTTGGAAAGGTCGAGCACCTAAAGTCATTCCCCGAAAGCGGTCGGATTGTGCCGGAAATTAGCAATCCAAGAATAAGAGAATTAATCTACAGCAATTATAGAATCATCTACCGGATCGAAGAAAAACGGTTCTCCATTCTTACGGTTCGACATGGTAAACAAATCCTTCCGGTAGATGAAATCCTGGCATAACAACCCGCTTCATGGGATTGCCAAAACTACCGGGCCCCGGGAAACTAATCCGCGGGCAGGCTTAACTTTTTGATATTCAGGGCAGTCGGCCTTCGATCCTCGCATGTCTGCGCCAAAGAAACGATCCTTCCTGTCCAGTTCGGTCCAAATCCTTCCTGGATCTCCCGTCGACAAAGGTACTGGCTTCTGGCTCCGCCTGGCAATAAGAGGGGGGCGATGAAAACTCTCTGACTTAAAAATTAAGTCAGGAAACGCCTGTAGGAAACGTTGAATGCTTCCACTTTTGCCTTCGCCTTCTTGAAGAGTTCACATGACGCCGCAAGGGGACGTTGGTGCAAAGATGCATCGTGCCATTTGCGCCAGTCAAAAAGGAATAAGGTGGCTCCTTGGCAAAAAGATCATCCAGGGTTTTGGTTGAAGTGCTCGGCGGGAATATTTGCGTTTCCACCAACGTACCTCACCTGCTCTCTCGTCCTACTGGCCCACCATCTTCTGCATATCGACCTGAAATATTTCTTGACATACCAAGCATACATACCCTATTATGTATTCACAAGAAATAAAAGGAGATTTCTATGAGCAAGACAACCGTTTTTGTCGATGAGGCATTGATCGAGGAAGCTCTTAAGGCGGCAAACCTCAGGACAAAACGAGAGGTTATCGAATTGGGGCTGAGAGAGTTGGTCAGGAAGAAGAAGCGGGAGCTTCTCCGACAGGAACTCGGGACCTTCGATATCGACCTCTCCCTGGATGAGTTGAAGAGGCGAAGGGTAGGGAAGTAGACATGGTACTCATTGATACCTCCGCTTGGCTGCTGGCCCTGAGGAAAGACTATCACCCCGTGATCAAAGAAAGAGCCGAACACCTCCTATGGGAGAGTGACGTGGCGATAAACGGGATGATCCGGCTGGAGTTATTGGGGGGGATAAGATCTGAGAAGGAATACACAAGGCTCAAGGCCAGGCTCGATGGACTCTATTTTATGGAAGCGGATAGATCTCTCTGGGATTTTTCGGCGAAACTTGCCTACGATCTGAGAAAAAAAGGAGTGAATGTTCCACATACGGATATTTTCATCGCTGCCTGCGCCCTGATGGAAGGAGCGATTTTGGTGCATGCCGATTCTCACTTCGATCTCATCGCAAAGCATGTGGATTTAAAGGTCGAAAGCTTTGTATCTATCATCAATGAATGACGTTTCAGTAACGGCACACCCTGCGCATGTTGCAACGTTTTTTTCCGCCTCTGTCTTGACTTTTCATGAGCAGACTGAATAAAATTACCTTTTTGAGGGGAACGAGATGAATATCCGGAAACTGGAGAGCCTTCTGGAAAAAGTCCAATCGGGAAAGACCTCCATCGAAGAGGCGATGGGTCAGTTGAAGTCCCTTCCCTTTGAGGATCTGGGATTTTCCCGGATCGATCACCATCGGAGCCTTCGCAAAGGCTTTCCAGAGGTGATCTGGGGAGAGGGGAAGACCACGAATGAGATTCTCTCCATCATGAAACAGCTTAAAGAGAAAGGGCAAAATATCCTTGCCACCCGCCTGGACGAAGAAAAGGCCAGAAGGATTCGCAAGGCCTTCCCCAAGAGCGAGTACCATTCGCGATCAAGGGTTCTCACCTACCTCACCCATCCGGTAGAGGTTACCGGAAAAGGGAGGATCCTGGTCATCACGGCCGGGACAACGGACATTCCTGTGGCCGAGGAAGCAGCCATCACAGCCCGCTTGATGGGAAACGAGGTGGAAACCGTCTACGATGTGGGCGTTGCAGGGATACACCGTCTTCTTCACGAACGGGAGAGAATGGAGGCAGCCCATGTTCTCATTGTCGTGGCGGGGATGGAAGGGG
>Ga0031655_10000467_pt1 | contig 25468 bp, 29 predicted proteins | sample FrelakmetHBP12HB_FD_55187 | JGI IMG/M metagenome (GOLD analysis project Ga0031655, IMG submission 55187) | Freshwater lake sediment microbial communities from the University of Notre Dame, USA, for methane emissions studies -HBP12 HB | ecosystem: Environmental > Aquatic > Freshwater > Lake >... | reverse complement strand
TCAAACAGGTCTGGAAATTTCTTTTCCATCCCTTCCGCATTTTTGATTTTTATATCGGGATCATAAAAGCTGTCAAAGTTGTCGATACAAATGACATGGACCCCATCGCTTAAAAGACGTTCANAAAGGTGTGAACCAATAAATCCTGCTCCACGGGTCCCGAGAATTGTGCTCACATATTCAGCTCAGCTTTATATTTTTAAAAGGGAATTGCCAAAAACAACGCTTTCATTGTGATACCAACTTAGGACAGAAAATAATTTCCTATCCACCCCTTCTGCTCAATCGAGAAGGCGAGATTTTCCCTCACTTATTTACTAAAACTCACCATGGATTCTCATGGTCATTCCAGCTTTAGATGCTGAATTTTTCTATCTGTTTCTCATCGACCTGAATTCCTAACCCAGGCCAGTCCGAAAGGTGAACCATTCCATCCTGTATATTGAGGGGTTCGATCAACACGTCTTCCTCATAAAGAGTCGGCCCCACCAAATAGCAGGGATAAACTAAATTAGGAAGGATNGCTGATAGATGTGCACCGGCCATTGTGGATATTCCAAGTTCATTAAAACTTCCAACGAAGGAATCTAGCCCTGCAGCTTCAGAGACGTCCAAAGCTCTCTTTGCGTTGTNAATTCCACCTGCCTTCAGGACATAGATATTAACGATGTCCGCTATCCCTTCCTGCTTTACCATGAGGACATCCTCAGCGGTAAAGACACTCTCGTCGACGGCAATGGGTATAGAGNAATGCTCGCGAAGCATTCTCATTTCGTTGCGGAGATGGCCTGATAGGGGCTGCTCGAGAAAAAGAATGCCCGACTGCTCTAACTCAGGTAAGTGTGCCAATGCAGTTTTAAAATCCAGCGCTGATTCAGTTCAACATAGAGATTGATTTTTTCACCCACAGCTTTTCGGATTTGACGGATTCTTTCTAAATCTGATTCCGGGGTTTCTCTGCCACAATAAATCTTTAAAGTTTTAAACCCTTGGCGAATATGTTCTAAGGCTTGTTCAACCATCTCGGAGACAATGCCAGAGCTGACAGAATGCGTAACCGGTATCGATCTTCTCCTAAATCCACCTAATAAGCTAAAGATGGGGACTCCCAATGCCTTGCCCTTGATGTCCCATAAAGCCATTTCAACGGCAGCCTTTGTAAAGGGATTGCCAGCAATGATTTTATTCATCTCATCGATCAATGATAGGATATTTGTAGGATCCATACCTGTCATGGCCGGGGCGATAAATTTATCGATGGTACTCTTTACCGAATCCTGCGTTTCCCCTGCGAAGAAATGTGCAAATGTGGCTTCTCCGAAACCCTCGATCCCTTCATCTGTCTCGATCTTCACAATGGTATTGGAAGATTTTTCTCTCATCATTTTGGCAATCTTGAGGTTTTTTTTCAATTTAAAAGTGACATTAAAGGTCTTGAATTGGGTGATTTTCATTTTTTCCTCTATTCAATGCCTGCCAGTCGTTTTGCACAATGTTTCTTGTATTCCAGATCCGATTCTCTGAGAATGGTGATCCGGTGTGCGGCAGCCGAACCTCCTCCATGAATGTCGGATATCGTATCGGCACTTTCCATCACCATCTTTTCGATGAGACGAAGCATTTTGATTCGATGCTTCGTGGGCATATTCGCAACCCCTTTCAGATATTTCTCCAATAGAGGCCCTACTTCGGGGATCTCCAGATCCTTATCAGAAGGTAGATCCGCCACATAGCCGCCGGCTATGTCTATTAAGAGTCTTCCAACCTCTGCCATCTCTTTGCCTTCATGAATTTTGGAGGCATTGGCCAGAACCGGATCGATAAAATAGGTTCCTGAAGGCTCTTTCTTCCCTTCATAGGACGAAGCTAATGAACATCCAAAAAGGGTTTCAGCCCTATAGATCATATCCACGATTTTCTCTTTATGATGACTCACTTTGGTTGTCCCATTGTATTCCATCATCAGCAGCGCCGCACCGATCATGGCATCGATTTTCCCGGACTTACAGCCTCCGTGCGATTGTCTGTGATAGGCTGAAAATCGACCGACGATTTCTGAAGCAAAATCGACCTCTCCGCACATAAAAACACGTTCCCACGGGACGAAGAGATCGTCAAAGATCAAGGTGGGACAATATTTGCTGTAATAGATGTTTCCACAGTCAAAACCTTCAAGTTCGCGGGTATCCAGAGAATTCCGGCCCACGATGTGAATCAACCCCTTGCTGTCTGATGGGGTCGCGAAGGCGACAGCATAATCCTCCTCGCCCTTGCGAAGGGCGCGGGTGGGCAGCACAATAATCTCATGGGCACTGAGGGACCCTGTCTGATGGGCCTTTGCCCCTCGAACGATGATCCCATCGTTTCTTCTTTCCACGACTCTTAAGTAAAGATCTTTATCCTGCTGCTCTTGAGGGCTTAGACTTCGATCTCCCTTGACGTCCGTCACTCCGGCATTTGCCGTAAGATCGTTATTTTGAACATACTTCAAAAAATCGATGAATCGATCGTAATAGTTGGATCCATATTTTTTATCAATATCATAGGTGACAATGGAGAGGGTGCTGAGACAGTCCAACCCCGTGCAACGCTGAAAACAAGTCCCCACTCTCCCACCAAGGGCACGATTGATTTTGACTCGCATCACAAGGTCTTCGATCGATTGGGGAGGGTTTGTAAACCGATTGATGACCTCACCCGTAAATCGGGACTTTGTTGTCATCATCTCGCGGTATTCTGCCATCTCAGCCAACTCGTAGGTTGCTGCCGTCGCATTGATGCCAGCCCGTATCCTTCGATTGTCGACGGCGTTTTCTACTTTTTTACCAAACATATATACGGCTGGTTTCAAGTTGCGAAGACTCTCAATATATTGAGCCTTTGTCTTTACCCCCATTGTTCCTCCCTCCCTGAATTTGTCAGGTTTTCACCTCTTCCTAAAAAAGCTTGACATATTTATCCCTTTTGCTCTCCTCAAATGCGCTGTGCCACCGACTCACAACGACCTTCTTGTCTGTATAGAAATTGACGGCGTCGTTGGCCCTGCCCCGGATGTCTCCCCACATTGAGATCTTACGGCCGCCACAGGGATAAAAGGCAATAGGGGCAGGAGTTCCTACGTTCACCCCAACATGACCGATATTGAGTCGGCGAACAAATTCACGGGCCCAGCCACCATTCTCAGTATAGATTACCGCAGTGTGTCCATACTTGTTTTGATTGATGATGGATACTGCCTCTGCCATGTCCTTTACCCTTTTCAGACATCGCACTGGACCGAAGATCTCTTCGTCAAAGACCTCCATTCCTGGTTCCGCTTCAAACAATGTTGGAGCGAGGAAGTAACCTTTGGGGTATTTAGGAACCTGTGGATTTCTTCCGTCAAGAACGAGTTTTGCTCCATCTTTGATGGCTTGATCAACAGCCTCTAATATTCCCTTCAGAGCCTTTTTTGAAACAACAGGACCCATCGTCGCGTCTTTGTCCAGGCCGTAACCAAGTCTATATTTCTTGGCCTCTTCAATAAACATAGCTTTAGCCTTTTCATATATCTCCTCAACAATAAGGATGTTCGACACGGCAAAGCACCGCTGGGATGTGTGTCCGAAACAGGAACTGGCAAGATTAGGGATGATATCGTCCAGTATTGCATCCCTGGCCACCAATACCATATTGTTTGCCCCGCCCTGGCATTGAGCTCTTTTTCCAAGGGAGGTGGCTGTTTTGTAAACCTGTTCGGCTACATCAGAAGAGCCGACGAATGTCACACCCGCCGTATCAGGATGTCTGACCAACCCATTTCCAACGTTAGAACCCGAACCGTTCAGGACATTGAAGATTCCCTTAGGAAATCCGCACCTTTGGGCCAACTCGGCAATCTTATTGACCGTCATCGGACAATTCACATTCGGTTTCAAGATAATTGGGTTCCCACAGGCCAGGGCCCAGCCACAATAAAGGGGATTCATGGCAGGAAAATTGAAAGGGGGGATGAAAATAAAAGGTCCTAAGGGTTCGTGAATGTAATGCGTATCTACCCTCGTCCCGACATCCTCTGAATAGGAGCCCTTCAGAAGTTCTGGAATGGCACAGGCGTGTTCAATAAACTCTAAAGATCGGACGATCTCCCCACTTGCATCGGAATAGGTCTTTCCATGTTCGTTCACAAGACATTGGATGAGGTCTTCCTCAGCCTGTTCCACTTTTGCGCGGAGATTGAACAGACATTTGGCCCTTGCAGGGGGGGGAGTGAATCGCCACCCCTCAAAAGCCTCCTTTGCAGCCCTTACGGTGATATCAACTTCCTCCAGTGTAGAATTGGGACATAATGCGATCACTTCGTCTGTTGCAGGATTTCGAACCTCGGTATAATCCGCCGTCTTTGACTCGACCCACTCACCATTAATAAAATTTCTCAGCTTCTCTACCATTAAACCCTCCTTCAAGATAGTCTAAAGTCCAGAATCCGGATAGTTTCGTGACAAAAAAAGCAGAAAGGCATATTGAAAAAATTTTGTAGCTGCCCGCCGACAAGATGCTAACCTGGCGGATTCCACCTGTCTGCTCACTCTATGTTAACCCACCAGTTGCAAAATTTAATAACAAGGAACCGGGCAGGGTTGCTTGAAAAGCCTTACAGCGGCACCTTTTATCGAAGTGGCACCCCACGTTCGGTACCCATACTGGAGTTCACCACCGGTGAAATCGTCGTTCCCCCATAAATCCCTATCAACGACCGCATTGTAAGGCTTTGAAAGTAATCTTGTCCGGTGACGGTTATGCAACATCTGAGTTAATTCATCTCAACCTTTTTCAGAGGTTGCATCCATTCGTGTTGAGGCTTAAAGGCCTATTATTTTTTCTCTTGGTTCTTCAAAACCTCCTCAAGGGTGAGTCCGCCTACTCGAGCGAGAGGTCTCCCTGAATCTGTGAAAGCCACCGCGATCAGCACCTCATCAGGCCGAGGAGAGTCAATGACCTTTACCTCCATGGCATCGTAATGGGACCGTACTTTCATCTCGTCCTTATAATGGAGAGGCACGTCGATCGGTGTTCCTGCAGCGGCCACTTTCTTCGCCGAGGGGATGATCGCCTTTCCAGCATTGAGGACTTTTCTCATCGTCTGACCCAACTCGGGATGCATGATCGCTGCAGCATGCTCCAGCTCTCCATCCGTTCCCACGATGACCGCTTTGCCAAAGCTGTGGATCTCCTCGGGTTTGACGCCGAGGGCCTTGATGGCCCGTTGGGTCAGCTCGGTTCCCATCTTCCCGCCGATATCGATCAACTCATCCAGTTTCTCCACGTATTTCCCAGNCGAGGGATTCTTCACGACGGCGATGGATGCCACCTTCCGGTGGGGAGGAGAGATTTCCTTCCCTGATTCCATGCACGTCTCTTCAACAATCGTTACGTACTTTCGCACTTTCATCTTGACCTCCTTTCGGGTATCCACCCTATCGTCCCTTGATTTATTTTTTAGCGGCCTTCCGTTCCTTCATTTCTTCGATCACCTCATCCAGTGGTCGAATGACGTGTGCATGACCGCCAATAGCAATGTAATCTTCCAGTTTCATAGTATATTCTATGGGGGCCACTACAGCGGGCGTTGGAACCCAATAGAAGAAAGGGGACTTTACCTTTTCCACATCCACGACGAAAGTAATTCCTCCACCGGGCATGATNAAGGCCGGGGCACCCCCGATCGTCAGTTTCGCCTTCCGTTCCCTGATGGCCTCGTTCAATTTGAGTGGCCTTTTGGTAATCCCGGCACGGGCGCTTCCTCCTGCCCCCGCAACGAACATCGCTGAGACCCTCGAAGACTCACAACTGGATGCAATCTCATTCATTGTCTCCAGGACTTCAGGGCTCGGACCGATCTCAACAAACCTTTCGTTCTCAAAACGGAAAAAAGCGAAACGCTCACCGGTGGTCTCGGTCACGAGGAGCGTCAGACCGGGGCGAATCTTGCTCTTCTCCATATCAATGATATCGAGAGGGTTCACGATGTTGGTCCCGCCGAGNCCCTCTCCTTTTTCACCGAAATACCGTCCCGGAGTAGACATCCGATACTTCAACACGATTCCTGAGGGAGGGATCTTNAAATCCCTTCCGGCAGCGTGCCCGGAGAAGAGGGAAGTGATCTGGTGGTCCAGCACAATGACCTCATCGGCTGCCTTCTTCAAAAAAGTCGAGAAAAGACCTGTTGTGGCACTGCCGCAACCAACCCTCATCTTTCCCGGGACCATACCGTTGATCACAGGTGGCTGGGAAACCTGAATCTCGATCTTTGCTCCTCCCTTCACAGCCAAAGGAACCCGCTTCTGATTGGCGATATCGGTGACCACCTTCACGGCGAAGACGCCGTTCTTTCCAGCTGTCGTGTGGAGTCCTCCCAGGGCGAGCATCGTGGCACCATACTCCTCCGTGGTCACCATTCCAACACGCCGTTTCATGTAGGTCACATCCGCGCCTTCTTCACCAATAGGAACGTCGGTATCGATCTTCACTTTCATCCCATTCACTGTGAAGGGACATTCCGTGACACAGGTGACCACATCCACACCCTCCACCTTGGCCTGCACGATGTAAGGAGCGGGCTTGCTGTCAGGCGAAGTAGTACCTGCTCCGATGGCTGTGGTGAGGGGTTTCATGATGGCAGAATGGTATTCTTTCGGAACGATATCAGCGACCTCACTGTAGAATACAAGGGGAGTATTCCGAACAAGTTTATTGCCATCATTTATGTAACGGAGACATGCCCCCGTGCATCGTGGTTTGATCTCACAGGCAATCGGACAGGCGTCGCAAAGGATCGAACCCATGATGGGAATCTCACCCTTCGTAAGGGCATTCACCGGGCAGACCTTCACACAGGCTGCACAGTTCACACATTTATCATTCACTTGCGCCTTCTTTTTTACCACTTTAATGGCATCCACCTGGCAAGCCACTTCGCAGGTCTTACACCCAGTACATTTATCCAGGTCGATTTGAACCATAAATTCCTCCTTCAGAATGTTTCAGTAGATCTTTGACTTCTTTTCAAAATGGGCAAAAGCCACAAGCTTTTTATTCTACTGATAAATACACTCTCGGTGGGGCTGGGGGGTGTTGCGGCTCTTTCGCACTCGAATCTCGCCGTCGATCATCACCATGGTGATACCTGGGATATCACCCACCTTAATGGCCTCCAGCGCATCTTGGCCCACAGAGCCCATGGGAGCATCCATAATCACCAGGTCAGCAGGTCTTCCCTCTTCAGCGACTCCCTCCTTCAGTCCATGTATCTTTGCCGTGTTGCCCGTTGCCAGTCCGATCGCAACCTCAGGTTTCAAATCTGTGAAGGAGCAGAGAAGTCCAAGGGTCCGCAACACGCCCAAAGGAATCACACCCGTCCCGGAAGGTGCATCGTTGCCGATGATGAAGCGGTCGAGTGCTCCGGCAGCCATTGCCATCTTTATGGCATCCACGGCGACCCGAGGATTTCCGCATTGGACAATCTCCAAAGCAAAAGAGGTCTTCTTGATGAGTTGTTCAACGTCAGCGATAGGAATTGCAGTGGGGCCTCCATTGACATGAGAGACGATATGGGGATTGATCTGGATGATTTTATCCACACCCATAGTCGCTGATCCCGGAACAGAAGATCCACCGCAATGGATCATCACCGTCATCCCGTATTTTTTTGCCCACTCCACCATGGGGCGGGCCTCCTCCGGTTCTTTGATTTTGCCAAGGCCGATCTCTCCGACCACCTTCACACCTGCACGAGCCATCTCCTCAAAATCCTTTTCAGTGAGCCCGGGCTCCAGGATGAGGCTTCCCCCGTGGACCTTCACACCGCTGGGCCTGTTATTGGCAAAGGACTTGGCGCAGAGGATGGCAAGGGCTTTTACCATGGTCGCATCGCTTGCTTTACCCGGGACATGGGATTCCCCTGCAGAGATCATCGTTGTAATTCCCCCATGGAGATAGCTGTCGATGAAATCGACCATCTTCTGTCGGGGAGTGTAGTCACCCAAAACTGGATGGGCATGGGAATCGATAAGGCCCGGGATGAGAACGGTACCCTGGGCATCGACCCTTTGATCGACCTTTTCGAGAGACAGAGAATCTTTCGTTCCTATCTTGGCGATGAGCCCCTGATCGACCAAGATCGCATCTCCTGAGCAAAAGGGAGAAGCGATCTTTCCTGAGACGATCTTTCCAATATTTTGAATCAATATTCTTGCCATTTTTTTCCCTCCTCTCAGTTTTGTGGGCAGTTTATGTTTGTGTGTGATACGGATTGCCGTCTGTTCTAAATTTTCCGGTAAGCATCTCCATGATAGGGAGATTAAATATATTTAAATTAACCTATTTATAATTAATTCACAATAAATTGTCAAGAAGAAAAAAATCAAAGGAAAAATCACTGTCAACTAAAGTTAAAGAGGGCACTTTTGAAGTTTCAATGACACTCAGATATAATTCATAGCTCTATGTTAACAGAGGTCATGTCTTTTAAAGATTCTATGAGGCTCAATGAAGACTTTAAGATCATTTGAAGCAAAAGATTTAGGTTTGAATATTGCTGATCCTTTGGGCCGAACTTTTGTATACCTTAACGTTGCATTGCAGAGGCGGCCAGATGTACTTCCAAACCTTTACAAAGCGGGTTTATCATAAGTTTTATGGGAAACAATCCAGGTCACCCAATGTGGCCTTTGTAAAATGTTTGGGAACTCTGTGGTTATACGTTCAAGGGTGCCGCTGTAAAGGTTTTTTCAGCACACCTGGCCGCTTATTGGTAACTTTTTATGCAACTGTCGGGTATATTCTGTTTGGATGCGAAGACACGGCACCACACTAAGGCAAATATTAAAAGCATGACGTTCGGCGTTTGTTCCTTTCACGGNTTGGTAGGTTTAGTCTTAGAAAAAAGTTGTCATCATTGGCTAAATATGCTACAAAATCGATTCATTGGTGGCCCTCCTTAAACNGTGAGATNGTTTTGGCAAAATCAATCTATCACATCATGAGAGGAAGGGCCTATTTTTTAAAGCCTAATTTGGAGAAGAGTCTTGAAGAATATAAACTTTTGCATGGGAGCCCCTTTACGGATAATTTAAAAAAATGTGGCACACCCAATATCCATCAAACCCCGAGATCACCCCATTCATTATCGAAGATGAAGATCCAGGAGGACCTTATGGAGCAAAGGGGATCTCTGAGGGTAGCCACAGTACCCGTCACACCTGCCATCATTCACTCTATCTACGGTACGGTTGGGATTAGGATTTGTGACCTCCCAGCAACTAAAAATAAAATCCTTAAGCAATTAATCGGATTAAAGCCTTAAAGAATGGCCTTATTTATAATCCAACAAAAAAGGAGGAGTTGAAAAATGGTAGAATTAAAGAAAATACCTGACATTACCTCAGACAATCGACCCTTCTATCAGAAATGGCAGGAGACAGAAGGCATCGATGTCATCAAGGGCTTTTTCTTGGAGGACCTGAGAAAGGTCCCTTTAAAACCTTGGAAGCGGAAAGGGGGTCTTGGAGTCTTTATCAACTTAGAAGGGACAGGCGGTGAAAACGATGCCTATGTTTGCGAGATACCTCCGGGAGGTTCGCTCCAACCCCAGAAGCATCTTTTTGAAGAGACAATATTTATTCTGGAGGGCAGGGGCTCCACAATGATTTGGAATGAAGGTGGAATGAAGCAATCATTTGAGTGGCAGCCTGGGAGCCTCTTTTCACCCCCCCCTCAACGCCTGGCATCAGCACTTTAATGGTTCAGGGAATAAGCCCGCTCGGTATCTCGCAGTTATCCTTGCGCCCATTATCATGAACATCTTCCACAACACCGATTTCATTTTCAACAATCCTTTTCAATTTAAGGATCGATTGGGTGATCAGAAGGATTATTTTAGTGGGGAGGGGAGACTTTGTAAGACCCCGGATTGGGACCAGAGGATTTGGGAAACCAATTTTATTCCCGATCTCTTGAACCTTGATCTCATTGAATGGCAAAAGAGGGGTGCGGGAGGAAAGAGCATGTTTTTTGAACTTTCGGAGAATAGTATGGCAGCTCATATCTCTGAATTTCCTGTGGGGACTTATAAGAAAGCCCACCGCCACGGCCCGGGGGCTCACGTGACGATCGTGAGTGGAGAAGGCTATACCCTGTTGTGGCAGGAAGGGAAACCCATCCAGAGATATGATTGGAAGGTGGGGTCCATGATTGTCCCTCCCGAGATGTGGTTTCATCAGCACTTTAATGTTGGAAAAGAGCCTGCAAAGTACCTGGCCATCCATGCGAGGTTCAGCCGAAAGCACAAAAGTGGGATGAAGGATTGGAAGATAGATAAAAACCTCAAGGAGGGTGGTGACCAGATCGAATATGAAGATGAAGATCCTATGATCAGGGAGATGTTCGAAAAAGCATTGGCGAAACGTGGGGTTCAATGTCAGATGCCCAAAATCAAAAGAGAAAAATAGCAAGGCCCCGGAAGAGTGAGGGATTACGAGCGGAGCAAGATTTTACTTGACAATGAAATAAGACTAAGTATTATTAACGAAGATAAAATATATTTAACTTATGCTCATGAAGCAGCTTGGCGAAAAAATCAAGGCACTCCGGCTGGCAAACCAAATGACTCTGAAGGAATTGGGTCGAAAGGCGAGTTGCACCGATGCGTATCTCTCCCAATTGGAGAGGGGCCGTGCCAATCCATCCATTATGATCTTAAAGAATATTGCCTCCGCCTTTCAGATGAAGATCGTTGACTTTTTCCTTGAATCCGAAACGGAGGAGAACGATGTCGTTCTCAAAGCAGAAGAGAGGGTTAATCTCAATTTTAAGGAAGGCGAGGCAAAGATCCAGTTGCTGGTACGCAATATTCGGGATAAAAGGATGCAACCCTTCTACAATATTATTGAGGCGGGAGGGGGGTCGAAAGGTCCCTATTCCCATATTGGAGAGGAGTTTGGGATTGTATTGCAGGGGAAGTTGGAAATTAATCTGAACGGGAAGATCTATCAGGTTAAGAAGGGTGAAACTTTCTATTTTTCATCTCAGATTCCTCATAGCTGGTCGAACCCCGGTAAAAGAAAGACGACCGTCATATGGGTAACGAGTCCACCCTCTTTCTAATTGGAGGGATTATTGCATTGGAAGAAAGGTTACCGGTCGGTGATGCTTCCAAACCTTTACAATGCGGTCTTTTTAAGTTTCATGGTTATTTTGCGCCTCAAGGGAAAGAGACGTTTCAAGATGTCGTTGGAACTGGATAGTTGTTTATTAAAAGGTTTCCGCCCTGCCTTCGCCGAAGCGGCTACGCGCAGGCAGGTGTAAAGCTTTTTCAGCATCTCCGTCCGGTTCCAGGTTCTATCAGGAAAAGTATTACAATAAAATTAAAGTTGAAAGATGGTCATGCGGATGTGCGATGCGTAGGAAAAAGAATTCCTCGGGTTGATGGGATTTCGAAAGTATCTGGTGAAGCGGTCTATGGAGCTGATTTTTACCTGAAGGACGCCTATTCTTTAAAGGCCCTGCGAAGCCCTTATGCCCATGCGCATATTTATAAGATTGACGAATCTGAAGCCCTGAGAGCCGAAGGAGTTTTGACAGTCCTCACGTGGAAAGACATACCTGGAGAAAATCTTTCCGGGGAGGTGAAGAGAGATCAACCCATCTTGGCAAAGGAGAAGGTTCGATATATTGGCGAACCGATTGCTGTCGTTGTGGGGGAGACCCAAACGATCTGTGAAAGGGCCCTCGATAAAATTAAGGTTGATTATGAACCCCTTCCGGCTGTCTTCTCACCTGAAGAGGCCCTAAAACCCGATGCTCCAAAAATCCATGAAGGAGGAAATGTATTAAAGGAGTTCAACCTTTCCACTGGAGACATCGAGGAAGGCTTTTCGAGATCAGAGATCATCATCGAGAACACCTATACGACCCCCTTTGTTGAACATGCCTACTTAGAGCCAGAAGCTGGAGCAGCAGAAATCGATTCAGAGGAGAGGGTTTCGGTTTATGCTCCCACTCAATTTTCTCATTATATCAAAAGAGAGATCGGTCGGGTTCTTGCCCTGCCGCCGGAAAGGGTGAGAGTGGTTCAGACAGCTGTGGGAGGGGGGTTTGGTGGGAAGAACGATAATTCGGTCCACTGTATTTTAGCACTTGCCGCATACAAAACGAGAAGACCGGTGAAATGGACTTATACTCGAGAGGAATCTTTTTTGGCTTCCACAAAGCGACATGCGTCCATCATCCGTTATAAGACGGGTGCCTGGAGAGATGGCAGGTTGATGGCCATAGGGGTCGATATACTGATGGATACAGGAGCTTATGCATCCTTCGGTCCGCCTGTCATCTCAAGGGCTGGCATTCACGCCGCGGGTCCCTATGAGATTCCAAATGCTCGGATTAGATCTCGGGGGGTATATACAAATAACCCTATTGCCGGAGCCATGCGCGGCTTTGGGGTTCCACAAGTTGCCTTTGCTTATGAATCCCAAATGGACATCCTGGCCGACCGATTGGGTATCGACCCTTTTCGTCTTCGTGAAATCAATGTTCTTAAAAGGGGTTCAAAGACGATCACGGGTCAAATTCTCAAAGAGAGCGTTGGTATTGGAAAGACTCTTCAGACCGCCCACATGAAATTGATCAAAACGGGGGACCTTAGGAAAGCAAGCCGAAAGCCATTTATAAAGAGAGGGGTCGGTTACGGCTGTGCTTTTCATGGGATTGGAAATACAGGGATAGTCAATCGTCCCGAAGTGAGGATGAAGCTCAATGAGAATGGGAAGATATCGATCTTAGCAGGGGCTTCAGAACTGGGACAGGGGTTGTTGACCGTTTTTCAACAGATTGGGGCGGATGCCCTTGAATTACCCTTCGAAGACGTTGAGGTTCGAACGGAAGATACGTGTTTAACCTCTGATCCGGGTGAGACCTCTGCAAGCAAGCAGACCTATATGACAGGAAATGCTATCTATCAGACAGCAAGAAATATGATCAGGGAGTTATCTCTTCTTCTTTCGAGACATTTTCAAGTCTCTCCGGAATGCGTCCTTTATTCGAAGGGTAAATTCATTGTGAATAAGGATGACAGGTACATTCGAATTCCATTTTCTGAGTTAGGGTCTTTCATCTCTGATAAATCCTTTGAGATAACAGGAGATTTTATATCCCAAACGGCACCCTTAAATACAGAGACGGGGCAGGGTATTCCATATCCTGCCTATTCCTATGGGACCCAGATTGCTCAGGTGGAGGTAGATCTTCGGACGGGGAAAGTTCGTGTGGTTCAGATAATTTCGTCAAACGATGTGGGAAAAGCTATTAACCCTGAAACCGTGGAAGCGCAGATTGAGGGGGGCGCTATTATGGGTCTTGGGTATGCGTTGATGGAGAAATATGTACCCGGATCGACAAAGAACTTTCGTGAGTACTTGATTCCAACCTCCTGTGATATTCCGAAGATTCTTCCCCTTATTGTTGAGGAACGGGAACCCTCAGGCCCTTTTGGCGCAAAGGGATTGGGTGAGATCACAACGACACCGACCGCAGCCGCGATTGCCAATGCCGTAAGCAATGCGATCGGGGTAAGATTCTATCAACTCCCTTTAACTCCTGAACAAGTTTATAAGGCGATTAAAAGTGATTCGTGACCACTTGGTCCCTTCCACATTAAAAGAGGCACTTGACTTAAAGCAGCAGCTCGGGGAGAAAGCCCTCTTTGTTGCAGGGGGGACGGATCTCTTCATACGGATGAGAGAAAAAATGGTCTTTCCCCAATATCTGATTGACTTAACAAAAATACGAGAACTGATCATCCAGGAAAAGATTGAGGCGGATCATCTCAATATCGGAGCCTGTCAGACCGTTTACCAAATTTCAAAATCGTCTCTGATAGAGAGGTATGTTCCTTCCCTTGTTACTGCCTCGGCACAATTGGGATCCCCCGCTATTCGAAATCAGGCCACGATTGGAGGAAATCTGGTCAACGCCTCTCCTGCAGCTGACCTGGTTCCCCCATTGATTGCACAGGGTGCAACGGTTCACACGGTCAGTTCCAATAGGCGTCGGTCTTTTCCGCTGGAAGAGCTATTTACAGACGTGAATAAAACCATCCTATTTCCTGATGAGATCCTGACTCATATTTCGGTTTCGATCCTTCAGCCTCTTGAAGGAGCCGTTTATTTAAAGTTGGGTCTCAGGGAGGCATTAAGCATTTCCGTAGTGACAGTGGCGATTTGGTTGAAGAGAAAGGGAAGGAAGGTCGAAGGGGTGAGGATCGCCTTAGGTTCCGTCGCCCCCCGAATCTTTCGGGCCTCGAGGGCAGAAACTTTTCTTTCTGGAAAACCTTTGACGACCGAAATGGTTTATCAGACAGCGGATATTGCTTCACAGGAATGTCAACCCATCTCGGACATTCGTGCCAGTAGCGAGTACCGGAAGTCGATGGTGGTTGAATTGGTTAAGATCGGTTTAGAAACGGTTTGGCGCACCAGTGTCACCCATAAGGGATAGAGGGAATGAAGGAACAGGAGAGTAAAAAAGAGATAAACCTTCGAGTCAATGGGAAACTGCATACATTTCGAGTGGCAGTTAGTCTGATGCTTGCGGATCTTATACGAGATGAACTGGGACTCACCGGTACAAAAGTGGGTTGCCGAAAAGGAGAATGTGGGGCCTGCAATATTTTGGTCAACGGAGAACTTTTCTCTTCCTGTCTCTATCCTGCCATAAGAGCGGACGGGAAGAGCATCGTCACCATCGAAGGATTAAAGAGGGATGGTCGACTTCATCCAATCCAGAAGGCATTTATCGACCGTGGAGCCGTCCAGTGCGGATTCTGTACCCCTGGCATGATCATGTCAGCGAAAGCACTTTTGGGTGAAAATTCTAACCCTTCGCTGGATGAGGTCCAGAGAGCTCTATCGGGAAACCTCTGTCGATGCGGAGGATACCCAAAGATATTTAAAGCCGTCCTTAGTCTCGCTAAGAAAAACCANCCGTAATTGTTAAATTGAGAAACTTGNGCATTGTTGCGATATGAATTTTCGTATATTACATTGAACGAATACTATAAGTTGAGGGAATGCGATCTCAATACGGGAATACCAAAGGGGAATTACCGAAGGAGGGATAGGAGTGCTGATCATTGGAGAACGAATCAATACCAGCCGAAGGCAAGTCAATGAGGCCGTGGAGAAGAGGNATGCTGCCTTTATCCAGACCGATGTAAGGGCCCAGGTTGAGATAGGGGCTCACCTTATCGATGTCAATGCNNGTTCTCGTTCTCGTTCCGAGCTCGCCGATCTGCTCTGGCTCATAGAGGTCATTGAAGAGGCGGTTCCTGTGAGGTTATCCCTCGATAGCTCAGATCCTCATTGTCTTCGCGAGACCGTGAGAAGGGTGCGCGAAATTCCTATGGTGAATTCCATCACTGCAGAGAAGGTTCGCTTTGAGAAAATGGTTCCAGTGATTCAGCAGCGGGAGTGTGATATTGTGGCCCTCTGCATGGACGAACGGGGAATTCCAAAGAATGTAGATCAGGTGATTGAGAATGCTGAGAAACTCACAAAGGATCTTGAGGGATTGGGGGTGAGTCGGGAGAGGATCTACCTCGACCCCTTGATTCAGGCCCTCAGCACGAATACAGAGGCGGGTCTCATGGGCCTTGAGGCCATCGAACGGATTCATCAAAAGTTGCCGGGGGTAAAGACGATCTGCGGGCTCTCCAATATCTCTTTCTCCCTTCCGAAACGTAGCCTTGTAAACCGGACTTTTTTGGCTCNTGCCATGAGAGCCGGGCTCTCTGGAGCGCTCGTTGATCCCCTGGATAGGAANCTNATGAGTGTGTTAAAGGCGACAGCACTCGTTCTCGGGCAGGATCAATATTGCAGGGACTACATTCGGGCCTACCGGGAAGGAAGGTTGGAAAGTTAGATCATACATTTTCGAGTATGACAAAAAAGAGCTCTCGTTGAGATCTCTGAAAAACTGTTTTTTCCATTGGCCAAGACACGGAGAGGCGGCCCGCCTCTCCGTGTCATCCTGGACTTTTTCAGAGATCTCTCGCTTTTTTCTTGACAAATTTTTAACGATTAAATATAAATTAGTTGAATTTAATATATTTAATTTCTCAACCCTGGAAAGATGTTGAAGAAATGAAGACACTTAATAACGGGTGCCTTGTTCACCCAAGAAAGGAGGAGGTTATGAAAAAAGTATTGGTGGTTTTAGCATTTCTCTTTATCGTTGTGGGGGTGTGTTCAAGCTGGGCTGCAGAGCCCATCAAGATTGGCCTGATCTATCCTCTCTCTGGCCCCATCGCTTATGATGGGCAGTCTGTTGTAAATGGAGCAAAGTTGGCCTCAGAGGAGATCAACAAGAAGGGGGGGCTTCTCGGTGGCCGGGCCCTAGAACTCGTTATTGAAGACGGGCAGGGGTTGCCTGCCCAATCTTTGGCGGCAGCTGAGAAACTGATTAACCGGGATAAGGTTGTTGCCCTGATGGGTTGCTTGCGAAGCTCTGCGTCGCTGGCGGTGCAGCCGATCGCAGAGAANAATAAGATCCCGATGATGTCAGTCATCTCCAGTGCCCCTAAGCTTACTGAAGGAGGTTACAAATATTATTTCAGGGGTACACCGAAGGAATATATGCTGGTAGATGTCGGAGCCCGGTATCTCATCACCAAGCTCGGGATCAAAAAGGTGAGCTTTCTCGGACCCAATGATGAATGGGGAAGGGCTGGCCTTGAGGCCTGGACGGATATGATGAAGAAGCATGATGGTCAGGTGGTGACGGCAGATCTCTTCATCACAGGGGAGACGAATTATCAACCTTACCTGACGAAGATTAAATCCATTCAGCCTGATGCCATAGTTGTCCAGGCAGAAACGCTTGATGCCTCGATGATATTCAAACAGGCCAGGGAGATGGGCCTCGACGTCATCAAGGTCGGATCCGGTGCATTGGCCTCTCAGAAGTTTATGGAACTGGCCAAGGAGGCAGCCGAAGGGATCTACGCGACGGTTCCTTGGGTCCACACCTATAACACGCCTGAGAATAAGGCTTTTACCGAGGCCTATGCCAAGAGGTTTCCTGACCGCGGGATTCCTGATAAGTATGGGGTTGGGGGGTATGATGGGATATACATTTTTGCCGATGCCATTACCAAGGCGGGAAAGGCAGACCGGGAGTCAATCCGTAACGGCATGACGATGGTCGAATCGAAGAGGCTCCAGGGGACGATGAAGTTCGATGCGAAAGGGCAGAGCCACCCCTTGGCTTTCGTCACGCAGAACAAGGGAGGCGTCCCCGTCGTCATGGGATACTTGGAAACGAAAGAATAGTTCCCATATGGAGCGGGAGGCTGGTCTCGGCTCTCGCTCCATATTTCATCACATCCTTAAATAANGGGGGAACGGTGTTTGTCATCTTCGTTCAACAGATCGTCAATGGGCTCATCATCGGTGGAATTTATGCTCTGATTGCAGTGGGTCTAACCACGATCTTCGGGCTGATGCATGTGGTCAATTTTGCCCATGGTGAATTTTACATGCTGGGAGGGATGATCGCATTCCTCCTTACCCAATCGTTCTTGCCCAACTATTTTGTCGCTCTGGTAGCCTCGATCGCTATCGTCATGATGATCGGCTTTCTGGTTGAGAAGATTCTCATCAAGAGGTTCCGGGTGACAGGGGCCGACCTTCTGGTGACAGGGGCACTGGTGACGATCGGGGTCTCTATCTTTTTNCAGAACACCTCGCTTGTCATCTTTGGTTCCATTCCCAAGCTGATTCATTCCCCGTTCTCAACCGAACCTCTCAAGATTGGACCCATCCTGGTGGGTCGAATGTATATCTTCGCAGCGGCGGTCACAGTAGCGGTCATCCTCTCTGCACACTACTCCATTAAGAAGACAAAGCTGGGGATGGCGATGCGGGCCACTTTCCAGGACAAGGACGTTGCATCTCTCGTTGGGGTAAACATCGACCGGATCTATTCGTTCACCTTCATGCTGGGCGCTGGGTTGGCAGCTACAGCAGGGGCCCTCTTGGGTCCGATCTTTGTCATCTATCCGAATGTGGGCGAGCGTGTCGTCCTCAAGGCCTTTGTGGTTGTCATCGTGGGAGGGATGGGAAATTTCTTGGGGGCCATTTTCGCCTCCCTTCTCCTCGGAGTAGTGGAGGCTTTGGGCTCGGCGTATATTTCAGCTGAATATAAAGACCTCATTGGCTTTGTCATGGTCCTACTGATCCTTGTTTTTCGGCCTTCTGGACTCTTTGGGAGGATGAAAAGGATATGAAGGGCAGGAATTCTCCTATCTGGTATGCCATCGGGATTGCAGTGGTCGCTTTGTTGCCAACTGTGATTAGNAGCGACTATGACATTCACATCTTCGTGATGGTCTGGATCTTCTCCCTCCTGGTGATTGGATTTAATTTCATCTTTGGATACATCGGTCAGCTTTCCTTAGGCCACGGGGCTTTTTTTGCTATTGGAGCCTACGCATCTGCCTTGGCCACGCTGAAGTGGGGGGTTCCTTTCTGGATCGGTCTCCCCTTTGCTGCATTGGTGGCAGGGATTTTTGGGGTTGTGATCGGAGCGATTGCATTACGGTGGAGGAGCCATTTTTTTATCATTGCCACCATATGCTTCAATGGAATCATTTATCTTATGATTTTGAACTGGGTTTCCCTCACGAACGGTCCTGTCGGCATTGGCAATATTCCCCTTCCCTCGCTCGGAGGGATGGCGTTTTCAACCAAGGTTCATTTTTACTACCTCACGCTGGTTTTTGTTCTTGGGGCCCTCTGGTTTACGAAAAAGATTGTTTCTTCACCCATTGGAAGAGCCTTTGCCGCAATCAGAGAAAATGAGCCTCTTGCTGAATCTGTCGGCGTCAGTGCTTACAGGTTTGCCACACTGGCTTTTGCCATTGCGACTGCCTTTGCGGGCATGGCAGGAAGTTTTTACGCTCACTACGTCACTTACATCAGTCCGGAGATTGATGAATTCTCGATCATGATCAGCATCCTGGTCATGGTCGTCCTGGGTGGCAAAGGCACGGTCCTTGGTCCGGTGATCGGGGCCTTCATTTTCACATTTCTGCCCGAGTATCTGCGATTTGCCAAGGATCTGCGCCTTCCCATTTTTGGGTTGATCCTGATCTTGGGAATCGTTTTTCTTCCCCGGGGAATCATCACCCTTCCAAGACTGATTCGCTCGCGTTGGAGTGATAAGCGATGAAGGATACTTTCTTCTCGACAGAAGATTTGACGGTTCAATTCGGGGGACTNACTGCTGTTGATCATCTCAGCTTTGAGATCCAGCAAGGGGAGATCATCAGCCTGATCGGACCCAATGGGGCGGGAAAGACGACCGCCTTCAACGCGGTTACCGGCTTTATTAAGCCTTCTGAAGGTTCGATCCGGTTCTTCGGACAAGATCTCACAGGACTAAAGCCATTCCAGATTGCGAAACATGGGATCATTCGGACCTTTCAACAGACGAAAGTGTTCCCCGAAGTCACTGTCGAGGAGAGCATCCGGATGGGATGTCACAAAATTGCCGAGACAAACCTCCTCTCCATCTTGGTCAGTTCGACCCTCTATCGAAAAAAGGAAGAAAAAATTGCCGAGCGGACCGATGGCATCCTGGCCTTTACGGGCCTTAAAGAGAAGGCAGGAGTTCTTGCTAAAAATCTTTCCTACGGAGAACAGCGGTTGCTCGAAATTGCGGTGGCGCTGGCAGCAGAGCCCAAACTCCTCCTCTGCGACGAGCCCGTCTCGGGGATGAACCCGGAGGAATCCCGATCCACGATGGAACTGATCCGCGCCCTGAGGCAACAGGGGATTACCATTCTCCTCGTTGAACACGATATGAATGTCGTCATGGATATCTCCGACCGGATCGTCGTCCTCAACTATGGCAAGAAGATTGCTGAAGGGTCACCCAAAGAGGTGAGTGAAAATCGAGAAGTGATAGAGGCCTATTTGGGAGGAAGTCTCAAATGCTCTCTCTGAACGGAGTGGTCACTTATTATGGAAATATTCAGGCACTCAGAGGGATCTCTCTCGAAGTGAAGGAGGGGGAGATGGTCGCCCTGATCGGCTCCAACGGAGCAGGAAAGACAACGACCCTCAGGACCATCTCAGGGCTCCTTCCCACCCATTCCGGTGAAATCCGCTTCAGGGGTGAGCCCATTCATTCGATCCCTCCTTTCGAGATCATTAGAAGGGGAATTGCCCACTGCCCGGAAGGGAGAAGAGTCTGGCCGGATATGACGGTATTCGAGAACCTCCGAATGGGGGCTTATCTTAGAAAAGATCTCTTAGAGGTGAAAAACGATTTGGAGAAGATGTATGACCTTTTCCCGATTTTAAAAGATCGGCAGAACCAGATAGCAGGAAGCCTCAGTGGAGGGGAGCAGCAGATGCTTGCGATTGCCCGGGCACTGATGTCGAAGCCAGAACTGCTTCTCCTCGATGAACCTTCGTTGGGGCTTGCCCCGATTGTCGTGGAGCGAGTCGCCGAAACGATCACTTCGTTGAATCAAGCCGGTACGACCATCCTTCTTGTAGAGCAGAATGCAAAGCTTGCCCTGATGATTTCCTCCCGTGCTTACGTTCTGCAGGTAGGCAGGATCATCCTGTTTGGATATTCCAAAGATCTCTTGGTGAATGAAGAGGTACAGAAAGCCTACCTCGGCAGGGCGAATTGAATTTCGAGACAAATGAAGGAAGCCATAGAGGTTGTTGCAGACGGGATTGTCCTCGTTGAATACGGTCCGATGAGGATGATGATCCATGCCTTCGAACATGGGAAGCCTCGTGCGGATTTGGNCCAAGAAGGAGCCCGTCAGGCCATCAAAGTTCTTGAAGACCTGGCCAGATTTCTACCCTTGATCAAGAAAAAGGCCCACCAGATTGAATTGAGGGGGAGACTCCCTGATGTTGTCCGGAGAATGGTCGTAGCTACGCAGAAGATGGGGGAACCCGATCTGACTCCTCTGGCTGCAGTTGCAGGGGCGACTTCGGATGTGGTCGCCGATTCCATGATCCAGCTCGGTGGAACAAAGATCATCGTCGACAATGGAGGGGATATCGCCATTCGATTAAGAGAGGGCGAGGTGGCAAGAGTGGGAGTGAAAACAGAAATCAATGCGAAAGATCCTGCCTATGTCGTTGCCATTGACGCCACGATGAGGATTGGTGGCGTCGCTACCAGCGGGCTTGGGGGACGAAGTTTCACCAAAGGGATTGCTTCCGCCGTGACGGTTCTTTCTGAAAGTGCTTCTCTCTCCGATGCGGCGGCGACGGTGATCGGTAACTTTACGAATGTGGATGATCCAGCCATTACGAGGACCCTCCCAGAAAGGATCTATCCTGAGACCGATATTGCCGGGGAATGGGTGACATTGGGTGTGGGAAATTTATCCCGGGAAAAGGTTGAAGAGGCTTTGAACAATGGCTTATCGAAGGCTGATTCACTCTGTAGGAAAGGTCTGGTTAAAGGAGTTTTAATTGTCCTGAAAGATAGAGTGGTTTTCACCGACTTCCTAAGATCGAGGTTAATAACATTGTAGGGAGATTGATCCTCTTCTATTGCGTCCAGGACGGGGGGCGATAGCAATACCGGGAAGAAGAATGAGAAATATGATTGGCTGCCTTGTAAAGCGGAAGACTCCCATTTTGATCGTGACAATGGAGGGGGACCTTCTGGTATGGGTTTAACGGATGAACCGTAAACAACTGAAACTGGAGGCTCAGGGATGATAGAAAAGGAAAATTTGCCGGAATATAAAAAAGAGATCTCGCTGACCGTAAATGGAAAGAATGTTAAGGCCCAGATTGATTGTCGCGTGACATTGGCCAAATTTCTTCGAGAAGAGTTGGGGTTGACCGGGACGAAGGTTGGTTGTAATCGAGGGGAATGTGGAAGCTGCACTGTTATCATGGATGGGAAGCCGGTATATTCATGTACTGTTTTGGCAGTGGAAGCGGTAGGGAGAAAGATTTTGACCATCGAGGGATTGACAGGCGGGAAGGGAAAGCTTCATCCCCTTCAAGAGGCCTTCATTAAAGAGGATGCCTTACAGTGCGGATATTGCACGCCGGGTATGATCATGTCGATTATCGCTCTTTTTGATAGAAATCCTCACCCTACAGAGGGGGATGGCTGAAAAATATTTTCATGTCAAGCCGCTCATCGTTGGACCGGATATTGATACAGGGATGGTCATTGCCTATGGGAACCCTGTAGAGGTGGGAGCAGACCGGATCGTCAATGCCGTGGCCGCCTACGAGCGACATAAGAAGAGTTTGATTGTCGTGGACTTCGGAACTGCGACCACCTTTGATTACGTCTCGCCCAGAGGTGAATATATGGGTGGTGCCATCGCGCCAGGGATTGGAATTTCGGCAGAGGCATTGTTCCAGAGGACTTCCAAATTGCCCCGAGTAGAGATTGTGAACCGAAACAGGTCATCGGAAAAAATACTGTTCACAGTATGCAGTCTGGTATTTTTTTCGGATATGTCGGATTGGTGGACGAGATCGTCAGAAGAATGAAGAAAGAGGTGAGATCGAACCCCAAAGTGATTGCGACAGGAGGCCTGGCAGGCCTCATTGCTAATGAGTCTGAAACCATTGAGGAGGTGAATGAATTTCTGACCCTCGAAGGACTGAGGATTATCTATGAAAGGAATCAGAAGAAAAGGAAGAGAAGGTAAATGACAAAACTTCGGAGATTACAGACTGCAAATAGCAGATTGAAAAATTTCAAATCTTAAATTTGATGTAAAAGTGGATTCTCCTGCCGGTAGACAATACCCAATATGGTATTAAGTACTTCCTGAAGTCGTTAGTCTTAAGTTTCCTCCCACCATACAACATTTCAACTGGAAATCAGTAAGTCGAGGCTGAGAAAAGGGAGGCATTGGCAAGCCCAATGGCAAATGGTTGTTTCAGTTATAAATGGCGTAATGCTTCCCTTTATCCTGATATTTATGTTATTATTAAAAAAATCTGATGGGGAATTATACAAACCCAAAGATATTTAACTGGATAGCTTGGGCAACGACAATAATAATGAATATCCTGACAATAATGTCTCTGGTTTGGTTATTTTTCTAATTGCTAATGCGTTCCATTTTGAATGAAAAAGGAAGAAGGACGACAGTAAAGGAGGAGACGAATGATTGGTGGGTTAGGGATGCCGGAGCTACTTGTTATATTGGTCATCGTCCTGATTATTTTTGGTGCCAATAAGCTTCCCCAGATTGGTGAAGGACTTGGAAAGGGAATTCGAAACTTTAAAAAAGGCATCAAAAAAGAAGAGATCGACATCACCCCAAAGAAACCAGAAGAGATTTCGGAAAAAAGTAAAGAGTAAAAGGTGTTTTTGTATTCTTTGTAACTTGATGACTTGTCTCTTTTTGGGGGTTTTTAAAAGGGAGGGTTTATGCTTGCAGGGCCTGATTTGTTGGTCATCTTGGTGATTGCCTTGATTGTTTTTGGGCCTAAAAAACTCCCAGAATTAGCCAAGACTATTGGAAGGGCACTGGGAGAGTTTAAGAAAACGACTGAGGAGATAAAGGAAAGTATTGGAATTAAAGATTTAGAAGAGATGAGAAGCAACTTAACCGGGATGGACCTTTTTACCGATTTAGCTGAAAAGGTATCTGCTTCCATGAAACCCAAAGAAGAGACGGAACAGTCGCAGATGGGGGATTCAAATACCTCGCTTGCTTCCGTAGAGGGATTAACACCCTTTCAAGGTGAAGGAAAGGGAGGTGCAAGTGAAATAGGGGAGCCAAAAGCAGTAGGGATAGCAGGGAAAAGAGGTTCCACCCAAGAACAGGTGTCTTAATTAATATCGTGCAAATGCCTGAATGAATCTTACTTTGTTGAAAGCATCACATCAATTAAAATTGAAAAGGGAATTATCTGCCTTTTGGGAGGAGTAGTTGCCTTTATCTTTGATGAAATAATCCTGGATTACTTCCTTCAATTTTCGTCCTACCATTTTGTAGCCAAACGCATTGGGGCGTTAATAAAATAGGCAGCAAAAAACTAAAGCTCTTTCTGTATTCTTTTTGGTCAGCGAAGATCATTTGATTTTTGCAGTATAATCGAACTTTAGGAATGAGCTTCAGATGAAAATCCCAAATTGATATGAAGATCCGTTACGCCCTTAAGGGCATTTTTTTAGTCTTTTTTATTATCCTTGGAATCTACCTTATTATTCACTATAACGTCTATTTCTTCTTGAACTACCAGAACAAGGTGATCGAGTTCATTAACTCCTTCCATCCTTACGACGATTTTGTTTTCATCGCCTTTCAGATTTTCCAGGTGCTAATCGCAGGGGCAATACCCGCCGAAATAACCGGAGTCATCGGCGGTTATCTCTACGGTCCTGTCTTAGGTACCATTTATTCTACCATTGGCCTCAGCATTGGCTCATGGTTGGCCTTTATCCTCGCCAGAGTATACGGCCTGCCGCTTGTAAGGAGAGTTGTGAAGGCTTCGATTATGCAAAAATACGATCACTTTATGGCACTACGGGGTCCTCTCGTTTCCTTTATCCTTTTTCTAATTCCCGGTTTTCCCAAAGCTGCGCTTTGCTACATCATAGGTCTTAGCCAGATGAATATTTGGACCTTTGTCGTTTCTACTGTTGGCAGGTTACTTGGAACCATTTTACTTTCAGTAAGCGGAAGTTCTGTGAGGAACGATCAAGGCGCGGTGGTTCTCGTCATTCCGGGAATCATAGGCATCATTCTATTGCTCGCCTACTTCTATCGGGACCGATTCATGAAAACGGCAGGGAGGCGGAAAAGCATGGATATAGGGAAGAAAGAATAATGTGGGTAAGGGCTACCGGATATTTACCGAGGCAAAGATGAAGCAAGTCAAAAAGAACTGGGAGAACCACAAAAGAACGAAATAACCACCGTCTCGCCATACACATCTGGCGCTAAACTTTCGGTTTTAAGTACAGATTTCCGAAGCGAGATTTAATTACAGCCATTCAAATGAGACCATTTTGGTTGTAAATCCGCATATTTTGTCCTGAACCTTGACTCTTTTAACACATCTGGGACATTCTTTTTCTCCCTTTTCCTTCAGATAGATTGCCAAATAAAGCATGATGCAGGTGAGGTACAATAATACCAGTAGTAAGTGATACCAATCTCTCCCATAAACCATTGCTACATAGATAGCGATAACAAACCCGATATAAAAGAGGATACGGATTTTCCGGTTACCTGATAACGATTTCATTCTGGTCACCTTTTTTCTCTGTTCATCTTCCCATTAACCTTTTCGGTGACGAAGGAATTCAATGATGCCAGGTAGAATTGAAAGAAAAATAATTGCAGCGATGACTAATGAAAAGTTATGCCTAATGAAAGGAATGTTACCAAAGAAATAGCCCCCGAAAACAA
>Ga0031655_10000466_pt1 | contig 25503 bp, 22 predicted proteins | sample FrelakmetHBP12HB_FD_55187 | JGI IMG/M metagenome (GOLD analysis project Ga0031655, IMG submission 55187) | Freshwater lake sediment microbial communities from the University of Notre Dame, USA, for methane emissions studies -HBP12 HB | ecosystem: Environmental > Aquatic > Freshwater > Lake >... | reverse complement strand
GTCGCGCAGCCGCCGGCCCGAGCCGGTGATGACCAGGGTCATCCCAGCCAGCTCGGGCACTGCCAGAGGCAGGTCCAGGGGTTCGACCAGGGGGAACTTGCGGCGCATTTCCGTCGGCCAGCCAATGCACACCGAGATGTTTCCGGCCGAGCCTTCGCTGGCCTCGATTTCCGATATCCTCCAGCCGGCCTCGCCGATCCAGGCCAGGTATTCGTCCAACTCGGGATAGGGTGCTTCTATTGACATACGATCATCTCCTAAGCACCAATTTTTAGACCTATGATGCGCCCCAGCTTGCAGATCGTGAATCGGTTGCGTAGGAAGTGGGAATTAGCGAGCGCCTGCTTCACTTCCTCATCGCTCAAACCCAGATCGGCGGGACGGGTCGCACCGCCTGCCCGACCCAGCAGGTCGGCCAGCTTTTCCGGAGCGGGCACCTCCGTTGCCAGGGCCTGGACTTCATCCCAGTGAGCGAGGATACGCTGCTTGAGACGGTCGAAGTCTGCGACGGTCATATTCAGGAAGGGGGCTTGCTCGACAAACAGACTCTCGGCGATTGGGCCGAAGGCCTGCCGGATACGCTGCATATCGGCGGTACGCTCCGGCTGCGCCGCGGCTGCAAGCCGGGTCACTGCCTCGGCGCGGTCCATCTGCCTGAGCTGGGCGTACAGATCCGCGGCCAGCAACGAGCACAAGCCTACCTTGGCGCCATGCAATACGGCAGGCCGGCCCTCGCGCAGCAGCTTCATCTCCAGGAAGTGGGACATGTAATGCTCACACCCAGCAGATGAGCGCGAGTTGCCATAGTCCAGCATGCACAAGCCCGAATCGACCAGGCTAAACATAAGCTTGCGGATCCCGGCGGGCGAGGCTTGGCCGATCTCTTCCGTGGCTTCGATACAAGCATCCAAGGTAGAGCGCACGCGGGCAGCGATTTCGGGGCTGTAGGGTTCGTCCCAGAAGAGATGCCCGAGCTGCCAGTCGGCCAGGGCGACAACCTTGCCCAGGATGTCGCCGTAGCCAGCAGCGATCATCGTCTGCGGGGCGGCCACCAGTGTCGGCAAGTCGGCGAAGACTGCCATGGGCGGCTGGGCCATAACCGTTTTCTTTATACGCCGCACAACCAGCGAGGCGCTCGGCGAGGTGAAACCATCCACCGAGGGAGCGGTCGGCACGGAAATGAACTGGCAGCGGGTCCGGTGGCTGACAATGCGAGTGATGTCGGTCAGCGTGCCTGAGCCGACCGCCAGGTAGGTTCGCTTTACATCGTCGGCCTTCAGAAGCACCTGGAAGATGAACTCCTCGTCGGGGACGACGGCCAGCTCGCTGTAGACGACCGACCTGATGTCCCAGCCGCGGCCCTTGAGCGCCGCTTCCAGTTTCTGCCCCAGGACTGGATAGGTGTTGCTATCTGCCACCAGCAAGAAGCGGTCTAGGCCTTGCGCGACGCAGTACTGGACCAGGGTAGCTACAGCTTCCTCGCCGAGGTAGAGCTGAATATCAGTCACACCGGCTCCGTTTTTTCGCCGCATAGGGTAAAAGGAACCCCGGCCTGCTTCAGTTTTTTGACCCACTCGGGGGAGAGGTCGCGATCGGTGAACAGGTAGGTTATATGGTCCGTGCGGGCGAAGGCGGTCAGGTCCATACGGCCGAACTTGCTAACATCGATCAAGGCGACCGTGCTGCCTGAGCTGGTGATCAACTTGCGCTTGATCAGGGCCTCGTAGATATCTACGTCCGTCAGGCCGCCCAGGGGGGTAAACCCGCTGCACGAGACGAAGGCTGTCTTGATGTGGTAATCATCGAGGAATTGCTCACCCATCGGCACGCTGGTGGCGGTCCCGTCCGCGCACAAGATGCCTCCCAGTAAGATGACTGTGTTGGATGAGTTTTTCGCCAGCTCACGGGCTGACTCGATACCGGTAGTGATAACAGTCAGGTCGCGGCGCTCTTTTAGGCAGCAGACCAGGTAATACGATGTAGTGCTGGAATCTAGGATAACCGAGTCGTTGTCTTTGACTAAGCTGGCCGCCTGCTGAGTAATGGATTGCTTGGTGCTGCGGTGGGTCATTAGACGCGTGGCGAAAATGGGGCTGCGATTTTGCTGCTCATCCAGGAGCACACCGCCTCCGCGCACACACCTCACCTGCCCTAACCCGGCCAGGGAGTTGAGGTCGTTGCGTATGGTCCCTTCAGAAACACCCAAGAGCTCAGCTACCTCCGAGACAAGGATCCCGGTCTGCTCTCTCAGGATAGTCATTAAAGGTTGGCGTCGCTCGAAGGTGGTCAATTTTTTCTCGCGGACGGGTGCGTGTGGGTGGAAACGGTTGAAATATTTCCATCCTACCCGGTTTGTCGAAATATGTCAATCTTTACAAGTTTCAACAAATTTCAACAGTCCTGGTCCCCTTCTGCATGCTGCACTTTAAAAGCCGGTAATTTTGCTTGCTGAATATGATTGATTTTTACAAAAGGAGTTTTCTGCTTTTTCCCTTGAATATTCATAACGGTTTTTTTTATTGTATCCCACTCGTTTTGTGGACGAGTCTGTTCGCCTCGTCTTGATAAATAATAAGCTCTTTTCTCAGATTCTCAGTATCAGTCTCTTCTCTGATCAAATCCACGGCCGAAGAAAATCGTTGAAGAGCCAAATTATATTGTGCTTGGCCAATTTCTAGCCGCCCCTGTAGGGAAAGAAGCTTTGCCTTTTCGTAATCCGACCAAGTTTCTATATCAATTGTTGCTTGTAAAATACTCTCACAATGAGATAAATTTCGTGATCTAAGTTCTCTAACAAAGAATACCTCAAGATTTTTAAGGCCGGCTTTCCTGTTATAGAGCGCAAATTGGTAACAAGATTCGATCTCACACAAGAATTTTTCGTTATCATTGGTGCTACTCTTGGCTGCATTTTCGAAAAATGCTAGAGTCGCCTCATTCCATACCTTACTCTGTGCTTCAAACCGAATATTATCCAGTACCATTTTCCTAATTATTGGATGGATATGGTAGATTGGTTTCCCTCGAAAACCCGCCTTCTGGGGATGAAGTTCAATGAACGAATATTGAATCAAATGAGATAGGTTCTCTTGGATATTGGAACCGCCAACAACTTCGAATAATAAATCTTCATTGAACCATCTGGAAATCGATGCGGCTCTCAATAGACGGATTAAATCGTTTTTCCCATTATGTGCTAGTTGCTCTAATAGCTTCTTTAATAACCAAGAATTTAATTCATCCTGCCACTCTTTTGTTAGAAGCGAGTATTTTGATAATACGCCTCTAAGAAATTTAAGATCATTGGTTATCGATTCGGTTGATTCTCGAATAAGGTCAACAGAAGTACTCAATGCTAAAGGATATCCCCTCGATATTTGAAAAACGAGTTCCGCGAGAGAGGCATCTTTAACTCCTCTTTTATGCAAATACTCAAGGGCATCTTCTTCCGAGAAATTGTCAAGCGAGTATTGTTCGAGGTACGTGCTGATATATTTTTCATTAGAGTTACATTCTATTCCAACGGACCATATGGAATCTTGGTCTGTTACCCACTGCATATGATAGGATTGATATTCTCCCCATCGTACTCTATTTCTCCCAGCAATAATTATCAGCGCTTTTGTCCTTGTTTTTATTAGTTCACAAGATAATGATTGTAGAAAATTTGGAGCCTCTTTACCGTTCACAGACCCTAGTAAGTCCTGTAAGAATTCATAACTGTCTATGAATATCAGAATGTTTTTTCCAGGCTCTTTGAGTTTCTCGCCAATATCAACCAAATCAGCAGCTAAAGCTTTAGGGAGTAAATCTTGAAACTCTCCTATTCCCATATATTTCAAAGCTGTTTTCCAATTAGTTTTATATGGATCTTCGATATTTTCAGCTAGCCATTTTAGAACAGCTTCGCGCCCGAGCCATGTTTTTATCCGACCGCCCAATGGAAGAATGGTATTCAATGCTTTCCCAATATCTCCAAGGGTAGGGATCAATTCAACGACATTTATAAGATCATTCAACCATTTTGCATCGTGTGGAAGAAGAGTTGAATTTTCCTTTATCGGGAGCTTGTAAACCTTTTCCCATAGTTCCCCGAATAGCAAATCAAATCTTGGAAAAACGAATTTTCGATTCGAGGTGTTTAATTGAGACCTGATAAACCACATTATTTCCACGGCGCTGGTGTGCATGTAATCAGGCCGAAGATTTACATATATAGAGGGTATTTCTTTATTATCCTTATAGCAATAATTTTTCTGTAAGAAATTTAACAATGTGGTTTTTCCAACACCCCCACGCCCATAAAAAACTAATATTTGAGATGGTAAATCATTTTCCAATATCCCCTGGAATCGCTTAATCATTGCCTTACGATCTGTGAACCATTTTTTCATGTTTTCGAGATCTATGGTTTTGTCAATTGTGGGGCGGTTTCCAGAAGTCTTTTCCATAAGTTGCTTCTCAAGAACTCAGTGAAAGATGGTGTTTGAATTTCATAATATAGATTCTGTAGTGGACGCCTAAACTTGGACAGTTTTTTCCAACTTCTTAGGGAGTGGTCTGAACCGGATGAGCGATCTGTTGAGGTGGCAAAGGTTTTTTAGAGTAGAAAATGGGTCAGTTTAATGTGTACTGATTTGTTAAGGTTTCGACAGGCTCGACCTGTCAGGTTGAGTGTACCACAGGCAAGCTCACGCCATAGACCTGTGCAGGCGTCTGGTAGTCCAGCGCCTGATGTGGATTTTCGTAGTAGTAGAAGTAGATGTATTGCACTAGGCTGCGAAAAAACCTCCTTCGGACCAGTGTATTCGTGGAGATAGACGTCTTCGTACTTGACGGTACACCAAAGCCGCTCGGTGAAGATATTATTTCTGGCGCATCCCCAGCCATCCATGCTAATCTGGACTTGGTCGGCCAACAAGCGATCGATATACTGCAGGCTGGTAAAGTGACTGCCCTGATCGCTGTTCCAAATATGGGATACGGCTTGCAGCAGAGCTTCATCCACCGTCTTGAGCACGAAATCGAGTTCGAGCGCTTGCTCAATTACCAGCCCACGATGAACCTTGAAAACCAATCCAAGGCGGCCACCAGATATAGCCAGCCCGCTTTCAAGGGAATGTAGGTGACGTCGATACCCCAGATATGATTGGAGTAGGCAGCCGTGACGTTCCTGAGCAGGTACGGGTAAATCGGATGCTGGGGGGCCGATTTACTGGTATTGGGGTCTAGCGCAAGGCCAGGAATGCCCATTTCGCGCAAATAATGCTCCACGGTCGGCCGCGAAACAGGCATTTCCCGATTCAGTACCACTGTGATCCGCAGTGAGCCATAGTAGGGTCGCGCTATGTAGATCTGGTCAAAGCGGCATTTGATCGCCTCTTCTTTTGGCGAAGGCGGCACAGGTTGGTAGAACAGCCTGGAGTACCTGGCTTCCAGGAGTTCTGCTTATGCTTTGAGGGACACCTGCGGGTGACAAGGTTCAAGCATGTCCTCCGAGCCTTCCTGCTCAGGGTTGATGCCATATTTATTTTTAAGCCAGGACAACTGCGGGCTCAAACGGCCGATTTCGCCATACAATTGGTTGAGTTGCCATTCATGCTCGGCTTGCTTGGCTTTCTCGTCTTTGCGGTCATCCTCGAACAACTGCGAGAAGTTCTCCAGGGTTTGCTTCTTCCAAAGGTGCACCTGATTCGGATGAATCCCGCTTTCAGAGGCGCTCTGGGCAACGCTTTTATCTTCGCGGAACATTTCCAGAACAATCTGCGCTTTCCGGCTGGCCGATATTTGTTTTCACTTGGGTATAATTTCTCCAATCGCGCACCTTAATGATGCCCTTTTTCGTGTCTAAATTTCCTTTTCCATTTATCTTCACCCGCGCAATGGCAATTTGCTTCACATCCAACGGATACGACACCACCACCTTGCTCACATACGGCAAGGTGACATCATACAACGTCCAGGTGTTCGTCGTGGCTTCGATCACCACTGCGTCGCCCGGCCTCAGATTGCCTTTCGCCCCTTTGGGATAGTTCTCCATGTCCACCCTGTGAGCGGGCAGCACCGTCTCCTGGCGGGCATTCAAACCACCTACCATCACATAGTGCTTGTGGGCATCAATAGCAATGTAGCTTACAATAGGGATTGAAATTGGATCCTCACTCAGGATACACTCCTCTGTAGTTGCGGATGGGCGCAGATTTATGGGTCAGAAGTTTTAAAAACCAATTTGGCCTCAGTACAGCAGTACTGCCCCAGACAAGGTAGTGCGACTGAGAGCCAAATAATTGGATGGGCTCGTTCATCCGATATCGCGCACGGCTCGCCCAGACGCTCCGCACCCCGGATGCGTTCCCGTCACTCAACGGCTTAAGATAGTACCTGCTGCACTCACCTGCAATTCCAATCTTAATCATTGGGTAGTCGGAATTTAAGCATAAATTGGAGGAACCCTCATGATTGAAAAGCTGGAAGAATACCAACGTGGCAAAATTCCCTTGCCATCGAACTATCACCTTTGGCCACTGTATGGTGCAAGTCTCGAAAACATGGGCGTGGATGGAAAACCAATCTCTGTACCTCTACCTCAATATGGGCCGGACGAACTCCTCATCCGTCACGATGCCTGTGGGCTATGCTTCTCAGATACCAAGGTGATCGCGCAAGGTCAAGTGCACCCGCGTATCCAGCGTGACATGAGAAAAGAGCCGGTGGTGCTTGGACACGAAATCAGCGGCACTATCGTGGGCGTGGGTGAGAACTTACGCGGCCATTATCAGGTGGGCCAGCGTTTTACCTTGGAGACTGACATTGTTTATAAGAGCGTCCCTATGGCCTATGGGTATTTGATCCAGGGCGGTCTGTCGCAGTATTCTGTGATTGATAAACGCGTCCTTGAGAGCGATTACGGCAATTGCCTTATCCCGGTCTCCCCCGAGCGCAGCTACGCCGATGTTGCCTTGGCCGAGCCATGGGCGTGCGTGGTAGCCGCCTATCGTTTGGAATACCGCACGATAATCAAACCGGGGGGGACCTTGTGGATCATTGGCGCGGGCGACCTCAAACATTACACCATCAGCGCTGGCTTTGACACGGCTTCTCACCCGGCCCGACTGCTGCTCACGAACGTGGGCGGGGAATTCGATAACTGGCTGAAAAGCCGCGCCGGCAAATTAGGTGTGGAAGTGGTTGAGGTCAACGACGTGGAAAACCCGCCGGTGGAACAGGTCGATGATATCGTCTTGCTGGGGGCGGACCCCGACCTCGTGGAGAAGGTCAGCCCTCATCTGGCTTATCTGGCCATCTTAGCCTTGGTGTCTGATGTACCGATGCCCCGCAAGGTCAGCGTTGATGTGGGGCGGGTGCACTACAACCGTTGGGTCTATGTAGGCGGAACAAGCGGAGACATAGCACAGGCTTACACTCAGCCACCGGTGCATTCTTCGTTGCGCAAAGGTGGCAAGACCTGGTTCATCGGCGCTGGCGGGCCGATGGGGCGTATGCATGTCCAGAGAGCCGTGCAATTTTCCGATCCGCCAGCGACTATCATCTGCACGGACGTCAGTGACCTGCGGTTGGACGATATGTGTAACACCCTTGGGATCGAGGCGCGCCAAAGAGGTATCGAATTCATCTGCCTCAACCCGACGAATAATGAGCAGTATCAGGCCGGCATGGATCGGTTCCGTGAAGAAGGCTTCGACAATATCGTGGTCCTTGTACCCAGCCCGGCGATCATCTCGGACGCGGCTACATGGCTAGGATCGAAAGGTGTAATGAACATATTCGCTGGCGTAGCGCGCGGCACAATGGCCTTACTCGACTTGAGTGACGCTTATCTGAAAGGTGTGCGGGTGATTGGGCACTCCGGCTCAGTGATATCCGACATGCAGGTGGTGATCGAGAAGACCGAAAGGGGCGAGCTCGCGCCCATCCGCTCAGTGGCTGCCGTCGGCTCGCTCAACGCTGCGCGTGATGGTATGCAGGCAATCATGGATGCCTCTTTCCTAGGTAAAATCCTGATCTATCCCAACATCAAGGAATTCCCGCTTACGCCGCTACTCGAGCTGAAGGACAAGTTACCTGGCGTTTATGCCAGACTGCGCGACGGGCGCGAATGGACCAAAGAGGCAGAAGAGGAATTCCTGCGCCTGATGCTGCCCTAATAGCAATTTGCGGTCAGTCTGTGCGGTTCAGACTTGTGCTGTTGCTTGGAGGGTGGCATCGGCCCCACGCGACCTGAATATGGTCCGCTGGGCTGTCGGCGATGAGCAAGCCTTTTTGGTGGATGGCGGAGAAGTGCGATGAGCTTGATCGGAGACAAAACATATGTTGGCTTTGGGCTAGGCGCTATTCAATCCGGCCTTTTCCTATATGAGGCTCTCGAATCGGGCGCCTTTGAACGTCTAGTTGTCGCCGAGGTGCTACCCGATACGGTACGTCGCGTACGTGATAATGACGGATATTTGACGGTCAACATTGCCCATACCGACCATATAAGAGCGTCTCGCATCGGACCGATTGAGATCTATGATCCAGCGGTCGATGCAGACCGGCAGCAGTTGATAGAAGCAGTCGCTGCTGCGCACGAGATCGGCACCGCCGTGCCAGGGACGCGTTTCTACGGTTCTCCTGGTCCGGAGAGTCTTTGCCGCATTCTGGCTACCGGGTTAAAGGTCAAGGCCGAGATGGGCGGGCCGCGGGCGGTCATCTATGCTGCCGAGAACCACAACCATGCCGCAGAGATCCTGGAGGAATTGGTGCTGACGGAGATCCCACCCACCGAATACGGGGCTGTCTGTAACTGCGTGCGCTTCTTGAACACGGTCATCGGTAAAATGAGCGGTGTAATCACCGGAAATACAGATATCAAGGCCCTGTACCTCACCCCCATAACCCCTGACAATGACCGCGCCTTCCTCGTCGAGGCGTTCAACCGCATCCTCATCTCACGGATCGGTTTCGTTGAAGGCAATGGCGAGCCGGTCTTCCAGCGTGGCATAACGACCTTTATCGAAAAAGATGATCTGTTGCCTTTCGAGGAGGCCAAACTGTTCGGCCACAATGCCACCCATGCTCTCGCAGCTTATATTGGGGCACTGCTAGGCGTCAAGCGCATTGCTGATCTGCCTTCTGTTCCAGGTATCATGAAGTTCCTGCGCCAGGCTTTTATCGAGGAATCAGGTGCTGCACTGATCCATCGTTACAGCGGGCTCGATTCTCTCTTTACACCAGAGGGTTATGCTGTCTATGCCGATGACCTGCTGACCCGCATGTGTAATCCCTGGTTGGCTGATGCGGTGGACAGGGTGGGGCGGGATGTCGAACGCAAGCTGGGTTGGGATGACCGGTTGATCGGCACCCTGCGGTTAGGGTTGGCAGAAGGCGTGATACCATGCCGCTACGCCCTGGGAGCAGCGGCCGCAATGGTCTTCCTCGATCCTTCCTACCTTAGTGGCGATGCCGATCCTGCAGGTCGACTTCCGGTTCTTTGGGATCAAAGTGAGCGTGACCCCGCCCAGAAAAATGATGTCCTGGCGTTAATCCGCGAAGGTATGCGCCATCTCCGTCAATGGGTTTCCGCCAGCCCACGTGATTCCTTGGCGTTAGTGGCTAAATACGATCCGGACTTGACTCGTTGACATTTTGGATAGAAAGTGTCCTTAGGATGGTAGGTTTGAGTGAAAAATGGGTCAATCGGATGCGTATCCCACCCGCACCAGGGGCTATCTGCAATTTTCTGGTTGAGTTTCCAGAAGAGACACCGGTGGCACTGGAAAGCATTGGGAATTGGTACTGGATCATGGGTGAGATCGAGCAAGCTAATTGCCGATCTACTACAAAAAGCTCTATTTCTTTAGCCTGATTTTGGCGAAGGTCTTGCTAACTGCAATACTAACTAAAAGGATGCTCCCATGGAGACTACTAACCTACGCTGTGAATACTTTAAAAACCCATTAGGCTTGGACGTCCCTCTCCCGCGTCTAAGTTGGCAACTTCAGTCAACCGGACAGGGTACGAAACAAACGGCATATCAAATCGTCATCAATTCTGGGAGTGATGTCATATGGGATACTGGAAAAGTGAAATCGTCCCAGTCCGTCCACATCGTATACAACGGTCCAGCCCTCGCCTCGGGTCAGCGCGTATCCTGGAAGGTGCGTACCTGGGACCAGAACGGCAAACCCAGCCTTTATTCCGCCCCTGCCTGGTGGGAGATGGGTCTGCTGAACCGCAAGGACTGGAAGGGGCAGTGGATTGGATCGACCGTCGCCGGCGGGCCTTACACAATGGCTCCATGTCCGTTCTTGCGCAAACCTTTCATCCTTGACAAGCCCCTTGCGGCAGCTAGGCTCTACATCACCGCCCTCGGGCTGTACGAGGCTTTCATAAATGGAAACTTGGTCACCAAGGATATTTTTACCCCCGGTTGGCCGGAATTCCGCAATCGCACAATTTATCAGGTGTATGACGTCACTGAACTTCTGCAAACCGGCAAGAATACATTGGGTATCGTCCTTGGTGATGGTTGGTACTGTGGGCATGTCGGCTGGGAGGCGCGGCAGTTCTTTGGTGATCGGCCCGAATTACTGGCGCAGCTCAAGCTGGTATACGCTGACAGGAGCGAGTATATCATCGTCACGGACTCCACTTGGAAGACTGCCACTGGCCCCCTCTTGGAATCGGACATCATGATGGGCGAGAGTTACGATGCCCGACGTGATATTCCCGGCTGGAATTTACCCGACTTCGACGACTCGAGTTGGTATTGTGTCGCGACCTTTCCAGATCCTGGCATTGCCATCGTCGCCCAGCAAGGCCCCCTAGTACGCCGAATCCAGGAATTGAAGCCAATTGCAGAGCCGACCCGGACCATCGACTCGGGTTACATCTATGACCTTGGCCAGAACATAACGGGGCGCGTGCGTCTGAAAGTCAGTGGCCCAAAGGGAACCACCATTCGCTTGCGTTTCTCTGAAATGCTCAAGCCGGATGGCACTATTTATAGCGAGAATCTTCGCTTGGCCCGCGCAACCGATTATTACACCCTGAAGGGAGACAGCGAGGAAGTTTACGAACCCCGCTTTACCTTTCACGGCTTCCGCTACGTCGAGGTCGGCGGTCTCACGGGTGACCCTGGTCCGGACATGGTTACGGGCATTGTCATCCATTCAGCCACGCCACCTACGGGCACCTTCGAATGCTCTGACCCTCTGATCAACCAACTACAGCACAATATACTATGGAGTCAAAAGGACAACTTTCTTGAAATCCCGACCGATTGCCCGCAACGTGACGAGCGTTTGGGCTGGACGGGAGATGCCCAGGTTTTCATCCGCACTGCGGCTTTTAACATGAACATCGCAGGGTTCTTTACCAAATGGCTGGATGATATGGTCGCATCGCAATCTCGTGAAGGTTGGATTCCAAAAACAGTTCCGAACACTGAACTGAACAACAAGGATGCTGGCCCCGCCTGGGCTGATGCGCTGATAATATGTCCGTGGACGCTCTACCTTTGTTACGGCGACACGCATTTACTCGAAAAGCATTATGCCGCTCTGAAACGCTTCGTGGATTATCTGAGCCGCACCAGCCAAAGGGAAATCCGTTGCCACCCAACGGTAGACCCCTGGGGCGGGTTTGGTGATTGGCTGGCCTTGGATGGCAGCGGCAAGACCGAAGGCGGCACATCCAAAGACCTGATCGGTACTGCTTTCTTTGCCTACAGTGCCCGACTGATGGCGAACATCGCCCAGGTGCTTGGCAAGGATAACGATGCCGAGTATTACGTGAAAATGTCTGAGAGAGTCCATGAGGCTTTCAACCGCCGTTTCGTTACCCAAGAAGGGCTGATCGTCAGCCAGACCCAGACCGCCTATGTGCTGGCCCTCCATTTCGATTTATTACCCGAAGAGCTGCGCCCAGCAGCTGTAGACACCCTGGTGAACGACATCGAACAACGCGGCTGGCACCTGTCCACCGGTTTCGTTGGTTCGCCATACCTCTTACATGTGTTATCCCGTTTCGGGCGTCTGGATGTGGCCTACAAACTGCTCTTTCAGAAGACTTGGCCCTCTTGGCTGTACGCCGTCACGCAGGGGGCGACCACCATTTGGGAACGATGGGATGGCTGGACGCATGATAGAGGCTTCCAAGACCCTGGCATGAACTCGTTCAACCATTACGCCTACGGGGCCATTGGCGACTGGCTGTACACAGTAGTGGCTGGAATTAACGTCGACCCGGCCCGGCCCGGCTACAAGCATATCATCTTCCACGCCCAACCAGGCGGCAGCCTGACATCCGCGAAGGCAACATTAAATTCGATCTACGGGCTGATCGTGAGCGACTGGCGGATTGTGGATGATCAATTCGCATGGGATATCGTTGTTCCTCCCAACGCTACAGCTACTATCTTACTGCCGGGCACCATCACAAGCCAGGAGGTGGAAGCGGGGAGGCATCATTTCACGAAAGACTGGCATAAATCCGTAAACGGCCGCTAACACATTGAGTTCAGCCTCTAAACTAACACCATTGGTTAATATCGTTTTCTGTTGTTCTGGCATAATCTAAAAACCCGGTTTATTATCGGTTGTGGGCGGGGGATCTAATTCTTTACCCCGAGCCTTTTTATATTCCGCAAGATCTTCTCGTTGCATTGGCTGATCGTCATTGTCTTTTAAACCGCGGAATAATTCGCTGAGATAGCCCTGATAAGCCGGCGGTACCATACTCGAGAGCATGGCAACTGCCTTGTCCTGCCAGCCTTCACCAGACACATAATCTTCTGGATGTGCACCAATTACTTCTCGAATAAGTGCTGAGATGCGCTCTGGAATGGGGCGCTTCATGGGTTTTACTTCCAGTAATGTTGGAGGCTGCCAGGCATTATTAACGCGGGCGCGCAACCAGCAATGTAATGTGGGAAGGTCAAAAGTAGTGATACCAAAGCGGGCCGTCGATGATAGCGTGTCCCTGATCAGGACAGCATCTTCCGGGTCGGGCGAGAAAAATGCCTGCGTTGATGTATTTGCCAAAAGTGCCTGTACCACAGGCTCAAAACCCACTATGGTTTTGAGCATTGAAAGCGACTGTGCAAGTACAAACATGCGCGCGCCGAACTTGGCGCCTTCTGACAACATGGACTCCAACCGCATCCCCCCGCCTATCTCTTGCGCCTCGTCGATTATGAAATAGTAAGGAATTTGCTTGGTCACCGTGGCGCTACGATAAGCGGCATCGAAGACGTTGTATATAACACCGGCAGTCAGTTTTGCTCCCTCGTGCCCCATAGTGCCAGACGGTAGCCTCAAGACAACCCAGGCGCGTTCGTTGATCCATTTTTCCAGGTCAACAAATGAATCCTGGTGCATGGCAGAAAATAGCCAGGGTGAAAGCTGAATGTGCATCACTTTGGAGAGCACCGGTGAAATCACCTCTACCACCCAACCCTGATCCCATTTTTTACCTTCACCGGTAAATTGTCCCAGGAGGGCGTCGAGGGCCAGAGAGCCCATGCGTTCCACTGGTGGAAGATATTGAAGGGCATCGTGTCGCCAATTATTATTGAAGGCCGCAAAAACAACGTGTAGCAAGCCCATCTTGTTTTCCGGGTGGTTTGCATTCCAGGCGTGGGCGATACGAAATAAAGCCAGCAGAGCTGCCTGCATACGCGGTCCCCAGTAGTCGTCCCAAATTCTACGGCCAATCTGTACAATGGCATTTCCAGCCCATGTGAAATTTGGGATTGTCAGCAAGTTCAACGGGATAACTTCCGGCTGGTCCGGGGTAATGATTCGCAAGCGACGAATCGCTTCTTTGCGGAGGTCATCCGGCAAATCGTCTACTGCCTGGAGAAAACTATCCGACAGCGACTGATGGGGGTCTGCTAAAAAGATGCCAGGGGCGTCCGGACCGCGCGCGATGAGCTGCTCTAGCAGTCCAAACATAGCGGACGATTTGCCAGTGCGGCTACCGCCAGTGGCTAAACCGTGACCGTCCGGGTCCACGCCAATTTCTTCGCCGGTGGATGGACTAGTGCCAATTTTGAACTTTGCTTCTACGAGAGGACGTGCCGGGGGCGGGGCGGGAACATCCTGGATGGTTGTCCGGTCAAGAGAGCCGCTCCCCTCCCCCATTTCTGGCGGAGAGACAAGTGCGGCAATCTCGCTCACCGGTAATGGCATGGACATGGCTCGAATATTCGGCCATTCGGCCGGGAGAGTCACCCACTGGCTATTGCCGCCCAATAAAGAAATGAACTGCGGAGACGTGCCGCTGACGGCAAACGATACTCGCAATAAGGTTTCGTTGACGCGCTTCTCGATAATTTCTTTTGGGATGGAACGCCAGTACATCCAGTCGAGCATTCCAAGCGTACCGACTACGGCAAGCGATCCGCCCCCTATTATCCCAAGTGCGGCGAGGAGAGGGTTTATCCAACTTGCTCCAAGCAGGCCGCCGCATACCGCTGCGACCATAACGCCAATCATCAGAACAACGCGTAAGAAACCAAGTCGTATTCCCCAAGGATTTGGGGTGCCTTTGTCGCTTACGCCCGACTCAGTTCCGTACGAGTAGGATACCAGTGTGCGAAGACGATCTTGAAGATGCTTCTCTTTGCCCAAAAGCCATATGCGCATGCTGGCCTGCTGTCCAGGTTGGAGCCCGGTACGCAATTGTCCACCGATCGCCAGCATTGGGTCTGCGTTCAGGTCGCCCATAACTAGGTTGGGGATGCGCGACGTGGTTCGCAGAGCGACCACAGGGAGTTGACCGGTTTGCGGATCTGTTGGAATTTTCTCCCATCGGGATTGCTGATGTGTCATCGAAGCCCATGCGTTTACCGCCCCTGAAGCCCTTTCAGGTGGCGTGTATAAGCGTATCTTGATGCCATCCGTCGTTGTGAATATCTCTATGGCAACCGGTGCAGGAAGCTGGCCCAGCCATGCTGATATTTGTTCCCGGTTGCGTGGCAAGGGAATAGGCGGAAGGCGCAGTTCCCATGTTTCCCATTGTCCATGGCACAAAGGGCAGTGGGAATCTGTGCTCGAAAGCGTGTACCCGCACTTTTGGCACTGAATGGTCATGGTAGTTGTCTTGCTGCGGTGACTACTTAATCGCCCCCAGCTGTTTCCAAAACTCGAGCCAATTCTTTGGGATGACAACGAGAACCGGGAACAATGCGCCGCGTCCACCAGACGGTGCGGCCAAGAAGGTATGAGGAGGCAAACGAGATACCTGATCGGCGTTACGCCTTGCCTCTGCCTCTGCTACGCCCATCGATCGGAAGAAAGCAAAAGCTTCTTCCGGACCTATACGGCCGATGAAAGCTGTAGAGGCCATGCTGAGAGAAGAAGGATTCTTTACAAGGTCCTGAGGCATGTGTGTGATGAGTGTGACGCCAATGTCGCGCTTGCGGGCGCGCCGTCCCAGCTCGTCGAGAAGGTCGGCAAAGGGGCCGCTGCGTAGTAAGCGCCAGCCTTCGTCGATGAAGATATCCATCGTGGTTTTACCTACGGTTACCACGTTATATAGAAACCAAGCCATGACAGAATGGATAATGCCTCGATTTTCCTCCCGGAGAGTAGAGAGATCGAAGTTGACCCATTGTCCAGGTGCTATCGCCGTGCCCAGCAAGGCTTTTGGACGGTCAAAGAATCCTTCCCACAGCCCGCCGTACATATATGGCCTGAGCAAAGCCATTGGTGCTGCCGCATTGGGATCATTCAATGTCCCCAGGGCATCTACAAGATCGGCAATTGACATGTTCCCTGGATAGCGTGCCCACCGGTGCTGTACCGCCTCATGCAGCACCGCCTGAATGCCGGGCGTGACCCCTTCTGCCCCCATCAGGGTCGCAGTGAGAAATTTAACGGCCAGCAGCATTTCAGATGCATTCTCCGCCTGCAATGGGTGAAGCAAACAAGTATCAGGATCGTCTGGTACGCCAGCAGGAACAACTCGCCCTCCCATCGCTTTACAAAGTGTATTGTTTTCGCCTTCCGGGTCAATGGAAAGGATTGTGCGCCCCTGCATCAATCTCTGGAGCAGGATCCAGCGCAGAAGGGTTGTCTTCCCAGATCCCATTTCGCCCAGGATGAGCGTGAGAGAGTGCGGGGGTGCAGGCGTGCCAGGGTCAAGACCGGCTGCATACGAGAAATGCACATCCCGGCCGTCGCGTGCGTGTATCCCGATCCATACGGCATCCTTCACCGGCATAATTCTTTGAGACGGTAATGGCAGGAGCTTCTGGAACTCCTCGTAGAACATCTTGGGTTGGTCAAGATTACCAAGGAATAGATTACCGCCAGGCTGCAAATATAAAAGAGCGCGTTCCGGGACGAGATGTAGTTTTAGTGGCAGCAGCCCGGATGCTCGTAGTTTCGATTCGATCGTACGCCTCACCGCAATGACAGCATCCAGTTGATCGAAACCTGCGAACAATGCCGACAAAAGAGCCGTGCGATAAACGGGTTCGCCCATGGCCACTCGAGATTCGGTGGCATCCATAGCCGTGTCATTTGCGTTTTCGGCTATCGAAGGACGGCGGCCTGTCTTGATCGCCAGGGCAGTCAGGGCCCCCTCCGTCAATGTGCGTCGTGCTTTCATGCTGGTGCGCACCGAGTCGGGAGGCTCCCGGCGTATGGTCAGAGAAAATATAGCCGGAGCATCGTTGATAAAAGTGGCTATGCGAATTTTAGACCACGGGCGATCCGGTGCACCCGGTACTCCCCCTCCGCGCGCGGAGATGGGAAGCAGGACGGTATCAGAAATCATCAGGTAGTCATCGGTCGGCCCCTTCTCAAAGGAAGCCGGGGCAACGGCGCGCATGTATTCTTCCGCTTTTTGGGCATTGTCAGGCTTGTCGCTCATTGCTCAAATCCCGGGTTCATTATTCGATAAGCCAATTCCTGAATTTCTTTGGCATCCAAATATTTCACCTGTACGCCGAAGGCTGTGCAAACGCCTGATAATCCTTCCCACCATGCCAGTCCTTCATCGCCGGGCAGAATAAATTCTATAAAGGTTCGACGAAGAGATGGGAGCAGTGTTTCCTGAATTGCAAGCATTAATCCGGCGTGTAATATATCCAATGCTTCCGCTTTATGATTGGTCCAGTTTTCCACGCGGCGAAGGAATGCGGTCCGAGGCTGCGGGTCAGGCCAAAATATCTGCAGGATGCGTAATGTCCAGCCTGGCTGCAAAGAGTAAAACAGCTCTCGATATGCTTCCTGTGTACGAACGTCCGGCTTGTCTGCATCGGCAAACAGCTCTGCAAACAGCCGTTTTGTTCCATCAAAGCCGACCAGGGCCGGGTATCTCCCAGCTTGTGCAAACCCTTTGGCTATGACAAATTGCTCAGTAGTTCCTAATTCTTCTTGATCGGCCATGATTAATGTGAGTTGATGAAATAGGCTTCTGGTAAGCCGAGGTCTTGTGCTTGAAAGCCTTTGCGCATCGGGCGATTGCCGGTTGGCACTAGTCTATTTTTATCCGGATCAAACCGAAAAATTGGCGAGAAAGTAGGGCGGTTCGCGGAACGCTCTACGATCGGCGACACTTCCACAATTTCAGTCATAATCTGCCCGTGGATAGGGCTGCGCCCAATATGGGCAATAGCAGTTACGGCAGCCGCAAAGTTTTTTGCGATATCTAGTTCAGAATAGCCCTTCACTTCCTCATGGGCGCGCACGATTTGCAGGAAACGCTCCCAGACATGTTCTGCGCTTGTAGCATGAATAGTGAAAGCTGAATGACCGTGACCTGTAGCTGCAGCCCGGATTAACTCCCATGCCTCCGGCCCCCGTGCTTCGCCGATAATCAACCCGTGAGGGCGGGAGCGCAATGCGGCCCGGACCAGGTCATACATACTGATGGCATCGGGGCCTGCCTGTATTTTGGGTCGGGTGACGGTATAAACAATGTTGCCCGTGTCCGTGCTGACACTGCCATCCCACTTATACAAGACAATTTCGTTACTGTCCTCAATAATGAACAGGCGGATCGAGCCTTTCGGAAAGAAATTCAACATCTCTTGTAGAGCGCGCTGTGCTACATACGTCTTCCCTGATCCGGTAGTGCCAGAAACGATAAGCGTGCCGCCGTTTACCATTATGGACAAAATATAATTAGCCGCTTCGGGAGTCAACACGCCATTTCCGTCGGGAAATGAAATGGGCTGGAATGGTCGCCTGGCGACGGGCGGCAAGCGTGAAGAGCATAGCGAAGCAAGCCCGTCATCTATCTCGGTATCCTGTGTTCCATAATCCTTTACGCGCAGAGTGATCACATCTCCATAAGGAGAAGCGGGCGGCATAATATAGTTCACGCGTATGCCCTTGCGCGTGACGCCGCTCGCTGTGGGAATCATTTGGGTAAGCGTTGCGTCAGCGATAGGGTGATCGGGGGTGGGAGGATTTCCGTGCGCCCGGTCTATCAATACTCTTATCGCTTCGCCTGTTCCCGCAGGGGTTGACCCGATATGTTCCCAGCCTTTGGAAGTTGTATAAGCATAGATGTGACCGAGATTGATAGCCACGTCTTCTATGTCAGGGCGCGCTACTAATTCAAGTAACGGTCCGAGGCCAGAAAGATCGCCAAGCAGCATCAACAAATCTTCGTCATTCAGGTGTACTCCGTTGTTGGCAGCTTGACTGGATACCCTTTCAAATACAGCCCGCGCCAGAGTATCGGTATCAGAAGATGTCAGAGCGCGTGTGCTGGCTTCTCTGGCCTTTTCTGCTCTTCCTTCCTCCAGGAGAGTCTTTCTCCATTTCTCGACAACTTCGACTGGAGTTCTGTCGGGCGAGATTTTCTGAGACTTGCCTACAACATCAAAAACCATTTTTAATTCCTATTTAATATGCCTTTTTTCTTTTGTTGACCTGGTAGCAAACCTATGCGTGCTGCACCCTCGCGAATGGCTGGGACAAAGTGGGCAGCAAAAGCAATCAGAGATTCTGTAAATACAGCAAGTTCCGGAAGTCTTTCTTTTTTATAGCGCCAAACAAGAATGTCATCGATGTTGTCGCTGTTTACCGCCTGCGCGGTAATATTTGGATCAACGAAAGGCAGGATGCCATTCGGCGCGACGCTGATGTTGATCCGGTCTTCGTTCAGGGCATTCTGCAATATCTTGTGTACTTTCTTGAATTCATCGCCTATGACCATGTTGTAGCAGATCTTGACGCGACTTCCAATGAATTGGACCGCAGATGCCCTGTCTACTGAACCGGCGAGCGAGGCAATCATGCGCGCGATCCACCTGCGAGTTTCGGCGAGGTCCGGGATCTCTGGCTTGATAACAATAGCGATTGCCTCTGCGCTGCTAAGGGCGGCACGGTGTATGGGATGGGACGGATTGATGCCAACGTCCATGATGACAACACCGCCGGTTGCAACGCCCGCTTCAAAGAGACCTTTTATAGTGCTATTGATAACGTCTTCGTTTTGAAGAGCAATGTCGCCCAGGTCGTCTGTAACCATTCCTGGGATAACTCTCAGTGTGGGAAGTTCTTCTATGGGTGTAAAGGCGGACAGATACACACTACCGGCAGCGATTGCGCTCATTGTGTCGCCAGTCTTTTTGTGAGGAGACTCTGCCATCCTCCGAAGCAAGCCAATCAGGGTTGTCTTTACTTGACTTAGGCGTAAGTGATACTGCAGTGCTCCGGCATTGGCGTCGGCATCTACCAGGTAAGTCGTTACCCCGCTGAGGGCCAGGGCGACGGCCAGGTTGACTGCAACTGTCGTCTTGCCGGTCCCCCCTTTTGGCGAGGTAACCACTATCTTGCGTGCGCTCATCTGGCTTTGAATACGCGCAGCCATATCGCCGCCCAAGAGAACTTTCCGATATTGTTCGTCTTGCGCACCGCCGCCACCGGCTTCCAGGCGCCTGATTTCAGCAAGTAGGTTGGCGAGATCGACACCTGAAAGTGGGTAAGCATATGCCGGTATGTTTGCCCCGGCAGCCCAGGCCGCAAGCCCGTCCGATACACCGGCAACAATGATGATCCTTTTGCCTTTCTCGACCGCCTTGACCAGAGTCTCTACCTGGACAGAAGCTTCCGGCGAAACGACGATAATCGTCTTGAAATCAAACATGTCCAGATGGCTGGGGGCAAACATTGCCAGTTGTGCCTGAATAACATGTTTTTGTTCACTCAGGGCAACATTGAGTTCGGACGTTTCGGTGCCTGCACCAACGAGCAAAATATTCACTTCAATAGACCTTGCCGCTCTAACCGGAACAGTTCCTCCAGATCCCAATAGGAGAACCCGGTTGTTTGTTTTGGTTGGCCGGATATGACCATCGAAACAATCAGCATATCGCCGGATTGCAAACCGAGCGCCAGGGGTTCTACGCTCTCGCTTGGAATTAACAGGATTAAGCGTTTGGGTTGGTTGATATCCACCTGAGTAATTCTTGACGAAGTGGAGTCGCTAGAGCTGCTGCCCGAGACGGAATTTTGCGATACGGTCTGGACAGGTAAACCCTGAACGGCAATGACCATCACCCCTTGCGGGAATATATTTTTTGCCATGGGAGGATAGCCACGGCTCAGGGCATCTTGAAGAGCGTTCTCCGCGGATGTGGCTACCGGCTGAGGCGTTGGATTAATGCTATTACCGTATGAATTTTCAGGAGTCGGCGTTGTAGGTGGCTGCGGTCGTGATGCAATGACGATGGTTACTGAAACCAAGTCCCCTGGTATGTACGAATCGGCTTCTGCTGCGTCAACATTCTGGACATCCAACGGTAGAGGAAATAGGCTATAACCCGGATAATTAGCCAGTACCGCGGAAAGCCGTGTACCAATACCGGCGGGAGCAATGATGGAATTCCGCATGACGGGCTGGCCAGAATGGATCGGCAAAGCAGTGTACCCGCCAACGACCTGGTCAGCCTGATCAGGCGGAATGTACTGATTGGCAAGCTGGTCCTTATAAACTGTAATCGTGACCAGGTCGTTGGCTGCAATGGTGTCGCCAATGCTCAAGTCGCGACTGGCGGCCAGTATTTCAATCGTCGCAGGTCGTGAGGCGTTCCCGAAAGCCATCAGGGCCANAAAGGCCACGATAAAAACGGCGATCGCAATGAGAATGACGACTGTGTTGACGCCAGCTTTGGCTAAACGTTCGGATAGCTTTGCCATGGTTGATTCCTCCGAGTTAAGTGGGGTGTGTTTTCACTCCAGCGTAATCCCGCTCTGTTTTATCGCTTGAAGATACGCGGGATTACCCTGGACGATTTCTTGAAGCTGTGCTTTTGTTGTCCTGAACAATCCGAAAAGGGCTAAAATAACGAAGTCGGATTTGGCATAGTTCGATTCCAACGCCAGGCGTGCTGCTACGACAACCCCGATGGCTTCCCGCATAACCTCAGACTTTGCCAATCCTCCTGCAGAGGATACCGGCATGCTTGGATAGCACTTAATGAGTATTTCGGTCAGGGTTTGAATATCTCGAGGATCCAAGGTTGCGGTTGGTGGTATTGCCAGTGAAGAATCTGCGGTTGGGGAATTGCATGGCACTACTGCTTCTTCTTTTTGTTGGTCCTGGCCGCCTTCGGCCTGCTGTGGACCTCGTTTCTTGGGCCTTGCGACCTCCAGTAAATCATCTGCGTTCAGTACAAAAGTATTTCGGAAATACTCCAGTGCGCAGGCAATATTGATTGGTCCCTTGGCGAGAGCGTCAATAAGGGTCTGCTTTGCCTGAGGGCTAATCTCGGCCACATCCTCGACGTAGCATAAGGGGATTTCTTTGAGCTCGGCTGGAAGCGTTTCCCGAATCCGAAGTTGTCTGGCCTTCTTTTGATCGTAATTCTCTGTCATATCAATCGTAATGATAAACTAGCTTTTTAAGAGACGATTTTCCCGCGCCGTTTCATTGCTGCTAATTGGTTTCGTCGGCTTCTATACCGATGAGAAAATAGGCATGGTTAATTTGCCGGTAATTGCTTTCGTCTTGTGTGGATTATGGAAAGCCTGCTTTGTGTATATGCTCAGTTACGTCTCCCCTGCCATCTCGTCCCATCAACCAAGGGGGAGTTCAAACTGGCGTGCCCGAATAATCGGCGCTTTACACCCTTTCTGTACCGACAAAATAATTGGTTGGCTGGTTTTTTTTGTTGGAACCGGTCCGAAAGCCCCTAAAATCGGCTCCACAGTTCTGAATTTGCGAAATCGGTCACACGTGCGCCACCTTTTACCAGAGGGGTTATATTTGCCTGATTTACGAGTCTTTTTGCATGGAAGTCTCGCCTGCGATCGAGGTTTGTACATTAGGGGGAAATAAAATAATACCTCTGCTTGAATTTGGAACTTTCTCTGCCCCCTATTAATAACTTCCTGATAGATCATTGCAAGTATTTTTGTGTTTTGTTCGTTCGTAATTTAGAGATTATCTGAATGTTCCTGTCCGAATATTCCTTCAGAACGCAGGCGAAGTGCAGAAAGGCGACCGGTCTGTACGCTCATATACCCAGGCTTACCAATTGTCCGGAAAGACTCTTAGATCGCCAAGGACCGGCTCAAATAATGCCAAGCCCTCACAAACACGAATAACCGGCCTTGAAAATGGCCTAAAATATCTTGACAACCATCAGAAAATGCCTATAATAATAGTATCTTTATTTAGTCTTCCACAGTTCAGTTCTTTATTTATCAGCCCGGCTTCGCCAGGTTGTTTTTGTTGCTACTGGGGGTTTTGTCTTTGACATTTTTTCTAGATCATCAAACCCAATAAACATATCAAAAAACCACATATCATATAGTTATGCACCGACAAATAATCTAAAACAATCCAAGGCGCTCAGTGAGTTAGTTGATTTATCCCGGCACTTGGAAACGATGTCGATGCGCGGCGACGTAAAACCACTTGGTTTGTTGATCGTGTTGATTGTTAGTGCTAGCAGTCAGCCGGCGCAGTGTTCCCCTACCCATCTCGGTTCGCATACCATATCGGTTCGATGATGCGGTAACAATTCACGTGCCAGTTCGTAATAACGGGCGCTAGCCTTGGGCAACCTTGGCTGGCGCCTGTTTGCTTTAAACCCAACAAGTCCTCTGATTCAGCCCCCGCTAACCGATTGCGGGGAGAAAGGTAAATAGGAATGAACATCCATACATACCTCAAGCTCAATTTAAAGCGGCATCCGCGGAGCTCGAACTCTGCGGATGTCATGGTGGGTTTTCTGAAACTTACCCGCCTCAATATTACCACATTTGTTCTAAATTGCAAAATCAAACGTCACCAAATAAATCAAGAATTTACCTTGACGATAAAATTTTGGCTGCTTGTGGTTGGACGCTCATCAACCATTCTTGAAATTTTCCAACTCCCCAGGGCCGGCGCGAGGGAAATTCGCACCGGGACCCAGGGATGCGTGATCATGGATGTGCCTTGTCGTATTCTATCAATTGACAACGAAAGGAGACATCCATGAGCGCGAGAGTGCTGGCAATCATGTTGATATTGTTTGTCCTGGCGGCGAGCCAGCCGGCGCAGATCCTGCACAGANTATTGGAGGCAGGTGCAGCGCTGTTGAAATGTTTCNTCTAACAACGAGGAGAATAANNCATGAATATNGACATCCTGGCGGAGGCCACCAACCTTCTTGGCCCTCCCGTANTCCCATCGGATCATCGAGGCTGGGCACACTGGTGGTGTCCATTCCATCCCGACTCTNCCCGTGCCGGCCATNGTGGACACCCTAACTTCGGCGTCAACCTGGAAATTGGTTACTATAAATGTCTTCGCTGTGGCGCATCCGGACCGTCGNTGAGCCACTTGAGCTATAAACTCGGCAAGGGCTGGCGGNCAGATCTGTCCCAGGCGGCTGCATTGGATAGTTTCGCNCCCAGAGAGGCGCCAAAGACCAAGGTCAGTTTCCTCGGGGAGGCCCTCTCTGCCGGCAGGTCCGCCCTGCTTACGTCGCCGGCTCTGCCTTACCTTCAAGGCCGCGGCGTCAAGCAATATACCGCGCTGGTGTACGGCCTGGGCTATGGACAACCAACGCCATACATCAGCCGGGATGCGGCGATGTATGGCTACGAATCCAAGCTGGTTCTGAAAAACGGCATTTGGCTGTGGGCGGGAGGAGTAGTTTACGCAGACCCGATCACGAAACCTACGGTCCTGAACGTGAGATATATCCCGGACAATCTTCTGCCGGTTGGCGAACGCCCTTTCAACATCGAAGAGAACCACCATTCCTGGGGCNTACGCCAGGCTCCGCTTGGGAGTTGGCGCATCACGCCNNGGACNANGGTTGTGCTCGTCGTAGAAGGTCTNTTCGATATGTTGGTCGGAGCACAAACAGTCAGCGAAAGAAGCCTCCATCCAGAAGTNGTTACGGTCTANACCAACGGCGCTTCGCCGGTATACCGCATGCTGGACTGGTTCACTGCCAACGCCAGGAAATATGAGTTCGTGCTGATACCCGACCAGGATGGNGCCGGCCTGGGAGAATTCAAAGATTACCAGCTGAAAGATGGGAGTACAGAGAAACGCTGGGTCAAAGGCTGGAAAGACCATATCACGGAGGCGCTTGACAAAGGCGAAGGACGCTATACGGTCATCAATACTCCTGATGGGCTGGACCCGGATGAGGCTTTCCTATCCGGGTGGTGGCCGAGCGTTATCTGATCTCTTGTATTCCACAGGAGGAAAACATCGGCGTTTGAAAGGGCAATATTTCTTCCAGCGCCGGCAAAAAAATAAAAATTAAACCAACACACAAATATTCCTTCCCCTAAACGGCGAACCTTCGGGTTCGCCGTTTTTTGTTTCCCACCATCGTTTTGTCCAGATCTCAAGGAGTAATTTTCATGCACGAAATCGGAATTCGAAAACAAATCGAATATCTCGCTCAAGCGAGACGGAAGCAGCACGCTGCCGAAAATCCTGCGTTCGAGGAGGGCGTACAACGCAAAGCAAAAACAACCCAGCACCAAATCAAAGAGCTCCGCAAGCAGGCATGAAAGCAACATGGACCAGCTTCGGTTCGCTTGTTGCTGGAAGCGGACCTGCTTGAGCGGACGTTGAGATGTGCACTGGCGGTCACGACAGATGTGTGATCATGCCGCAGCACGCCAGAGCTGTCTTTTGTATCTCAAATCTGATTACCAGAACGAAAGGAGAAGAACTATGAACGGAATCGCCATCTTGCTTGCAGTCGTTTTTTCCCTGTTGATCAGCTTCCTCTCTGTCCAAGGAGTGCGCGCCATCCTCTACTCCCAGTCCGACGAATGGAAGCTGCAGCAGCGTTTGCGCCGTTTCGTTCGCCGCGAAGCAGAATAACCAAATCGAATTACCTGCAAAGGCCGATACCCATTTATGGGCTTAAACCCATACAAACATAACCATCGTTTTAGCAAGACCAATTCAACCCAACTGACGCCGGCGAGGATTCGCCCGGCGCAGAACCCATTCCATAGGGCTAATGCCCGGAGGTCAAAATGTCCCGCAAATTCAATCTCTCGTCCAATGCAC
>Ga0031655_10000444_pt1 | contig 26219 bp, 21 predicted proteins | sample FrelakmetHBP12HB_FD_55187 | JGI IMG/M metagenome (GOLD analysis project Ga0031655, IMG submission 55187) | Freshwater lake sediment microbial communities from the University of Notre Dame, USA, for methane emissions studies -HBP12 HB | ecosystem: Environmental > Aquatic > Freshwater > Lake >... | reverse complement strand
ATCCCACAATACTTCTGATACTGCTTCTGCACCAACGTCTGCACCACTGTGATACGAATCCTCATAGCGCGACACCCCACAGCCTCCAACACAACCCACGCTTATGAGACTTCCTGTCATCCCCTAAGAGAACAACCTTTTTCAACGAACCCACCCTACTCCACCCATAAGAGGAAGGCACCCATGAAAGCACCCACCATCGTCTTCGTCGAACCACCACGCACCGCCTGGTTCGTCATGGGCGAATACTGCCCGCCACCCGCCAGCCTCCTCATCCTCGCCGCCTACCTCGAACAAGAACTCCCAGACGCCACCATCCACATCNTCGACAGCCAAGCCGACCAACTCAACTGGACCACACTCCAACGCAGACTNGAAAGCCTCGACCCCACCATCGTCCTCACCTCCGGCTTCACCACCAACGCCTACTCCTGCGCACGCACCGCAGAAATCACCAAAACCATCAACACCGACATCACCACCATCGTCGGCGGCATCCACTTCAGCTTCACCCCCGACGAATCCCTCCACAACTACCCCGAAATCGACTACATCGTCCGCGGCGAAGGCGAACACACCCTCACCGACCTCATCACCACCCTCCAACACCACAAAAAAATCCACGACGTCAAAGGCATCTCCTACCGCCACCACGACACCGTCGTCCACACCCCCAACCGACCCCTCATCNACAACCTCGACACCCTCCCCCTGCCAGCCTANCACCTCGTCGAACACAACCTCAGCCGCTACCACTTCACCATGATGGCAGGCAGACACACCCAATACATNATCCTCGAAGGCGCACGCGGCTGCACCCACCGCTGCACCTTCTGCACCCAATGGAACCACTGGGGCGGCCACTGGCGCACCAAATCACCCAAACGCATCGCCGACGAAATCACCTACCTCCACGACACCTACGGCGGCGTCTTCTTCTGGCTCACCGACGACAACATGAACATCCCCTCACGCGGTAAACCCCTCGCAGACGAACTCCACCACCGCCCCTGCAAAGACGACCTCATGCTCTTCTTCCAAGCACGCACCGACGACATCGCCAACAACCCCGACACCATCGCCAAACTCCGCGACATCGGCACCTACTGGATCCTCACCGGCGTCGAAACCAACAACCAAGACACCCTCCGCGAATACAACAAAGGACCCACCAACGCCCACCAAGCCATGACCGTCATGAGACAGCACGACATCTTCTCCCAAGCCATGTTCGTCATCGGCTCACGCAAAGACACCCACCAATCCATCGAAGCCCTCAGGCAGTTCTCCCACGACATCGAATCGGATCTCTCCATCTACACCGTCCTCACCCCCTTCCCTGGCACCGCCTACTACGAGACCGCCAAAGCCAACGGCTGGATCCACGACGCCAACTACACCAACTACGACATGACCCACGCCATCATGCCCACCGAGACGCTCACCCGAAAAGAAGTCCAAGAAGAACTCTGGCGCTGCTACCAATTCTTCTATGGATCCATGACCAAAAACATCGCCGGCGTCTTCGCAAAGAACAAACTCAAACGCACCCTCTACCGCCACATGGCCGGCCAGTTCGTCCTCGAAAAACTCAGGAGACTCATTTGAACCACAATCCTACAACCTACCAATACCTCACCTTCTCGCTGCTAGCCGCCGTCCTACTAACCATCCTCATCGCCTTCACCCCCTCCACCACCCAAGTCCCATTCACGGATAACATCGTTGTAACCGCGGCAGTCATCGCCAGCTGCAGCCTCGGAGTATCACTCACGCTCAAACCGCGCTGGATCCGAAACCGCCATCTTCAACAAAGCGAGCAGAAAGACACTCAACACGGACAGACCCGCACGTTCAAAGGCCATCATCCGGATTGCTCCGTCTTCCGCAACCATACCCTCCAAACTAAGAAGAAGACATGGTGCGCAGGCTGCCTGGGGATCACCATCGGCCTGCTTCTCAGCATCGGCCTTGCCATCACCGAAGCAATCACCCAAGCCCCCCTAACCCCGAACCTGCTGTGGCTCACCGTAGGGTTTCTGTGTATCACCATCATCTATGCAGAGATAGTCCTAACCCACCATCGGCCCGCCATTCATGTCGCCACCAATAGTCTCCTCGGCCCAGGCCTCGCCGTGATTGTCTTCACCACCCTCCAACATACCGGGCAAGCCGTTTATGGACTCTTCGCCCTTCTTCTTGGCTACCTCTGGACGGACACGAGGATAAAACTCTCACAGAAGCGACACGCTCGTCTCTGCTCTATGTGCAATGAGTCGTGTAAATGCTACCCGCAACTAATGATGTCGGGTGATTACTCTCACGCCGACTAGTATAATGACGAGGGCAACCACTCCGCCAAAGATCCAATCCCACTGTATGTTAGTGACCCATCTTAAATCCGGGTATGTGTTAGATAAATTTTTTAACACGACTTCGAAGAAGATTGCAAGGCCAATTAGAATAATGATAACGCCCCAGAAAATCCGCCAGCCATGACCGGCTGGTCCTCCACCGCAGTCTTCCTCACAGCGCTGATCTCGATCTCGTTGCCGGTCGTACTTATCAGGAGCTCCATGCATGGGGGTTCCGCAGTTCTTGCAGAAAGCAGCATCTTCTTCGTTCTTGTTTCCACATCGAGGACAATACGCCATTGGAATCCTCTCTAAAAAAAACATAACATTCCCAACCTTTTATCACTTTCTGAGGTGGTTTCTCACCTTATTAAAGGCGATATTAATGTTTATCGAGAAGCGCCTTCAGATTCCGAGGCAGCACAGAATAGTAGCCGTCGATATCCAACATTTTAAGCTTAACGGCCAATAATGATGGGAGATTATCCCAGGGTGTTTTCTNCAAGATGATCTTTGTTTCCTCCTCCGTGAACACCACTGGGTCAACCTGGGATTGAATTATCGTACGGTTCAGTGGGCAGGCGAACTGGCATCGGAGACAGCCGACGAGGGCATGATGCACCTGTGAGGGTATCCATTTGGGGAACTCTCGTTCATTTTCATTGAAGTAGGTCAGACAGCGGTCTGCGTGGACCAGGAAACGTGTGTGGTCGATGGCCTGTGTCGGGCAGGCGTTGATGCAGCGGCTGCATCCGCTGCATTGCTCCAGGGCTTTGGAGGGTTGCCAGTCGTCCGGCAGTGATGGATAGTCTGTGTAGAAGGCTTCGAGGCGATAGAAGCTGCCCGTACCTTGGATGTAGCAGACATTGTTTTTCCCGTACCTGCCCAGGCCGCTGCGGACAGACAACAGTTTGTAGGGGACGGGTGCTAAGGAGGCGGTATGCTGTGTTGGTGCGAACACCGAGGTGAGGATCTCAAGGCAGGTGGCTCTCGAACGTGAATAGATGTAGGTGGGTGGTATGACAGTGAGGTGGGATTGTCCGTGCAAGCGGAAGTCTAGGGGTGTGATGCGTTGGGGGATGGCGATGATGATAAGGGATTGTGTTCCTTGGGGGATTTGGGTGTCGTTGAGTTTGAAGAGGCTGTAGTTTTCGTTGTAGAACTCTGGTGGGATGATGCCTTGTTGTTTCCAGTGGGTGATCTCCTCTCGTATCTCGGGTATGTGCGTGATGGAGACGGTCCTGAAGGTGGCATCGATTCGGTTTAACTCATTTTGGATAGTGTCAAGGATAGTGGTCACGTTCAGACCCTCTTGAGGTGGATGCAGGTGTGAAAGAATCTCGGAGAAGATTAATCTTTTTACGTTGATTCCGGGATGGTGTCCTGAGGTGAGTTTTTTGTTAGGGGTATCCGCCGATGTGGAGACTTGGGTCGCCGAAGAGTACCCATTGTTCGAGGTTCTTGGCGACGAGTGCGCCGCCGGTGATCGTCGTGTCGTTCCAGGAGAATGGACAGGCTTGGTGTACGGCGGTGACCGCGTCTTTCCAGCAGTCGCCGAGGATGTGCGTGTGGTTGAGTGCGTATTCGGCGAAGAACTGGCGGTCGAGCCATTCGATGCCGCCGTAGCCGAGGGTGATGTCCGGTGATTCGTAGCTGAAGGCGGTGGCGCCGATGGTCGCGATGCTGCCGCCATGCGGCTGGATCATGAGGTCCCAGCTGAGGCAGTACGGTGTTTTGATGCCGAAGACGAAGGGTGAGTTGCGGAGGCTGACGTTGAATTCGCTGTTGAAGCAGCCGCTGCCGGTGATGCAGACAGGGAGTTTACGATGGTTGTGGAGGAGGAGAAGGCTTCGGAGGCGTAGGCCGGTGATCCAGGTGTTGTTGTCGTTGGGTGGATGGGTGGCCCAGGTTTTGGGGTTGCCGTGTCCTGAGAGCCAGATGAAGCCGCAGCCTCGGTTGATGGCTCTGATGATGTCGCGTTCGTTTTTGAGGGTTTTATCGGAGGTCCAGAGTTTGACGGGTGTGAAGTCGGTCATGAGGTCGAGTCCTTGTTGGGTGTAGACTTCGCCGTCATAGTAGGGCGTGCGTCCGGGGTAGGTGTCGCCGGCTGCGACGACCATGGTCTTGAACCATGATTTGTTTTCGAAGCTGTGGGATTCGTAGTCGATGATTTTTCGTACGACCGTGTGGAGTTCGTGGGCGTTGAGGCAGGGGAGTCTGCCGAGGCTGACGTCCGGGATGAGGTCGGGGTGGTCTGCGGCGGTCTGGTTGGGTGCCCATTCGCCGAAGATGCCGTTGTTGTTGTCGTCCCAGCTGGAGAAGCTGCCGTTTTGGTTGTAGAGGTCGGCAAAATAGAGGTCGGAGAGGAATTTGGGTTCGGGGTAGGAAAGGTTTGCGTTTTCAACGTAGGGTCTGTTGAGGTGGCTGTAGCGGACGGGGAGCCACCAGTGTTCGGTGTGTCCTTGGTTGCGTCGGCCGCCGACGAGGAGGACGTAGTGGATGCCCCAGCTTTCGACGGCGTCTTTGATGAAGTATTTGATGTGTTCGGCGTCGTCGCGTCCTTGCCAGAATGTCTGTTTGTAGACAGTGTCGGTGGTGACGAGGATGGTGCGGATGCCGAGGTGGTTTTTGTGGCGGACGAGGGGGCGGAGTTCGTTGGTGAATGGTTTGGGGGCGATGATGAGGAGGTCGTAGCGTCCGTGTGAGGCTGAATGTGGTGGTGTGGTGGTGGCGCGTGTGGCAGTGGCGATGCTGGGGAGGACCATGAGGGTGATAAGGAGAAGAGCGATCGTGGTTTTGTTCATCTGTATATTTAAATAATTTACCGGAATATAAAAATTTCCTTCTCGGAGGGCAGGGTGGTGGTGCCAGTGGAGGTGATTCAAGGAGGTGGCAGGGAAAATGGGGTAGGGTGAGGGGTGCTTCAGCGGATGGGTGGTGGTCTGGATGACTGCGGGGAGGGTTGTGGTGGCGGCGGCCTTATAACAGGGGTAGGGGATGCTCTTGCGTCGGTGAGTGAGTGGTGAAGTACGTCATTGTGTATTGGTCTCATTATGGGAATGGGAAGAAACTGGTGTGCTATCTGGCCTCGGCGTTGAAGGAGGCGGGTTCTGAGGTGTTGGTATTGTTGACGGATGAGGCGGATCCTGCCCATCTTCCGGCGGCGGACGTGTATGTGTTTTCGGCTCCGACGCAGGCGCTGCGTCTGGTAGGCGGCATGCGCAGGTTCCTGAGGCGGCTGCGGGATATGCAGGGGCTGTCGTACGGCATCATCAATACGCATGGGATGAAGAATGGGAGTCGTCTTGGGAAGATGGAGGCGTTGTTGAGGAAGAAGGGGATGGTGAAGCGCGCGGAGCTTGATTTTCTTGTTGGCGAGGGTACGGAATCTGGAAACGGCCTGCCGCCGGGGTGGGAGACGGCACTTGATAGGTTCGCCGCACGACTCAAGCCTTAACAGGGAGTACGGCGGTTGTTCATTCGTTTTTGAGTTGTTTTCCGATGCTCCAGGCTTTGGCAGTGGGTCGTCCAATAGTCCAGTAGTGTTTCCCATGCATCTCGAAGAGCAGGGGTCGGAGCTTGCCGATATTCCCCGGAGAGATTGTCACCTGACCGTTCGTGATCGACACCGTCAAATTGATGGATGATGTTGAAGGATAGAACCGCAGAAACGTCTCAGTCGTCTGAGTGCTCGTACAGCCACTCAAGCCGACGACGGTAATCAGTAAAATGACTACGACCGCGATACTTTTCTTCTGCAAATAGCACGCCTAGGACCTTGAACAATGAACCGTTTTATAATAGTTTCAATACCGCCTCATGAGAACAAAGCTTTAATTCTCCCTTGCTTGATTCAGGGGGCGACTCTCATGGATTTGTCGAGAGAGGGGATCGGTTTTCGTGCTAACTTCTTCTATCGATACCGGCGGTTCATCAAAACCCTGAAAATCTACCTGGTCATCGCCGGCCCAGGCATCATCGTCATGATCGCAGACAACGACGCCGGCGGCATCACCACCTACACCGCGACCGGCGCCCGGTTCGGCTTCAGCCTCATCTGGTTCCTCATCCTCCTCGGACCCATCGCCTACGTGATCCAAGAGATGACGGTACGGCTCGGGGCGGTGACCAAACGCGGGCATGCCGAGGCGATCTTCGATTCATTCGGCAGCTTCTGGGGATGGTTCTCACTCGGTGATTTACTCCTGGTGAATTGGTTGACGCTCATCACCGAGTTCATCGGCATGACCGCCGCCCTCTCCATCTTCGGCATCAACCCCATCATCACCGTGACCCTCGTTCTCATCCTCCTCATTGGCATCATCCTCCAAGGCCGCTTCTGGACATGGGAAAAAATCGTCCTCATCTTCTGCCTCCTCAACCTCATCTACATCCCCGCCGCCTTCCTCATCCACCCAGACTGGAACACAATCCTCACCAGTGGCCTCATCCCCCACTTCCAAGGCGGCTTCAGCGGCGACCTCTTCTTCTTCCTCATGGCCAACATCGGCACCACGATAGCCCCATGGATGGTCTTCTTCCAACAAAGCGCAGTCGTCGACAAAGGCATGAAAGAAAAAGACATCCCCTGGGGCAAATTCGACACCGCCATCGGCGCCGCCTTCACCGTCATCGTCGCCATCTTCTGCATCGTCGTCACCGGCACCGTCCTCTACGGCAGCAACATCCAAAGCGCAGCAGAAGCAGCCAAAGCACTCCTTCACCTCAACCAATACGCCGGCGTCTTCCTCGCCATCGGACTCTTCGACGCAGGACTCCTCGGCGCCATCTGCATCTCACTCGCCAGCTCCTGGGCGTTTGGTGAAGTCTGGGGCTGGGCACACTCCCTCAACAACAAAATAAAAGAAGCACCCTGGTTCTACATCCTCTACATCCTCATCCTGGTCAGCGCCGCCCTCATCGTCCTCATCCCCGGCGCACCCCTCGTCCTCATCACCCTCTTCGTCCAAGTCGTCGCCGTCACGCTCCTCCCCGCAGCCCTCGTCTTCCTCATCCTCCTCCTCAACAACGAAGACCTCATGGGCAAATACAAAAACAACCTCGCCCAAAACATCATCAGCACCATCATCATCCTCTTCCTCATCACCCTCTCCACCCTCTACTGCATCAGCGTCATCTTCCCGAACCTCTTCACCTAAAGAGACCTCCCTATGAACCCTAACTCCAAACTCTCAGAACGCCTCAAAACCCGAATGGCCCATCAGTTCGAAGCAATCCGAGACATCAACGCAAAATACAGGACGCCTCGCGTCAAAATGACACGCTGGGTTAAATTCAGCCTCCTCGGTATCCGCATCTATTTAATCATCCTACTCAGTATCCTCCTCTACCGTTTCATCACCCTCGTCACCTAAAAAAAAAGGACCCAATCCAGGGGATTTCACCTCTATGAACGGAACCACCCCCCTAAAAACGGAAACCACCTACTATCTCACCCAACTCCTCGGCACCGACGTCTTCCTCAAAGAAAAGAAGATCGGCACACTCGGCGACTTCGTCATCGTCGACGGCGACAAAATCGCCGAAGTCGTCCAGCTTTTCATCCACCGACCCTTCGGCAACCCTCCCCTCCTCATCCCCTGGGACCGCATCAAGGTCATCACCCCCAGAGAAGTCGTCATCGACATCGACAACCCCGAACAATACGTCCGCGAACCCGCCGAAGGACAAATCCTCCTCAAAGACTACGTCCTCGACAAGAAAGTCCTTGACATCGAAGGCAAGGAAGTCGAAGTGGTCTACGACGTTAAACTCATCCTGCGCGACAAGCTCTTCGTCAGCGAAGTCGACCTCAGCCGCTACGGGTTCTTCAAACGCATGGGACTCAGACGCCTCTCACGTCTCACGCCCCACGTCGAGACCGGCGTCAACGGGATGATCCCCTGGGCCTACATCCAGCCACTGCCCCAGAACATCGGCAGCTTCGAAGGAGAAGTCCGCCTCAAAGTCATGAAAGACAAAATCTCCGACATCCCACCCGTCGACCTCGCCGACATCCTCGAAGAACTCGACCACGACCAACGCCTTGTCCTCTTCCGGCAACTCGAGACCGAACACGCCTCCGACACCCTCGAAGAAATCAACCCCAACGTCCAACGAGAACTCATCTCCTCACTTGACAAAAAACACGTCGCAGCACTCATCAACGAAATGACCCCGGGGCAAGCCGCGGACATTCTAGGCGTCCTGCCCTGGCATGAAGTCAAACCCATCATCCAACTCATTGACCCTGATCGGGCGAAGAAAATCCAGGCAATCATCGAATTCCATGAAGAAAAGGTCATCCACTTCAGCACCATCCGTTATATCGCAGTCCCCCCCGACATGACCGTAGAACAAGCGCAAGATGAGTACCCCAAACTTGCGAAAAACAAATTCGTGGTCATGTATCTCTATGTCGTCGACAGCGAAGGCCGACTGCTAGGCGTCATCGACATCAGGGAACTGCTCAAAGCCGACGACACCGCACGACTCAAGGACATCATGGTCGAGGACATCGTCAGCCTCAAACCAAGCACCCAGCTGAAAGAAGCGGCAAGCCTCTTCATCCACTATGGGTTCAGAGCCATCCCNGTCGTCGATGAACAGAACCGTCTCGTCGGCGTCGTCTCCTACCGCGACGTCATGAACCTCTCGCACTACTTCATCTAAACCACGTTATTTGACATTGGACTTGGCGAACTCCTGTAGTTGCACCTCGGTCAACCCCTCACCAGGCACGCCGTCCAACCGAGCAACCACGGAACCATAACAGAAAAACAAGACGGTAGGGACGACATCGATTTCGTATTTCTCCCAAAGCTCCTGCTCTGAATCAATCTGGACCCGCAGACAGGAGCCTTCATGGGTCTTTGTGAACCGTTCGAAAATAGGCAGGAACATCCGGGAATATGGACACCATGATGCGTAAAACAATACGAACAGCCGCTCGATAGGCCGGGAACATGCCTGGAGCTCGGCGTCGCTGCGAACCTCCGTTCTCATAATTGTTTCCATGGAAGGTTCAACAGGTCATAGTATTTTTCCTTACCGGTCGAATAAATGAAGGTCACCGAAAATACCCTTTTTCAATCTAGTGAACAATAAAATAAGAAAGAAAAAAAAGAGGGAGGTTCCTCGTCTAGGAACCGAAGATGGCCCGAAGGATCGGGAAGGCGTTGGGGAAGCGCTGCAGGAGCCACTGGACGAACGGGTGATCAGGCACATAGGGCGCTTTGAAGTTCGAGGCATTCGACCAGGGGCTTTCCAACCCGTACTTGTCCTTGGCTTTGACCTTGACGGTGTAGTCGCCTTTGCGGGCCCAGGTATGGTTCGCCACTGCGGTTTCCCCGGGTGCGTAGGGTCCAACCCAGCCGCTGTTGTGCAGGTCACCCCAGTTGAACCAATAATAGAGGGTTTCGTTGTCGTCAGGGTCGGTCGTGCTGGTCGTGAACTCGTAGCTACGGCCGACTTTGCCGACTTTCTTGCCTTCGGGTGCTGAGGGCTTGTCAGGTGCGCCGCCCGCGAGGATCACGTGGATGACCGGGCTGTACCACCAGGTCTGACCTTGGATGGTCTGCTGGCCGTCCGTGGTGCTATCGACTGTTTCGGAGAAGGAGTCATTGGTGCGTTCTCTGACCACTCGCGAATATGAGTTGGCACCGTAGACATCTGGGTGGAGGACCTCAGCGTATTTCTGGTCGACTTGGGTTTTGATGACGAAGTAGAGGTTGCCGCCGACTGTTGGTGTGATGTTTTCAGAGTAGACGGTTCCCTGGGTCTGCCCGTTATTGGCTCCGTCCCAGCCTGTGCCACCGATGTATTGTCCTGCGTGTGCATCATGGTCTGTGGTGCTGTAGAGGGGGTGGTTGATGGGATCTGGGTCTGTACCCCATTGGATGTAGGTGTGGTCGACGTTGAGGCTGCCGTTCACCATCCACTTGAAGGCTAGTGGTGTGCCGGGGATGGTGACGTAGTCGTTGGGAACGGTGCCGTCGAGGATCTGGATGTTGGGTTGTGCGAGGTCGGTCTGATGGAGGATGATGCGGCGGACTTCTGCGCCGAACCGAGGTACGGTGTCGTTACCGAAGTCTGATTCAGGTGAGGTCTTGTAGTAGCTCATCTCGGGGGAAATCCATAACACTCCTGCACCAGGGTAGGGGCCGTAGTCTACATATTGTTGTTCGAGCGGGCTGAAGATGGGGTTTGACCCGTAGGCCCAGGGGCTCATGCCGCCTTGGACGACGTAGCCGACGGTGCCAGGGATGGTGCCGATGCTGGATGGGTCGAAGTCACCGCCGTAGTCACCGATGTAGGCGCCGAGGCGTTGGCTGAATACATCGTAGAAGTAGAAGTCTGGAGGAGCGTAGTCGTTGTTGCGGCCGGTGATTGGGCTGATACCGTGGACCGAGGAGTGGGTGGATCCCCAGGGGTAGAGGAGGAGTCTGGCGCCGCTGTGCCAGTCGAGGGCGACGCGTATTTGGTGGTCGTTGACGAAGTGCCAGAGGGTTTTGCCTTGGACGCTGGCCCAGATGCCGCCGGTGGGGTATCCGGGTCCGTCGAGGTCGGCTTCGCGGTTGAGGTCCCAGCCGTTGCCGTCTTCGCGTTGGCCGTGGTCGTAGCCGTAGGGGTTGTGGGAGACTTCGAGGTAGATTTCGCGGTTGTCGATGAGCCAGCGAAGCCATGCTTTGGAGTAGTCAGGGCTGGGCTGGTCGGTGAAGGCCATGCGCATGAGCCAGTCGGTAAACCAGTAGTTGCCGACAGTGCCTTGGTTCTCGTCGCCGTGAACGTTGCCGAGAAAGAGGACTTCGGGTTTGTTCAGACCAGTGTTTATGTTGGTGATGCGGACGTAGTAGTCGTCGTATCCGCCCGTAATCGTGCCTGTGCCGTAGACTTCGTTCATCTTGATAAGCGTGATGTAATCCGGGTATTGATCAGCGAGAGCTTGGTACCAGCTCACGAGTTGGGCGATGTTGGCCGGTACGTGGTACCAGTCGCTACTGAGTGGCGCGGTGGTTCTCGTTTGGTCTTCTTGGGTCAGTGGTCGGTTGGTTAAATCCATGTTTTCTGAATACGCTGATGCAGGGAGCGCATTCGCTAGCATAGTGAGACAAATTAAAAGACTCACTATTCCTACAGTCTGCTTTTTCATATTTAAATCCCCTTACTTATCTCCTATATGGTGGTTTTTTTATAAAAAGCTTCTTGAACAGGGAAGCAGCCTGAAACCCTGGTTATTCCTTGAAGTAATCGAGGAAAAACGCCATGAAATAACCATGATTTATATTTTTTCCCATTAATTCTGTTCTTTTGTTACCGGTATAAACGAGTAAGTCCGCGGTGCTCTGAGCCCAGTCTCAGATCGTCAGGAACTGGTTGGCTTGACTTCCATCCCAGACGAGATACGGGAGGAGACGCTGACGGTCTTCCTGAGACAACACTGTCGCTTCCACGGGGGGGAAATCTTCCGCTGGCAGCTTCGCGGCCCATGCGACGAACCGGCGCACCATCCACCACGTCGCCGTCACACCAGATTCAAGCAGCACAGGAAGCGGCTCGACACGCTCCCAACGACGGAACCCAGTACCAATCGTGACGCCCTCTTGTTTGCTGTCTTCGACGATCCTCCCTTCATTCCACGTCATATACTCTGGATGCGCAGTACAGAGGAGGATCCGGCCTTGCTGCTCGTTTGGGTACACCTCGGCCGTGACCGCTGGACGCCGCGCCTGATCCAGGACGATGGGGCGATCCGTACGCTGCCAGCCCCCCGCGAAATAATACGTGTATAAGAACACCTTGTGCAACGGCCCCTGCTGCGTCTTCACCAGGCGAAATGCACCTATGACGGCTTTCTTCAACCCCCAGAGACCGCCGATGTACCGCCAGGCGAAGATGCGAGCTGAAGGATTCTGCGAGAGATCCACCTCAGGATACCAAGCGAGGACATGTACATCACGGTCAGGATGAGGAGGGACGATCAATCCAGGACCGCCCCACCAGCGGACCCGCACCACAGGTTTCGCACCCGCAAACACTGGATGACGCGTATCCACGGTGAAGTCCACGGGCGCACCACCGGTATGCACCCGAGCACCATCACGCGTCACACCGGGCGCAAACGAGAACACGTACGCAGCCGCCCCCACGTCCTCAGGATGACGAGACTGGAACGGATACATCAATGGGAAGGCGAACGTCCGATAGTACGACGATACACACGAGACGCCGAGCGCACTATTCTGATACAGACGCTCCAAAAACCTCCGTGGTTTGCCTTCTTTTGTCTGTAGGTCTGTCATCAATGCAGCTCCGCCACAGATGCCGACGTACCCGCCACCGTCCTTGACGAACGCGGCGATCCGCTGCTTCCATCGGCGGGCGTGCGGCCAGAGCCAGACACCCTTCATGATGGCGTGGCCGTCGCCGACGCCGCCGCCTGGCACCACTAGGACATCGAAGGCGTCAACGGTCAAGCGCCCCTGGAGGATATCCGCATCATCCAGATAGTCCACGGCGATATCGTATCGAGTGCCGTTCGCCGTCCAAGTATAGCCTTGGAAGAGTGCGTGAAAGAAATGCTTTCCAGAGCCCCAGCCCAGAGGCTCACTTGCCAGGATGGCGACACGCAGTGTCCGTTGACGATCCCGCACCGTCACCCCTTGTCACCTCGACGGGAGTACTGCCACTCATCAAAGGCAAACCCCCAGGTCTGATTCACTTTCTTCACGACAGCCTTGTCAATGGAGTAGACATTGGTCTTGTATTTCGCCTGCTTCGTAAGGTACGCCTGGATCCCAGGCAGCGCCTGATCGAGGGAAAGCCCCAGTGCCGAATAAATCCGACGCACCTGCACGAGGGGGTCGACGACAAGATCCTCATACTTGACCTCGACAAGATTCCCTGCAGGAATCAACGTCTTCTGCTCCAGATAGCCTTTCAAGAGACGCACATAGTTCTCCAGGACCTGTTCTTCCAAATCAGCCTCCGAAGCACGCTGCAACGCTAGGACATCCAGGACGTTTTGCCGCATCTTCTTCGTCGACTTATACACCAGGTACGGATCCCGAGAGATGAAGATGAACTTCGCCTTCGGAAACATCTCCAGCAACATCCCCAAGCGAGCAGTGTTCGGCGGGTTCTTCGACAACAACCGCTTCCCCGGGTTCGTGAACGCCACTGCCTTAATGAACGAGGTGTACGCCTGCTTCCACCCCTCTTTTTCACAGATGCTCAGACCCTGGAAATGGATGCTGCGCACATACTGCTCCTCCGCATTCCGAGGGAAATACAGACAATGGAAAAACGACCAGGGACTCAAGACAGCTAACGCCGCCTCATCCTCATACGGGCCATCCATCGCCACCTCGATGTTATCCATCGGACGCGCCTCAGGCAAAAAATTCGCCAGAAACGGTTTCATTGGCTCCAAGACCAAAAAACTGTCAGGCAGCATCGTCTGCCACAACGACACATGACAGAACTGCGGATCCTGGCTCATAATCTCATGCAGATACGTCGTCCCACTCCGCCAATGCCCGATGATGAACACCGGCGGATACGCCAACGAAGCCTCCTCAATACGCCGACGATACCGCAAAGAAAACAACAGCCGCACCGGGGCAGTCGCTAAAGACATCATCGTGATAAACGCGGCCCGCAAACGAAACCCTGGGTCCACCCCGCCATTACGCGCCAACAGCTGGATCCAAAGCCTCGTCGAAATAGCAAATAACGGATGCTGAATATTACGCTTCACACTCATCCTCATGGAACCACCTGTAAAGATTTCTCATAAACTCGATGCACCTTAAAGACCATAGCGCCTGTCACAGCCATGGTATTGCGCGCCGCCCTATTCTCCTCATCAATCCACCCAATCTCCGCATACCGATACCCACGCCGCTGCATCTCCACAAACATCGCATGGTTCAAACACGACGCCACCGCCTTATCCCGAAAATCATTACGAATCCCAATCAGCTGCAACTTCCCTGTCATAATCTTCCCTTTCCGTAGCTCAAACAGCATCAGACCACGGAGTCCAAGATGACCATGCAACGCTCTGAACACCTCGTTATAATCCGGCGTCGCCCACAAATACGCGATAGGCCTGCCCTGCGACTCTGCAACCTGGAACAACCGGGTATCCACGAACCATCGAATCTGCCGGATGCCAAAACGGCCTCGAACCTCCCCCGCGGACACGGGGACAAACCCCCAATGACCCTGAAAGGTCTCTAAAAACAAGTCCACCCACCACTCCAGTTCCTTTCCCGCACGCAGTCGATTGAACGGTCGAAGTCGTATGCCGGCATCAAGACATTGCTTCGCCTTCTCTTCAAGCTTGGCGGGAAGCGGCTGTGTCAGATCCACCTTGTAGGTTAAAAGATCCTTCGTCTTTTGTAACCCGTACTGTTCCGCAAACCGCGTATAATAGGGTGGAGAGTACGTCGCCAATAGACTCTGAGGAGCGTCAAACCCCTGGATGAGGAACCCGCAGCCAATGTCGATACGACCATCGACCGGACCACGCATCACCACAACATCCTTCGCAGACAGCCACTGCTCAGCTGCCTTAAAGAGCGCCTGTGCGCACGCGAAATCATCGATACATTCGAAGAAGCCAAAGAACCCAATTTTAGTGCCAACAAGTTTCACATACAGTTGGTCGATGATCGCTGCGATCCGCCCGACTACGATGCCATCCTTATATGCAAGAAACAAACAACATTCAGCATGATCCCACAAACGATTCTTATTCGAAAAGAACTCCCGGAATTCACCATAGAATGGCGCCACCCATTGCGGCGTTTCTTTGTAGAGCGCGAAAGGGACCTGATAGAACTCCTTTATACTCCGACGCGTACAAGCAATCGGCTCAATACTGACCTGTTGTGAGGACTGGCTTGGAGGCGAAGACATACAGAATCAATCCAGTGCTTCTTACGACACAGACGGCTCTCCATCAACAGGATTGATTCCCCGTTAATAAAGAGGGCACCTCTTCCCTGGGACACCGGACTTTAAACCCGCTTCTTATCACAAGATGTGGTAAAAGCCCAGTAGCCGCTCAAAAGGTAAAAACCAATGCTCCAAAAAACGTGAAAAAAGCATGCTCAGAAGGCGCAGGATGCCCATATCAGGGTAGTGTCTATCCATATTGGCAGGAGTCGTCATCGAGACCGCTATCTGGTCATAATCCGAGGCATTATCCTGGTTCTCTACCCGGATGTACCCATCAAAGGTCTGATCGCTTTCCTCGGGTGCAACAACGCTGACATGGACCGCTATCGGTCCAGCCTCCGGTGTCAGATTCTTCCCGGCATCGGGTGAAAACGACCACGTCCCCCAGGTCACCTGAGACGTGTTGACCGTCCAGTTCAACAGCGACCCGGCATCGCCTATATTAAGCACATTGAAACTGCCGGTGACTGTTTCCCCCGGCTTGACCTTCGTCCACGTCAACTGCCCTGAACAATCCAAATTAGGGTGTTTCTCCTGCGGTGGCGCCGGAGGGATGAACTCGAAGTTAAACACTTCTTTCATCCCGCCTTGCGGATAGGGGTTCGTCCATTGCCAGACTTTCTGACCTGACGACGTGATCTCAAAGAACTGACCAGACTCCCCATTTAATACGAGGGTGTTGCCTGAGGCAAGCCGCCATACACCACTCAGATGACTGGAAAAAAGGCTAGTGGGAGGGCTCGCTTTGTACTCCCAGGTGAAGTCCTCTGGGCCGTACGCTGACCCTGGAGCAAGGTAGTACTCGCCTTGGGAATCGACCGGGGTGGTGAGTTGATCGACGGTGGAATAATGACTTCCGGGTCGGTCCGCCCCGTTGTTGAAGATCAAGATGTCGCCTGCACCAGGCAGACCATCTGGAATCCAATGGGTATCATGTTGGCTGAACAGCTTCTTGTCGCTGGAGGTCCCCGCTCGATATACCGCTGGATTCCCCCATCGGTACAGGAGGTCGCCGCCTTTCCCGTATTGTCCACCGGTGTGCCCAGAAGCTTCTTCAGTCGTGGTACTGTGGTCAATGATCCAGATCTCACCGAAATTATGGACACTGATGAGTATCTGGTCGAAGGCAGCGTTGTAGTCGATGGAATTCGTATGCATCCAATCCTGTTGAGTGGAGGGGTTGTAATTGACGTCAACAAGCTCTGGGTGGTCCGCGACGACACCGTAGTTTGCTTTCGCCGGGTCGAAGTCTTGGATGAGGTGGTCCCAGACGTGCCACTCCCAGACGATATCACCGCTTGTGGGTCCTGTTGGCTGGACTTCGATGACATGATCCGGCATGAGCCCCTGATTATTGACATAATTGGGGTTTCTCCCCGAGGCGATTGCCTGCGTCCGGGAGATGGTCTCCCAAGCAATCAGCAGGACGTTGCCGTTCGGCAGCACCTCGGCATCATGATGGCTGAGATGCCCGTTTGAGTTGTAGCGAAAATCCCAGGTGATGGTGCCATCTGATTCCTGTTTTTGCACCCCGCCACCTGCGCCGCCGCCGGGACCGACACCACAGCGGATGGTGCGTAGGATCGTGTTGTCTCCTAGCCAGCAGACATCAGCTCCGGGCATGTAGCTGCTTGACCATGAGTGGTTCACCGCCCCGGTCTTGTTGATGAGGTATGTCGTCATGCCCCACAGGGGACCGTACAGGATCTGGCCTTCGGTGAACAAGGGCTGTGAGGGGATCTGGTCATCTTGTTGCCCCAACGTTATTGTTGGGAAGCAGAGCAGGATTGCCAGGAAAAAACTGATGATCAATGGATATTTTATACTCGTCATTGGAAAACTCCCGTTATTCCATCTCTTCGTGTATATAATAATTTTTCCCATGGGTCCTTCAATCATGCCTATTTCTTGAGAAAATGTGGTGGGATTCTTAGGTGTCAATGCGTTAAATGTGGAGTAGAGCGGTGAGGTGCATCAGATAATCAAGCGTGTGGATGAGTAGGGACCGAAGGAAGTGCAAGAGGGCCCATCCCGGGCATCCATCATCCAGGTTAGTCGGTGTGGTCAGGGAGATTGAGATTACGTCGTAGTCGGAGGCGTTGTTGCTATTTTGAACCGTAAGATATCCTTGGAAGGCCTGGTTTTTTTCCTTGGGGGCGACGACGGAGCAACTCACGTTGATGCTGCCTGCCTCAGGGGTCAGGTTCGTTCCTGATGCGGGTGAGAATGACCAGGTCCCCCAGGTCAACGAGGAGGCGTTCACGGTCCAGTTCAGCTGTGAGCCGGGATCGCCGATGTTGCGTACGGTGAAGCTGCCGTTTACGGTATCCCCGGGTTTCACTTTCGTCCATGAAAGGCTGCCGGTGCAGGTGAGATTGGGGTTTTTCGCAGGGGGATTGGGTGGGATGAAGACGATTTTAAAGACGCTGTTTTGACCACTGCCGGGATAGGGGTTGTCGTATTGCCAGACAACTGCCTTCTGTGGTGTCACTTCAAAGAAATGGCCAGAGTCACTGTCGCAAATCATGGTGTCCCCATCAGTGAGCCGTTCTGCACCCGAGCCGTAGGACGAGTAGAAACTCGAGGGAGGATCCGCGGTATAACTCCAGGTGAGACTCGTGGGGCCATAGGCGTACCCCGGGTCAAGATAATAGGAGCCATCGGCGTTGACCGGCGGAGCGAACTCGTCCACCGAGGAATAATTCCGGAAGACACCATTGTTGAAGACCATGATGTGGCCTGCGCCAGGGCATCCGGCCCGGATCCACTGGGCATCATGCTGCCAATAGAAGACTTGGTCGCTGCTCGTACCCGCCTGGTACGTCTGCGGGTTCCCCCAGCGGTACAGCAGGTCGCCCCCGTGATCGTAGTGGCCGCCGGTGTGGCCCGCGGCTTCCTGGGTTGTGGTGCTATGGTCGATGACCCAGACTTCACTGAAATACCGGATGCTGAGGAGAATCTGGTCGAACTGCGCGTTGTAGTCTATTGAATTGCAATGGAGCCAATCCGAACTATCGGTTTCACAGTAGTTGATATCGATAAGCTCTGGATGGTTCGCGACCACGCCGTAATTCGGGAGAGAGGCGTTATAGTCCTGGATGAGGTGGTCCCAGACGTGCCATTCCCAGACGACGGTCCCATTGGTCGGTCCGGTCGGTTGGACCTCGATGATGTGCTCAGGCCATAGCGATGTTCCGCTGAGGAGGCTTGGGTTCCGTCCATTGGCGATCGCCTCGTTCCGTGTCTTGAACTCCCAGGCGATTAGGAGCACGTTGCCGTTCGGCAGCATCCGGGCGTCATGATGGCTGCAATGGCTGCTTGTGTAGTAGTGGTATTCCCAGACGATGGTCCCGTCTGATTTGATGATCTGGATGCCGCCGCCCGCGCCACCGGACCACGATCCGATGTGCATGGTGCGCAGGATGGTTCCATCGCCAAGCCAGCGGACGCCCTCGCCGGGGAAATAGTCGCTCGTCCAGGTATGATTCACCACACCTGAGCGATTGATCAGGTACGTGGTCTTCGAGTACATCGGCGCAAAAAGGATTTGTCCGTCAATCATCAGCGGAGACTGCGGCTTATTAGGAGGGGATTGTTGTGTCACAGCGACAGGACTTGCCGTCACCATCAGCAGCACACAACTGACGCCGAGAAGCCTGAGTCGCATCAGCGCCGAGCCGCCATTCTTTCTTTCTCTCATCTCCATCACGTGAAACGGAAAAGGCTACTTTGTGTGGAAGCACGGTCCAACGCAGTATCCTTCTCCTTCAATTTTTCAAGGATAAACTGAAGACAAAGATGAGGGAGCATCAGTAGCCGTATGAACCAAGGGGCCGGGCTATGAATGCCCTGATCAAGCGGGGTTGTCAGCGTCACAGGGATATCAGCGTAATCCGAAGCATTTGCCACGTTCCTCACACGGATGTATCCTTGGAATTTCTGATGGTCCTGGTTTGGAGCGACAACGGAGACCTGTACTGTGATGCTGCCGGCCTGCGGGGTCAGGTTGCTTCCGTTGGAGGGCGTAAACGTCCAACTGCCCCAGGTCAGCGAAGAGGTGTTCACGGTCCAGTTCAAGAGTGACCCTGGATCGCCGATATTGCGAACGGTGAAGCTGCCGGTCATGGTCTCGCCGGGTTTGACTCGTTTCCAGGAAAGGCTGCCGGAGGCGTCCAGGTTCGGTCCATGCGGGCTTGGGGGTGGGATGTAGACAATCTTAAAGGTGTCTTTCGCCAATCCGGAAGGGTACGGGTTTTGGTAGGACCAGACCGTGGTTTTGTCCGGGGTGACTTCGAAGAAGTATCCGTTGGCGCCGTTGCAGATGAGGGTGTCGCCGTTGGGGAGTCGTTCAGCGCCGCCAATATAGTAGGAGTAGAAACTGGTGGGTGGGTTCGCCATATAGGTCCACGTGAGGTTCGTCGGGCCGTACGCTTGGCCTGGGACTTTGGTGTAGACTCCTGTGTCGTTGACGGGTGGGATGAATTCGTCGACGGAGGAGTAGTAGCGGTTGACGCCGTTGTTGAAGACGAGGATGTGGCCGGCTCCTGGGAGGCCGTCGCGGATCCATGTGGAGTCGTGTTGGCCTATGAAGATTTCGTCGTTGCTGGTGCCTTGTTTGTATGCTTGGGGGTTGCCCCATCGGTAGAGGAGGTCGCCGCCTTTCCCATATTGTCCACCGGTGTGTCCAGCGGCTTCTTCGGTAGTGGTGCTGTGGTCGATGATCCAGATTTCGTTGAAGTTGGGGCAGCTGATGAGGATTTGGTCGAATTTTGCGTTGAAGTCGAGGGAGTTGCAGTGGAGCCAGTCGGCGCGGTAGTCACCGTAGTTGATATCGAGGAGTTCATGGTGTTGGGAGACGTTGCCGTAGTTGGCTTTTGATGCGTCGTAGTCTTGGATGAGGTGGTCCCAGGCGTGCCATTGCCAGACAATGTCTCCGCTGGTGGGTCCGGTGGGTTTGACTTCGATGATGTGGTCTGGCCAGATGACGTTGCCGATGAGTTTGTTGGGGTCGCGTCCGTGGTCGAGGGCGTCTTGTCTGGTTTTGACTTCCCAGGCGACGAGGAGGATGTCGCCGTTGGGCAGCATCCGGACGTCATGGTGGGCGAGGTAGGAGGATGAGCTGTAGCGGTAGTCCCAGGTGACGGTGCCGTCGGGTTGGACGATTTGGACGCCGCCGCCTGCGCCGCCGGCGCCCCAGGCGCCGACCTTAATAGTACGGAGGAGGGTGTTGTCGCCGAGCCACCGGACGCCTTCGCCGGGGAAGAAGGTGCTGGGCCAGGTGTAGTTGACGGTGCCGTTGCGGTTGATGAGGTACGTGGTGTAGGACACCATGGGTGCGAAGAGGATCTGACCTGCGACAGGCAGAGGTCGTTGGGGAGCTGGTGTCTGCGGTTTATTTGCTGAAGTAGCGGGAATGCCAAGGCACAGGATGAGAAAAATGCAGAAAAGAACATGGGATGGTGTGACAGATTTCATGATCGATGAGCCTTCCGTCTGTTTTTAAGGTGTGTATTACTAATGAGTATTTATATATCTCTCGTGATTTAATCCTTTGCTTTTTTTTATTACGGGGTGTGACTGGGGGGCTGCGTCCAGGTGGGGAGGCTGCCCTTGAAGCGGCGTTTCGATGGTTTTTGACCTGGGTTTTGATGCTAATGTTTAATAAGGTCGAGGTGGGTGTGCGGTGCGGTTTTGAGGTGAGCGTGTCGTGGTGTTGAAGCGGTCGTTGACGTCCTTTGATTTGACCGCAATTGTGGTCGGCTCTATCGTGGGCGCGGACATCTACATCGCATCGTCCCTGACCGCAGGGATGCTGGGTCCTGCCGCGCTCCTCGTCTGGGTCGCCGCCGGTGCGGCCGCGACCGTCATCGCCTTGGTGTTCGCGTACTGCAGCTATTACGTCCCGAGGGTCGGCGGCCCGTTCGCGTTCGTTTCCGCCGCGTTCGACGACTTTTTCGGGTTCCTCACCGGCTGGAGCATCTGGATCGCCGAGGTGCTCAGCCTGCCTGTCTTCGCCATCGCGTTCGTCCAATATCTCCAATACTTCACCGGCCCGCTCACCACGCCGGAACAAATCCTCATCAAAGCCGCCTTCATCATCATCCTTACCACCATCAACATCTTCGGCGTCAAAGCAGCAGGCCGCGTCAACGACATCCTCACCGTCGTCAAACTGCTGCCGCTCATCCTCCTCATCCTCGTCGGCATCATCTTCATCATCATGCATCCCTCCACGTTCCTCGCGAACTACACTCCCTTCGCGCCCCTCGGTTTCAACGCCTTCGGCACCGCCCTCGTCCTCATCTTCTGGGCGTACGTTGGCTTCGAAATGGGGACGTTCCCCTCCGCAGAAGTCATCAACCCGCGCAAGACCGTCCCACGCGCCATCATCACCGGCATGATCATCGTCATGGTCTTCTACCTCTCCACCAACTTCATCGTCTACAGCATCCTCCCCTGGAAACAATTAGGGGCTACTCCAACACCGCTGATCCTGGCCATCAGCATGACGGTCGTCGGCGGCGCCGGCGTCATCATCATGGGAATCGGCGCGCTCCTTTCCGTCTCCGGCTCCAACGAATCCGGCACCCTAGGCACCGCCCGCCTGTCCTACGCCATGGCCATCGACGGCCTCTTCCCTAAAATCTTCGCCGCCACCCACAAGAAATACCAGACCCCGTACGGCGCCCTCATCATCCAAGGCGTCATCGCCTTCAGCCTCGCCACCCTCACCACCCTCACCAACCTCATCGCCTTCTCGGTCTTCAACCTCGCGTTCGCCTTCCTCCTCACCTGCCTCGCCCTCATCGTCCTACGCAAACACAGCACACATCACCTCCGAGGCCAACACATCCTCCCGTACATCGGCATCATCATCTGTCTCTACCTCATGTACGCCACCACCCCCACCAACCTTATCATCGGATTCGCCGTCATCCTCGCCGGCATCCCCATCTATATCTACTTCAGCCCCAAGACTGACATCCACCACCTCAAAAACCTCTTCACCTCCGAACAAGAAGTCTTCATCCGCGCCCTCAGCCACAAAGAACACTTCCTCGCCCACCTCCTCGACCACCTCCACCAACTCTACCACAAGATCCGAAAAACCAAGGACGAGGACGAAACACAAACCCTAAATCGCCCCACATAATACACCCGAATCGGAGAAGGAGGCACCACCGATCCCCACACCGACACCAACCGAACCGGCCATCGAAAACATCCAAGGACTCACCCAGGCCGAGGCAGACCGCCGCCTGAAAACCGAAGGCTACAACGAGCTGCCCTCCCAACGCAAACGCAACATCCTGTTCATCTTCCTGCACGTCATCATGGAGCCAATGCTGCTCCTCCTGCTCATCGCAGGACTCATCTACCTCTTCCTGGGAGAAAAACAAGACAGCATCATGCTCTTCTTCTTCGTCATCGTCGTCATCGGCATCACCTTCTACCAAGAACGCAAGACAGAGCGAGCCTTAGAAGCCCTCCGCAACCTCAGCAGCCCCCGCGCCCTCGTCATCCGCGACGGCCAACAACACCGCATCGCCGGCCGAGATGTCGTCCGCGACGACATCGTCATCCTGCGAGAAGGCGACAGAGTCCCCGCCGACGGCACCCTCCTCTTCTGCTCTAACATCACCGTCGACGAATCCTTGCTCACCGGCGAATCCATCCCCGTCCGCAAATGCGAATGGGACGGCAAAACACCCTGCCAACAACCCGGCGGCGACGACCTCCCCTTCGTCTACTCCGGCACCCTCATCGTCCAAGGCCGCGCCCTCGCCAAAATCACCGCCATCGGCGCCCACACCGAAATGGGCAAAATCGGCAAAGCACTCCAAGCCATCACCCCCGAAGAAACCCACCTCAAACACGAAACCACCCAACTCATCAAATCCGTCGCCGGCGTCGGCGCCATCCTCTGCGTCCTCGTCGTCATCATCTACGGACTCACCGTCGGCAAATGGACCGACGGCTTCCTCGCCGGCCTCAGCCTCGGCATGGCCCTCCTCCCCGAAGAATTCTCTGTCGTCCTCGTCATCTTCCTCAGCCTCGGCGCCTGGCGCATGTCCAAACGCCACGTCCTCACCCGCACACCCGCAGCCATCGAAACACTCGGATCCGCCACCATCCTCTGCGTCGACAAAACCGGCACCCTCACCCTCAACAAAATGATCCTCTCCACCATCTACACCAACGACCAAACCTACAACCTCGAAACCCAAAAAGACAACCCCCTCCCCGAAACCTTCCACGACCTCTTCGAATATGGCTACCTCGCCAGCCAAAAAGACCCCTTCGACCCCATCGAAAAAGAAATCAAAGACGCCACCGAAAAATACCTCTCCAACACCGAACACGTCCACGACACCTGGCGCCTCGTCCGCGAATACCCCCTTTCAAAAAACCTCCTCGCCCTCTCCAACGTCTGGGAATCCTTCGACAAACGCCGCTACGTCGTCGCCGCCAAAGGCTCCCCCGAAGCCATCATCGACCTCTGCCACCTCGACACCCACCAAAAAGAAGTCATCCTCGGCCACGTCAGCGCACTCGCACGCAACGGCCTGCGCATCCTCGGCGTCGCCAAAGCCAGCTTCCAAAACCCAGACCTCCCAGACCAACAACACGACTTCGCCTTCGAATTCATCGGCCTCCTCGGCTTCGTCGATCCCGTACGACCCTCCGTCCCCGACGCCATCAAAGAATGTTACACCGCAGGCATCCGCGTCATCATGATCACCGGCGACTACCCCGGCACCGCCCAACACATCGCCAGACAAATCGGCCTGAAAAACCCTGACCACTACCTCACCGGAACACAAATCGCAAGCATGAAACCCGAGGAACTCCAAGAACAAATCAAAAACGTGAACATCTGCGCCCGCGTCGTCCCCGAACAGAAACTCGCCATCGTCGAAGCCCTCAAAGCNAACGGCGAGGTCGTCGCCATGACCGGNGACGGCGTNAACGACGCCCCCGCCTTNAAAGCAGCAAACATCGGCGTCGCCATGGGAGAACGCGGCACCGACGTCGCCAGAGAATCCGCCTCCCTCGTCCTGCTCACCGATGATTTCTCCACCATCGTCCACGCAGTCCGTATGGGACGACGGATCTTCGACAACCTCAAAAAATCCATCAGCTACATCCTCTCCATCCACGTACCCATCGCCGGCATCGCCCTCCTCCCCATCGTCTTAAAACTTCCTTTAATCCTCTTGCCCGCACACATCGCGTTCCTTGAGCTGATCATTGACCCTGCCTGCTCGACCGTTTTTGAATCCGAGCCAGAAGAAAAAGACATCATGCATCGCCCTCCCCGCCGACTGGAGGACCGCCTCTTCGGCAGGCGTAGCGCCTTCTGGAGTTTCCTGCAAGGCCTCAGTGTCTTCATCGCTGTCGCCTTGGTCTTTCTTTGGGTNNTGTACTTTGGTGGGCAAAGCGAGAATGAGGCTCGNAGTATCGCCTTTGCGACCCTTGTTGTTGCCAACCTTATGTTGATAATCGTGAACCTGTCATGGTCACGGAAAAAAGGCAGACGAGCGTATATAGAGAACAAGGCCCTGTGGTTTGTGGTTATCGGCGCGCTCTTCAGCCTCGTTCTGGTGATGACAGTTCCCTTGCTACGTGATTTGTTCCGCTTCAGTCCCATCCATGCTAATGATCTTCTCGTCATTCTCGTGGTAGGAATTGTGAGCGTCGCTTGGATAAAACTACTTCAACTGCGGCATCATTCTTCCACCTAATCCTTTCATTGGGGGATTGATGAAGTGGACGAGAAAACCAGTTTGATTACATACTGTGGGTTGTACTGCGGTGACTGTCATGGGTATCAGCAGAAGATCCCTGATCTCGCCAGGAATTTACGCAAGGAGCTTCGGTCCGCGAAATACAAAAAATTTGCTGACACCTTAGCCGATGAGGGTTTTGGGAAGGTCTTCAAGGACTACGATGCGTGCTATGAGGTCCTCGGGGCGATGGTCCGGTTTCGATGTCATAAAGGCTGCCGGTCTGGTGGTGGACCCCCATTCTGTAAAATCCGTGCCTGCAATCAGAAGAAAGGATTGGAGGGTTGTTGGCAGTGTGATACTTTTGAGACATGTGCGAACCTTGAGTTTCTGACGCCTGTTCATGGAGATGCTGCTAGGAAAAACTTGCGGATATTGAAAAAGAAAGGGCCTGAGAAGTTCGTAGTGGGGACGCGTCATTGGTAGGCTAGCGGTCTCATACCAGTGTTTCTGTGAGAGTGTGATAGAAGGCCTTTTGTGTTTTTCGTTCAAGCCAGGGATAATGCCCGCAGTTCTTCAGCAGTATGAGGCGGAAGTTTGGGAGGATCTTTGCGAGAGGCTTGGAGACGCCGCTAGGGGGGTGGGGATCGCTGTCACCGTGGATAGCAATCACGGGGCAGCGGATGTCTTGTCCTTCACGGAGGAGCTTTCCGGTCTTTCGCCATTGTTCTGCTTCGTTCCAGATTGAGGTGAAGACGTCGTAGCGGAAGACCATCTTCGACTCATCGTAGGGAAGCAGGTCGATGGAGTCTACTGTGGTGAGTAACTGGCCGATGTCGCGAAAGATGGTGTTTCGGTGTGTTTCATCTGGTTGATTGAGTTGTTGTTGCAGTTCGTGGAGGCGGTGTCTGCCGTCTGTGCCGAGACGTTTGAGCCGGGTTTTGGCGACGGTGTCTGCGTATCGGTCTTCGAAGGGTCCGCTGCTGATCAGGATGAGTTTTCTAACGAGACTGGGGTGTCGGGCGGTGAAGAGGTANGCGAGCCAGGCGCCCCAGGAGTGACCGATGAGNATGTACGGTTCGGTGCCGTAGGTTTGGAGGACTTCGGAGAGCTCGTGGAGTTGGCCTTCGATGGTGTAGGCGGAGAGGAGAGGTTCTAGTACACCTTGGGT
>Ga0031655_10000421_pt1 | contig 26795 bp, 45 predicted proteins | sample FrelakmetHBP12HB_FD_55187 | JGI IMG/M metagenome (GOLD analysis project Ga0031655, IMG submission 55187) | Freshwater lake sediment microbial communities from the University of Notre Dame, USA, for methane emissions studies -HBP12 HB | ecosystem: Environmental > Aquatic > Freshwater > Lake >... | reverse complement strand
TACAATGTGAATTTACTATTATAGATAGTCAAATAACTGGAAATAGTTATTATTGTCTTGTTCAAAAAAATAAATAATTGTTAATTTTTTTTTAAAAATATAATATTATATATATGAGGTGAATAGAATGGAAAATAACACTTTTGAAAAAATGGAAGCATTGCTAAAATTAACTAATGATACATTCGATTTTGATTTAGCAATAGAAGATGGAGAAGTATTGGACGTTAAAATAAAAGGATTAAAAGACGATGGTTCTAAATTTATCGCAGATTTTGTTGAAGTATTAGATGGAATTGTTGGAGTTGCTTTGCCAGAATATGAATTGGTTTATAATGAAACAAATGGATTTTCTTTGGTAAAAAAATAAGGAGAAATTATGACTCGAAAATTTCTATTAGAGCAATTAAATAGATCCGAGGCTTGTACTTTAGATGAAAATAAATTACATGAAAAAGATAATAAACAGCCTTGGATGATACATCATAATACTGGGCANGCTGAAGTAGTTAATATGATTAGAAAAATAATTTCTAATAATGAATATATTGATATTAAATCAATTAAAAACAAAATACGTAAAAGAAGAAAATTTAATTCAGAAATAATTGAAAAATTAGATGAAAAATATAATCACTTTCAAGATGATGATGTAGAAATGTCTGCTGATGATAATTTTTTATATCATTTTAGCGATGGAATGAATTGTGAATTTGAAACAATACTAAGAATATTAAATAAGAAACAATATTATAGTAAAGATTCTTACAATCCTACAAATTGGGATGAAATTTTTAAATAAAAATAATGATAAAAATATCTATTTTATTTTAATAGATATTTTTTTATTTACATTTTTAAATATATATAATATAATTATTATAAGAGGTGAGTAATAAGATGAAAGAAATATCTTCTGGACTAATTATTACAAATGGGGTTTATTTCCTAGGTTGTAAAATAACTGGACAAAATATATATGATATACCAAAAGGAAAAATTGATGAAAATGAAACTCCAATAGAAGCTTGTATTCGTGAAGTACGAGAAGAAACAGGATTAATAGTAGATGAATTTGATTTAATCCCATTAGGATTATATAAGTATACTCCTAAAAAAGACCTGTATTTACATTACTTATTTATGAGTAAATTACCAGATATAGATAATTTAACTTGCTTAACTACATTTACTCATCCTAAGTTAGGCATAGAAATACTTGAAATTAATGGATATAAACATATAAAGTTAAATGAAATAAATTTATATATGGGCAAAAGTATGAATATAACTCTTAAAAACGTTTTTAATGTATATGATAAATATTTTAATAAAGTTGAATATTTAAAATTGTTAAAAAAATCAAAATAAAAATTACTTAAGGAGAATTTTAAATGATATATATTACAGCAGATACATACATTCCTATTGATATAATTAAATTAAACAATACTCGTTTTCCAGAACAACAGTCATTAACTAAAAGGGATTATGTGATTATCTGTGGAGATTTTGGCGGAGTTTGGGATAATAGTGAAGAAGAATTATATTGGAGAAAATGGCTTAAAAATAAAAACTTCACAACGCTTTTTATTGACGGGAACCACGAGAACTTTAATTTACTTAAAAAACATAAAATAGAAAATTGGAATGGCGGAAAAGTTCATTTTATTAATGACAGCATTATACATTTAATGCGTGGACAAATCTATACCATAGATGGATTAACTTTTTTTACAATGGGAGGAGCTACATCAATTGATAAACATAGTAGAAAAGAAGGTAAATCTTGGTGGCCAGATGAAATGCCAAACAATAAAGAATTTGATGAAGGTATGAATAACTTAGATAAATATAATTGGGAAGTGGATTATGTTTTGACCCACACAGCACCTAGTAAAGTTTTTGATGTACTCAAGTTTACACGGGACAATGATCCACTAGCTGGGTTTTTTAATATGTTAGATGAAAATTTAACTTTTAAAAGATGGTTTTGTGGACATATGCATGAAGACATAGACGTTGATAAATATACTTTGCTTTATGATAGAGTTGTTAAATTAATTTAAATAAACTATTTACAAAACACCTATTTTATTATATAATAAATATAAGAGGTAGGTGATTTTTTATGATAAATATTGAAATGGGAAATGTTTTATCTAAATTGAATAATCTTGATTCTAATATTGCTGAAAAGATCGCTCAAGAATTATCATATTCTATTGGAGGATTCGGAGCACCTAAACAAACTAAATATACATTCAACATTAATAATGGTGTCACTTATACTGGATTAATTCCAAGAGTTTTAAATATACTCAAGAGTTATAATTTACAATATAAAATTAACGATAAGCGTATTAAACCTGAACCAAACATGAATTTTAAAATAACAAAAGAATACGAAATGAGAGATTATCAAAGGGAAATAGTTGATAGAATAACCTCTAGGGAGACAGTACAAGCGGCCACAAGCTCTGGAAAAACTTTTATTATGGCGAATGTGATTAATAAATATCAAATAGGACCAGTTTTGATAATTGCTCCAAAAGTTTCACTCGCTATTCAAATAAAAAATGAATTTGAAAAATTTTTTCCAGAAGAAAAAATAGGCATTTCTATTGGAAATAAAAAAGATATTCAAAATATTACAGTTGGAACTCCACAATCAATTTCTGATGAAGTGATTAAAAACACCAAAATGTTAATATATGATGAATGCCACAACATACCGTCTTTTACTCTGAGTAGTATATCAAACAAAGCTCATGCAGCATATTACAGATACGGATTTTCAGCCTCGCCATGGCGAGATGGAGAAGATGACATATTAATTGAAGCTGCGTTAAATATAAGAAAACCAATTTTAAGTATTAATGCATCTAAATTAATTGCAAAAAATAAATTAACTCCTTGTGAAATTAATTTTGTAAAAATTGCAGGAAACGTTGAATGGCAAGGTAATTACAATAATACTTACGATAAAGTAATTGTTAATAATGATTCTAGAAATAATAAAATAATTGATATAGTAGAAAAATCATTAAAAGATGGTCGCAAATCAATTTTATTATTAATTTCTAAAATAAAACATGGAGAAATATTATTAAATAAATTAAAAAAAATTATTCCTGTTAAAAATAAAGAATATATTATTAATAATAAAATAATAAACGTATGTAATATTGAATTTTTATCTGGTAATGACGACGTAGATGTTAGAGAAGCAGTTTTTCAAGCAATTCAAGACGGATTTTGCCAAATATTAATAGGATCAACAATAGCTGACGAGGGACTTTCTCTTTCAAAATTAGATACGCTTATACTCTGTGCTAATGGAAAAAGCTCAACCAAGGCATTTCAGAGAATAGGTAGAGTATTAAGATTATACCCAGGAAAGATAAAAGCAATTGTGTATGATTTTATTGATACAAATTCAACATTTTATAATCAAGCAATGATACGACAAGAATTATATAAGACAGAACCATTATGGAAAATAAATTATATTGATTAGGAGGAAACTATGAATATCACTGATAATCCAAGTTTATTAAAAAGATATGACATACTTGAACTAATGGTTGCTCAAACTACAATTAACGAAATTAACGAAGAAATAGAACCTTATATAAATAGTTGGATAAAAAATATTGAAGATGTTAAAGCCATTAGAGTTCATATTTGGGTTAATAATTTTTTCTTTGATATTTTAACAGAATGTAAAGAATCCGATCAATGGAATGGCACAAGTTTTTATAAGAATTTTTTTAAATATCAATTAAATTTTGAAAGTAATACAAAAATGAAACAAGGAGAATATGAATTTTATAGTGTCGCAATCATAACAAGAGATAAATATAAACGTAAATAGGATGTGATAAAATGGGTACAAGAGCAAGTTGGGGATTTAGAAAAAATAATATTGAAAAAACGACATATGTTCAAAGTGACGGATATCCAACTGGAATTGGAAATGATATAATTACTTTAATTAAGGTTCATGAAGATAAATTAGATTCTTATTTTGAAAAAATTAACATGACAGATAATTATCATGATTATGCGGAACCTATGGATTTTTGTAAAAAAATATCAAAATTAAAATATATTAATTTATATTCTCACGATTATAATCATATTTATACTGATTGGGGATATGTATATGATTTAAATGTAAAAGAATTAGAAATTTATAATTGGGGTAAGTTAATAGATAAAATTAATTTAAATAACTTAGATTATTTTGACGATGATTATTAAGTTAATTTTTTTATAAGTGTTTGCTATAATATTAAAGAGGAAGTGAGAATATGAAAAAAGAATTAGGGATCGATATTGATGGCTGTTTAAATCACTATCATGAGGAATTAAGGGTTTACATTAAGCAACACTACAAAATGGATGTCCCCAATGATGATTATTATATTGTTAATGCACTGAATCTTTCAAGACAAGAAGAAAATGAATTTTGGCAATATTTTGATACAATAGCGACAAATTTTGAACCAGAAAATAATAGTAAAAAAATAATTGATAAATTATCAAAAATACTAAACATTAATATTATTACTGCGAGAGCTAAAGATTCTTCTATATCAACAAAATCTTGGTTAGAAAAAAATAAAATATATTACGACAATATAGATTTTGATAGTGGGGATAAATTAGAAATGTGTAAAAAAAGAAATGTTAATATTATGATTGAAGATAATCCTGATAATGCATTAATATTAGCAAAAAATGGAATTAAGGTTTTATTATTTAATAGAACTTATAATCAAAATATAAATCATGAAAACATTATACGATGTAAAAATTGGAATCAAATTTACAATGCAATATTATTAAATATATAAAATTATTTTTTAAATGAAAGTTAAAAAACTTTCATTTTTTTTATAATATATATAAATAACAAACAAACAAACAAATTTAACAAAAAAACAGGGGGAATTTAAAAATGGCAATGAATGAACAGGACAAAATGAAGTCAGCGAAACTGAGAAGTGTCATGGCGGGATTAAAATCATTAGAAAAAAGTACAAAAAAAGAGGGTATTGCCTATATACTAGGTAGTAAAGAGATAAAACCAATAGAGTCAATTTCAACGGGGTCATTGATGTTCGATTTGGCATTAGGTGTGGGTGGATTGCCCAAAGGGCGTATTATTGAGTTTTTTGGGTTAGAAAGTAGCGGCAAGAGTTTATGTGCTACAAAAGCTGCTGCTGAATGCCAAAAAGCGGGTGGCATTGTAGCGATTGTTGATATGGAACATAGCTTTGACCCATATTTTGCTAGAAAACTTGGGCTTGAAATTGATAAGGGTGATGTAATTATATCTCAACCAGACCATCTTCAAGACGCTTTCGATGTTATTGATACTATGATTGATGCTGGAGTTGATTTAATTATATTAGATTCAGTTGCAGCTTTAGTTCCTAGAGAAGAATTAGAAGCAGATGTAGGAAAAGCTCAAATGGCTATAGTTGCTAGATATATGTCTCAGTTTCTTAGAAGAATCACACCAAAAGCAGCTCAAAATAAAACAACAGTCATTTTCATCAACCAAGTTAGAGATACATTTGCTAAATTTGGAGATCCATTAACAACTCCAGGGGGAAAAGCATTAAAATTTGGGTCTAGTGTTAGAGTTATGATTTCTAAAATCGGTGGGTCTAACATAACTACTAAAGTGGGTGGAGAAGAAGTCGTTGTTGGGCACAGTGTTAGAGTTAATGTGAAAAAAAATAAGGTAAGTGGTGCAAGCCTCGCTGCATAGTAATATGCAGTTGTTCCTAGGTGAACCTGATAAAGGGTGTGGATTATATAATCTGCTAACGGTGAATACTAAACTTAAATAAGTATGTTAATACCGTGTCAAGTTTGAGAAGAAATTCTCATTCGGATGTAACGACTAGTAAAAATAATCTAATAAAACTAATCTATTATAACAATCCCTTCGTAATTTATTGTATATATAATAAGTGCAAAGGGAGAGAAAAATAAGTGAATAAAAATATATGGTCAGAAGATGAATTAAATTATCTGGTAAATAATTATTCTCATCTTACGATAAATGAACTTATACTAACAATTAATAAAACTAGAAGAAGAATTATACGTAAACTAACCGAAATGGGATTACAATATCTCACAGAAAAAAATAAACGCAACTCAATATGGACACAAGAGAATGATGATTATTTAATTAAAAATTATCATAATAATTTAATACCGGACTTAGCGAAACACTTAAATATGGATTATTATAAAGTGAGAGATAGAATTAATTTTTTAAAACTTGAAAAAATTTCTCAAAAAGAGAGAGGTTTATTAAGCAAAGTTAATAAATTTAGTGAGCAAATAATTGATAAAATAAGAGAGCAAAGCGAAACATTAAGTGGAAAAAAAATATCAGAATATCATAACTTAACAATGTTTGAAGTTAACAATATTTGTAAATTTTATAATATTAAATTAAAAAATAAATTTGAATTATTAAGAGATATAGATGAAAAAATAAAAAAAATAGGAGAAGATAAATCTATATCATATATATCTTCAAAGTTAAATTTAAAATATAATTTGGTGTTTAGAAGATGTTTAAAATTAAATATTAACTATATAAATGATTGTCCAAAATGGAATGAAGATGAAAAAGCACTATTAGCTGAATTAGCAATAGATACACCATTAGATGATATAAAATTAATAATGCATCGTTCTACATCATCTGTTGTAATTAATGCTCGTAAATTAAATATCGAACTTATTCAAAATAAATATATCGATCGAAAAAGATTTACTAGTGATCAATTAGAGTTTTTAAAAAATAATTACAACAATTATAACTTATTAGAGTTATGTAAACATTTAAATATTGATTCTCGGAGTTTAATATTAAAAATGTATTTATTAAATTTATTTAATTTAATAAATATGAAAAATGTCTCACTATTAGAAAATGTTGTTGCAAAAATATTAACAGAAATGAATGTCAATTATAATTATCAATATAAAATTAAAAATGGTAAATTAGTAGTATGTGATTTTAAAATTAATAATAAAATTATAGAAGTTTATGGTGATTATTGGCATGGAAGAGATATGCCTCATAAAAAGAGAGATCCTAGAAATTTAACACAAATACGTGCTGACAATGCAATTAAAGAGCAATTTATTATTGATAATAATTATGAATTATTAATAATATGGGAATATGATATAATAAATAATTTATCAGAAGTTTATAAAAATGTTAAAAAATATTTAGAATTATAATATAATAAATATAGATTAGTTTTAATGATGAAATTACCAAGAGTGCCTAGCTCCTAATATTACCAGATGTTAGGATGAAGAGATAGTCTGATCTAACCTTGGATTGACAAGGTAAAGTTATTATGAAGTAATGGAACATAATAAAGGGGGAAACTCCTAGAAGTATAGGATAAAGAGCCTATACGTTAACAAGAATGAGCACCTCCATTTAGAAAAGCAGAATTTCAATTGTTTTACGATGGTAGAAAAACTTCTCCAAGCGCAGAACTCGCGTCAGTTGTTATCTTAAAAGGAATAATTCCTAAATACGATTCAAGTGGCAATATTTCTCCAACCGGCAGAACATATAAATATAAAATAGTAGATGAATCTACTGGCGAAATTATAGAAGAACTTGTAGCTAAGAAGAAAGACGATTTAGCTGAGGAACTTGAAAAATACCCATTAATACGAGCAAAATTAATTGAAATACTTAAGGGTGAATTAGAAGATGAGCCAACATACGCGAGTACACAACCAGATTCGGAAATGTCAGATGAAGAATTTGAAGAAAAATTAGCAAATGGCGAATTAGATGATTCAATTATCAATGATGCTGAAGAATGGGGAGAAATTTAAATTATATATTATTTAACATAAATTTAATGGATAGAATTAATTTTCTATCCATTTTTTTATATAATATAATTATATTATGTAAAAAAGGGTGAATAATGTGGAAAAATATAAAAAATATATAAATATGTTAAATCAAAAAGCGAATGAATTAATGCAGCAAGAAATTGATGAAAAATCGACTACTGATACAACGTATGTTTCTAATGATGAGGAAACAAATGAAGAAATGCCAATAGAGTTAATAGATAATTTAAAAATATTTGAAAATGTTGACACAATCAATCATTGTAGTGCTAATAATGTTGGAGGTACAGGTAATACTGGAAGTATAAATAGTGGAAGTATAAGTAATACTGGAATTTATATTAATCATAAACATCCATCTGTTGGTGGAACTACGCCTACATGGACGCCGCATACAATAACTACGGCTACGCCACCTACTTGGACATCAGCTCCATCGGTTATTACTACTGGGACAGGGATAATTTTTAATCCAAATAAAAATGAAATTAAAATTAAAGAACTTGAAAATAAAATAAATTTATTATTAAAATTTATGGTGATGAAAGGTTTAATTAAAGATGAGTCTGAGTTTTCAGATTTTTTAGATGCAGTTGATGTTATGGATACATTATGTGATGAAAGCGAAGAGGATTAAATAATGAATGAACTTGAAACGGTAAATTTAATTAAATGTCATATTTCTAATAGTGTGTTAAGAGATTGTAGAATACAGGAAGAAAATGGTAGTTTTTGTACACTTGAAAATGCTTTAAATAAAATAAAATCTAATTTTTTAAGCAAAATTATTGAACTTCAATTTGAATTAAAAAATAAAGATAAAGTCATTGATACGTTAATTGGTTTATTAATTCAGAAAAATGTTATTGAATCAGATGATTTAGAAGAGTATATAAAATCTCAAGAAATTTTAAAAAAATTATCAGAAGAATAAATAAAAGTAATAAAATGAAACAAAAAAATAAGAGATAATATTACTCAGAGTAATAAATAATAAAACTTATCTTACGATATATATTATAATTATAAGAGTGAGGTGAGTATTATGAGTTTAATTAAAAAAATTAAAGAATCTTATTGTTTATATACTGTAAAAACACTTTTAGGGTGTAATGATGAAAACTTAAACATGATACTAGATAAAGTTGCTGAAAAAAATAAATTTGATGTTTTCGTGCAAGGTGATGAAGATATTAAAAGAATTTTTGAATACATATATTTAAAAAGATTATATACACTTGAAAAAATAAATTTTTATCCACAACTTGGAGCAAATGTTATTATAAAAGTAGCAATTAAAAGTATTTTTTAATAATTTTTTGAATATAATTTTATTTTAAAAGAAATTTTCTAAAATAAGCTATAAATTTATAGTTTATTTTTTTATGTATTTTATTTATAATAAAATAAAAAGGCGGTGTAATAATGTCACAGGAATTCTGGAGGGATCCAAATATGGATGCCATGGTTAATGACATAATTGAAATTTTTACTCAAGTTGAAGGAGTTCAATTAGTTCGTTTAAGTGGATTGTTAAAACGTGAGCAAAACATATTACCAAATTTAACATCTGAAATATTAAATAATATTATTAAAAAATTGAGAGCCGCTGGAGTTATTCGATATAAATTTATGACTAATTGCCCACATTGTCAAGAAATTAGTTATCAATTAGCTGAAATTGACATCTCAAAAACTAAAATATGCGATACATGTAGTACATTTTATCATTTAATTAGTGGGATTACGCTCAATGAATAAAATAAATTATGAAAAAATTGATGAATTATTTAGACTTCCTATACAGATTTTAAATGAAAAAGGATATATAACGTTATTTTGTTGTAGTGGACATGAAGGTGACGAAGATAGTTATATCTATTTTCATCCTGAAGTTGATTTACCTAATTATCCAATAAATTATCAATATCAATATCCAAACATCATTAGAAGAAGTCTGAGAGCCTCTGAGTTAATATCTAACGCAAAAGAAGTGTTAAAATGGGCAAATAATTTACCAATAAACCCAATTGAGATTAAATAGGAGGAAATTAATGGTTCCTAATAGAGATATAGAAAATAAATTATATAGAGAATTATTAAAACATCCTATATATGGAGAACCCGGAAGAAAATATTTAGAATTTAGGGGAATAACTGAAGAAACAATTGAAAAGTGGGGAATAGGATACGCATCATTAGAATATAGGCCAGATTGGAGTGATCCTCACGACGCATGGGATGTGTACTCTAAGATGGAAGGTAGAATTACACTTCCTATTTTTGATTTTTCGGGGACTATTGTTTCTATAAGTGGAAGATTAGCTATACAATCAGATAAACCCAAATATGATATGCATACATTTATTAAAAATAGAGTATTATTTGGATTATACCAAAATAAAGAAAATATTCGTGAAAAAAATAGTGTTATTATTACCGAAGGTCAAATTGATGTTATTTCAGCTTGGCAAAATGGAATTACTAATGTAGTTTCTAGCTTTGGTGCACATTGTAGTTTATATCATCTAGGATTAGCTGCTAGATATTGTTCTGATATCTATATATTATATGATGAAGATATGACTGGTTTAGCTGGTGCAGAAGATATAAATGATTTTTCGACGCATGGAGATCTAAATGTTATGATTAAAAATGGGATATTTTCGAAAGGAGAGGATTTAGATTCGTTTGTTAAAAAACATACAAAAGATGAATTATATGCCTTATTAAATATTAAATAGTTTATTATTATTGCCCTTACTATTTATATTATTATTTTATAGATAGTAAATTATCTATTAAAAAAATATCCGGGGGGATTTCTATGGTAAAAACCTTTGTATTGGACACTAATGTTTTATTACAATCTCCTACTGCACTATTGTCTTTTGGAGATAATACAGTAATATTAACTGAAGCTGTTTTGGAAGAATTAGACAGTTTTAAGAAGGGAAACCAAGAAATAAACGAAAATGCTCGTATTACCGTTAGATTAATTAACGAATTAAGAGCAAAAGGAAAATTAACTGAAGGCGTATTAATGGATAATGGAGGCACGTTAAAAATTGATTGTAATAAATATGATGTTGAATTACCAGCATCATGGAATTTAAATAAAACAGACAATCGAATATTGCAAGTATGTAAAGCCTTACAAGATAGTGGAGAGAACGTTTTTTTAATTACAAAAGATATTATGGAGAGAATTAAGGCAGATATTATTGATATCGAGACTGAAGATTTTGAATCTGAAATGGCTCCAAAACTTGATGAGCAATATCAAGGTAGAAGAGATATCTATATAGATGCCGCTGATTTAAATAGATTTTATTCAAAAGGAAATTTATTTATAGGGGATTTAATGTTATATGACTATATGGGAGAATTAGACACTGTTCCTTTTACTCCTAATGAATTTATAACTATGCACTCTTTAATAAACCCAAAACAAACGGCATTAGGAAAAGTCGACGGGACTGCTAGAGAAATTAAATCTTTGGTTTTTGCAGATGAACATCCATTTGGCATCACTCCTAGAAATTCTGGGCAAAAATTTATGCAAGAAATGCTAATGGCAGATGTTAACGATATACCTTTAGTAATTGTCAAGGGTGCAGCCGGAACAAGTAAAACATTTATGTCATTGGCGTGTTCTTTACAAAAAGTTATTGAAGATAAAGAATATAGAAAAATATTAATATGTAGGCCTACTGTCACTATGGACGAAGATTTAGGTTATTTACCAGGGTCTGAGCAAGAAAAAATAGCTCCATATATGAGACCTATTATAGATAATCTTGAAATATTAGTAGATGGCAATATTAAAGACCGATACGATGATGAAGATGAATTATCAGATAAAATTCAAGAATTATTTGAACATAAATATATTGTGACAGAAGCAATTGGATTCTTGAGAGGCAGGTCAATTGCAAAAACTTTTATCATTATAGATGAAGCACAAAATTTAACAGCAAAACAGGCCAAAGCTATTATTACTAGAGTTTCTGAAGGAACTAAAATAGTAATGGTAGGAGATATCAATCAAATTGATAGCCCATTTTTATGCGCTAGATCTAACGGACTAAGTTGGGCTGCAGAAAAAATGAAAGGTAGTAGATATTGTGCTCAAATTACACTAGAAGATGAAGAATGTATGAGGTCAAAATTAGCTGAAGATGCAATTAAAAGATTAGAATAGATTATAATATTTAATGGAGCAGAAATGCTCCATTTTTATTATATAAAAATATTTTATAAAAGTGTTATAATTTTAAAGTGTTATTATATTCTTAATATAAGGAGAGTGAATAATATGAATGATAATGGGACTAAAACAATACAAGCTGATAATGATGTAGTAAAAGAAATTAGTAAAATTGCAATTGACATGGATATTACACGAAAAGATTTAATAAATAAAATTTTACATGAATATGTTGAAAAATACAATAGTGATAAAAAATGAATATAATTAAATGTTCAATTTGTAATACTGATTTTTTACCTCGTAATTGGAAAGCAATATATTGTGAAAAGTGCAAAAAAGAACATAGACATTTTTTCAAATGTCTAAATTGTAATGAGAGATTTATTTATAATAACTCGAAATATTGTAGTGAAAATTGTAAAAACAATCGTTCAACATTAAAATATAAAAAATGTTTATATTGTGATAAAGATTTTATAATAACTACACCAACAAAGGTTTATTGTACTATTAAATGTAATAAGGCACACAAAAAGACACAAAATAAAATTTATATATGCAAAATATGTAATACTGCTATTGATAAAACAAATAGCGATAGAAATAATAAGCATAAATATTGTAGTAATGAATGTGCTAGAATTGGTAAAAATACTACTCATATATGCCAATATTGTAATAAAGAATTTATAAAAAATAGAGGAGCTATAGGTAAATTTTGTAGTAAAAATTGTAAAAATAAATCTGAAACTATATATAAATGGAAAATTAAAATTTGCCCTATGTGTAATAAGGAATTTGAAATTATTACAAAAGATAGAAAATATTGTAGTCAAAATTGCTGTTTAAATGCTTGGGCAAAAGCAGAAAATCGAGGTAAAAAATGTATTTATAATGATATAAAATTAAAAAGTACATGGGAATTAAGGGTATGCAATATTTTAGATAAATTAAAAGAAAAAGGTGAAATATATAAATGGGAATATGAAATGGATAGTATTAATTATATAAGTTTTGATAATAGACAACATCGTTATATAATTGATTTTAAAGTGTATCGAGATGAAATAAGTTTCTATTATATTGAAGTTAAGGGTAAATTAGATATTAAAGACTCCTTTAAGTTTAAAGCTATTGGAAATACAAAAATTGATTTCTATGTTTGGTTTTATAAAGAAATGAGAGAACAAGAAGAATTATTAAATATCTCTAAAGAAGATATTAAAACTTTATTAAAAAATGGAATTATTAAAAAATAAAAAGTTAAAAATAAATAGAGAGAATATTTTCTAATTTTTTATTTCTCTAAATAGTAATAAACAATACACTTTTATATATTTTATAATTGGGAAGCACAAATGCTTTACGTTCGCTTTTTAAGTGGCGTGGTTGGGTAGGGATACAAGCAGTATTGAATAAATACTGCGAAAATTATTAAAATTTATCATAAATAAAAATGAGCTGTTTACAAATGGCTCATTTTTTATTATAATAAAATAAAGAACTATTAATTTGGAGATGAATTAAGTGGATAATAAATGGCAGCCAATAGAAAATATTGATGTAAATCGTAGAAAACCTGAAGAATGGGCGAAAATATATCATATGAAATTAATAAAAAACACTATTAGTGATCTTTGGAATGAATATGAGTGGGCTTATTATTTAAGTAAAGATTTAAAATATCAACTTTTGCCTGACAAAAATGGAGATTATGAAAAAGCAAATAACATGGAGATGCGAGCTTTAGAAATTAAACGTGATTTATTTATGAGTGCAGATGAAGGTGAAAAATACGTTTTACAGAGTCAATATATGGAAACTGAATGGTGTAGGCGTAGGTCAACTTTTATTTAAAAAAATAAAAATGAGTTAAATGAAACTCATTTTTTTTATATAATATTCAAAAGGAGTGTGTTTAATGAATAAGCAAATAGTAAAGTCACCAATTAACTGGGTAGGAAATAAAGCAAAGTATATTAGCATAGTAAATAGTCTATTATTTGGAAAAAAATATAACAATATATATGAATCAATGTTGGGTTCTGGCAATTTATTATTAAATATTAATTGTGAATGTAATAATTTTATAGGTAGCGATACGATTAAATTAACACCTAGTATATATAATTATTTAAAAAATAATGATATAGAGTTTTATGAGAGCGAATTTATTAATATATTGGCTCAATATGGGGAATTTTCTCACAAAGATTATTATTATAAATTTAGAGAAGATTGGAATTATTTATATTTAAGCAATACTATGGATAAAGATTTTGTATTAAAATCTATTATGCTTGTAAAAATGTGTAGTAATTCTGTTATTCGTTTTAATAGGGAAAATAGATTTAATTCTGGATTTAGAGGAGTTAATAATTGTCCATTCTTCAAACTAAAAACAATTACAAATATTATCTCTCAATTAAATGCTTTTACAAAACATATTAAAACAAGAAAAGTAATTTTTAATAATGAAAATTATTTTGATGTTAATTTTGCTGAAAACAGCTTAATAATATTAGACCCTCCATATTTATTATCAAATGCTAGTGCCTATGCATGTGATTTTTCAGAAAATAAAGATTGGGCTGTAATACAAAAATTAATTAATTCACCTTGTGATTTTATATATTTTAATAATGAAATTAACAATGGAGAAATTAATAATAATTTAAATTTATTAAGTGAATATCCAAAAATTAATTTAGCTACGTTAGATTGTTCAGGACAAAATAGAAAAGAAAGTACAAAACCAATTCAAGAAATTTTAATTTATAGATTGGGCGAATATAATGTTAAGTAAATGTCCTCTATGGAAAGAATTAACAGTTGAAGTTCAAAATAAAATTAAAAAATTACGTAATTTTTTAGTAGAAAATAATAAGTTTGATAAAAAACAAGCAATGATTCAAATTAAATTATTATATACGACTTCTAAAAATATTGATCAAGTTGAAAGATTAATTTATGGTCATTATACAGAAATTTTATTTGAAAATTTTTGCCGCAAGAACCAAATTTCGTGCGAATGGAATAACGGCAGTAATAGTACATCAATTTATACTGGATATTATTTAGATAAAAACAATTACTTACGAATAAACAATGATTCGAATGAATTAAGAGGGGAGAAAATGTTATCCTCTGACTTTAAAATTCAAAATAAAAATAAAAAATATTTAATAGATATAAAATATACAGATCAAAAAAATTTTTGGAGGGGCGATGAGGGTAAGTGTTTTCCTAGATCTTCATGTTCGTATCTTAAAATAGATCCATTAATACAATATTATGATCAATATAAACAAAATAATTATAATGGAGTATGGATACAGTTAAACGTTATCAATGAAGAAAATCCATTTAATATAGTAAAAACGGTATTTATTGACATTGAAGAAACTTTTAATGAATTAGAAGATAAACAATCAATAAAAGTAAAATCTTGCAAAGTTAAAGGGCTAGAATTTATAATTTTTAACTTAAAAGAATGCTATTCTCCAAAAGAATTTTTAGAAATTATAAATAATTAAATTTGAATCATAACTCTGAGTAATAAAAGAATAATTTTATTTTATATATAATTTGAGGTGAGATTTATGTCTGCATCTGCAGGTCCAAAATTTGAAATAAAATGTAAAGTATGTAAAAGCAAATTTCGAAATACAATAGAGAATTTACATGTTCAAGGAATGAGTCCTGAAAAAATATATAAATATTTACAAGGGCTAGAAGCTCCAAGCGATAAAGTTTTAGTAGGACAAGAAGACATTAATCCATCTTCCATTAGAAGGCATATAGCTAAGCATTTTGATGTTAAAGATGGAGTAGTTATAAAGGTTGCCGAAAGTCAAGCAAAAGTTGAACTATCTAGAAGTGTATATTCTCAAGGTGTTTCAATTGTCGTAGATAAAGTTAATACAGTTAGTCACTTAATTGAAGTCGCTATGGCAAATATTGAAGATGCTGAAAGTAAATTTGGAAGTGAAAAACTTAGACATACGTTAACTATTCAATATATGAATACAATAAAGGGATTAATTGAATCACTTGCAAAATTAACTGGGGATTTAAAACAAGAAGGAAATATTGACGTTAATTTTTTTAATAATGAAATTACAATATTTGCAGAAATAGTTTTATCAACGATGAGAAAAATTGATAAAGAATTAAATTTAAACGGAGCATTAGAGACAATATTCGCCCAAGAGTTTAAAACTCAATGGGATGCATATAAATTACGTCAGCAAAGAATTTTAAATGGGGATTTATCTCCAATGGAAGGACAAAAGGATATGAATATTAATACATTTAATGTAGTTGATATTGATGATGATTTTTAAAAAGTTTTTTTAATTTTTAGGAGGAATTTCTATGGTTTATTGTAAGTATTTTAATGATGATTGTTATGCTCCTTTTTGCAGTGCATTCCCACATTCAATTACAAATAAATGCCCACATATGGTTGCTTCGGAAAAAGAATTACTCCAAATAGATAAAGAAGAAAAATTAACAAGTATGGAAGAAATATTTAATTTCTACGGAGAAAAGGGAGAAAAATAATGATTAACATCAAATTTGATAACATAAATGATTTATTTAGCTTTTTAAATAACACTAAAGAATTCCAAGATTGGGAAGTGCTTAATTTCCGCATTAGTGCTGTAAGCAGTACAGAATTAAGTATAAATACAAAAATTAATGACCCGATGGGAATTAGACAATTTGCAGATTATAAGAGTATTGAAAGTATTTTAACTAATTATTATGAACAAAATTCATATAGCACTTTTAATTTCGAGATGAGAATGAAATTTCCAAATTCTTTAGCTAAAAATATTGATCCAACAAATCAATATAGTGCTTTCTATATTAATTTTTATTGTGATTCATCTTTAAATTATATAAATTTATCATTTTTGGAAAATACAATTAAATATTTTGAATTAATACCTATGCAGAGCTGGGCTGATTATATAACAGATCTTTATAATGCTTGGCATGTAAAGTATAAAGGAGATTAAAGGAGAAATAAAAATGCCAATAATTTGGGATATTAACCTTAAGGGTAAAACCATTATTCATGGAGACCTTGAGATAAAAAATAACGATTTTTTACAAACTATAGAAGCACTCAAGAGATTATTAATTATGAAGGAAATTTTTACTGAAAATGAATTAGAAGAATATTTAAATTCTATGAAAGTTTTAGATAAAATTAATGAATAATATATTACAAGAGGTGAGTAAAATGCCAACTTCATCATTTGACAGTGATTTTGCAATAACTAAAATAGAGACAGTAAAAAAGCTTGAAAAAGCTATAGAAAATATAATACCAATGAATATCGATACGACAGATGTAATCTCTGATATGCAAAAAAGAGAAAAAGAATTAATTGAAATATTAAAAAACATTAAAAAAGATTAAAATTTCATATTTACAAAAGTAATATAATGTGTTAAGATTAAATTAATCAGAGCACATTATTTTTTAGGAGAGAATCTACATGATAAGAGAAATTGATGAAAGTAATATTATTTTAGATGAATTGCTTGATTGTAATGATTGGGGAAAAATTTGTTCTAACTATGAATTCAACGAAGAGTTAATTGAGAGATACAAAAATAAAATAAATTGGATTATGTTAAGTATGTATCAAAATTTAAATGAAGAAATTATTGAAAAATATGAAAATAATGTAAATTGGTTTTTTATTAGCATATATCAAAAATTAACTGGGAAATTTATATTAAAATATAAAGAAAAAGTTAATTGGAAATGTATTAGTCAATATCAGGAATTAACTTTAGATTTTATAATTAAAAATAAAAATAATATTTATCTTTCAGAATTACTCGAAAATACTAAAATTTCTAAAAAAATAAAAATAGAAATTATATCAAGGAGAATTTTAACATGGTAAGCTTAGAAATATTATTGATAATAATTTTTAGTTCATTACTAATAATAGCTGGAATAGCATATTTTTTACAAAAATATAAAGAAAAAAAAGAATTAAAAAATCATATTTGGGATGAATTATTTATAGTAGAAGAATTAAAAAATATTTCAAAATTTAATAATATTGAAATATTTTTAGGAGAAGATATTAACCCTTTTGGATTTTATATTTTTGAATTAGCGACAACAGCTCGAAAAAATATATCTCAAGAATGGGGAGTTATAGTTCCTGAAATAAAAATTAAAATTGATTATAATTTACGGCCAACTGAATATCTTATCAAGATACAGGAACAGGAACAAGGAAAGGGATTTGTTATATTAGACCAATATCTAGCAACATCTGAAGGCCCCTGTAATGACTTAGATGGGATTAGAGTATTAGAACCAATAAATAACCATTGTGCAATTTGGATTGACGAAACTCTCATTGAGAAAGCTGAGAATTTAGGATATACAATAATTAAAGATTTTGAAATTATTTCAGTTCACTTACTTTCTATTTTAAAACAAGATATATATAAATTTATTAACCGAGATTACGCACATAATGCTTTAGAAAATTTAAAAATAACAAATCCAATTTTAGTTGAAGAAACTAAAAATAAATTGTCAAATAATGATATTAAAAATATTTTAATTGAATTATTAAAAAATGATATACCAATTAGAAACATGGAAATTATATTAGAGATTAGTCTAGATAATGTTGACCAGCAAAATTTAATAATTAGTGAAATAGAAAAAAGGATAAAATAAAAATAGTTAAAATAAGGTTTACAACCTTATTTTTTTATGTTATAATGTAATTAATAAAAGTTAAAGAGAAAGGATTTTTAATATGAAATTAGAAGAAATAGGTTTTTATACACTAAATGATAATAGATGTAAGAGAGCATCAGCAGATTCACAATTAATGCGTTGCGAATTAATACTCACGGATGCATGCAATTTTAAGTGCCCTTACTGCCGTGGAGTAAGAGATGATATTAAAGGAACTCTTCCATTAGAAAAAGCAAAATATATAGTAGATTTATGGGCAAAGGATAATTTAAAAAATATTAGATTTTCTGGTGGAGAGCCTACGGTTTATAAAGATTTAGTAGAATTAATAGAATATACAAAGTCGAGAGGCGTTGAGAAAATAGCTTTATCAACCAATGGCTCTGCAAATTTTCAATTATATCAAAAATTAATAAATGCCGGAGTAAATGATTTCTCTATTTCTCTTGATGCTTGTTGTAGTGCTTTTGGAGATATGATGGCCGGTGGAATTGATGGAGCTTGGAATAAAGTAATAGAAAATATTAAAAAATATCAGAATTAACTTATGTCACTGTTGGAGTAGTTGTCACTCAAGAAACTGTTCCACAATTAAAAGAAACTATTGAATTTGCTGCAAGCTTGGGAGTTTCTGATATAAGAATTATTTCATCAGCTCAATATAACACTTTATTAGAAAACGCTAAAAATATAAATGAAGAAGTTTATGTAAAATATCCTATATTAAAATATAGGATAGAAAACTTGAATAGAGATAGAAATGTTAGAGGATTACAAAAACATGATTCACATAGATGTCATTTGATGCTAGATGACATGGCGATTGCAGGTAATTATAATTTCCCATGCATAATTTATATGCGAGAAGGTGGAGATCCAGTTGGAAAAGTAGGGGAAAATATGAGACAGGAAAGAGCCGAGTGGATTAAAAATAACGATACTCATTGCAATGAAATTTGTAGAAAAAATTGTCTTGATGTTTGTATTGATTACAATAATAGATATCAAAAATTTAAAATTGAAGAATGTTCATTAGAAAAAATAGATAGCACAAATTTTACTTGGGACAAATGGAGAGCTGGTAGTATTAAAGATTTTAATATTCCTTGTAGATTTATTAGTCTTACATCAGAAATTAGCAAAAGAACATTGAGAGAATATGCAATTGGCTGGGCTTGGGGAGAAAATTTGATGTGTAGACCAAAAGAAAATGAAGTGGCTGTAATGTTTTATAAAGATGNAGAATATTTTTGGTTTCACTTAAGAAGAAATGAGTTTTACGAAATATTTATATAAAAAAAGAGCCAATTGGCTCTTTTTTATTTATTTGCATTATTTAATAAATTATTTAATAAAGCATTTGAATTTCCCGGAACATTTATTTTTTTTGGTTTTATTTTTTCAATTTTTTGTTCAATGTTTTTTTCAACTTTTTTTTCTTCTATTTTTTCAAATTGTTGTTCTTGCGTTTTTTCAATTTGTGGAGTTTGTATATAAATTGGTTGTATTTTATCGATTTTATCTAATAAATCTGTATTTTGAGAATTTACTGTTTGTAAAATTTCTTTTAAAAGTTCAGTTTTCATTGAATCAAAATCTATAAGAGTTTGAGGCTGATTAAGAAAATCTAACCCTAATTGCATTAAGTGTCGTATACCTTCACTTTCATTTAATTTACCCTTATTATCATAATAATTTTGAATAAAATCTAATAATTTTTTATGATTATTTTCATCAAATCGAACTGCTTTTAACATTATATCACTCCTCTAATAAGCTCAATAATTCAACTTCAACATCTTTTAAAAATCTTACAACTTCTAATAAAGCTGATAGAGTTTCTATATCATTTTCATCAACTTCATCAATATTTTCATCAATTTCTTTAAGTTGCGATTTAATAAATAAGTTAACAAAATTACAAACCATTTTCTTTTGTTCTTTTGAATACATACCCATTTCAATTTCTTTTCTTAGAGATTTCATTTCTTTATCAGTATCATTTTTTGCATCTTCGAGTGCTTTTCTAAATTCTCTCATCCAATCATTCATACAAATCCCTCTTTATAGGTTATTAGTATTCTTTAATAAAACTCCATATTTATAATATCCACTAGCATTACAGAATTCAGCATCATCCATTATATGAACTTCAATAATTCCACTAAGAGCTTTTTTAACATATGAATAGACCAATTCGGCTCCACCACCTGTTAAAATTATCCGTTGCATTCCACCTAATTGATCATTAGTTATCGTATGTAAATTTTCAACAATGTCTTCAGCAAAAGGCTTAGCAGCCTGAGCAATAATATCATGAACTTTATAGGTTTTCATATTATGAAATAATTCACCTGTACGAACTATAGAATCCATATCTTTTAATTCTTTTTTAATATTTAATTTATCCATTATTAATCTCAAAATTTCTTGGTGCATTTGATTAACACCTTTATTTAATTGGTCTGATAATGTTTCAATATAACGGCCATTTTCCATTGCAACTATATCTGTTGTTCTATATCCAACATCAACTACCATAACCATTCCAGCAACATCATCTTCACGACCTTGAACTAATTCACCTTTTTTATTTAAAACAAAATCGTAAAAAGCCCCTTCACCTTGGGATATAACTTTAACAAATTTTACTTTAATTAACTTAAGTACATCTTTATTACCATAATGCATTGTACATTCAAAGGTTTTATTGTTATTAGAAATTGCATCTTTTAAAATTTCACATTGTCCTTTAAATTCTAACACTGGTAATCCAGTAATAATTTCAAATTCACCATAGCTTTCATTTTCTGGAATTAATAATGCCAGAGCAGTTAACAATTTTACTTTATTATCAATTACTTCGGCTTTGTTTTGACGTAATGTCATTTTACCATTACGTGTATTAACTAGAGCATTATGACCCACATAATATTTTTGTCCTTGATAAGTAATTGCTAATGAATTCATTAATTCTTGCTCCGAATTCACTGCAGACGTTTTACTAAAATCAGACACTGGAGTTCCAACTGCACTTAAAAATCTTAATTGGAAATCTTTTGTCATAACTTTAATTTGCCCATACCCTAAATCAATTCCTACTAATTTCGGAACTATAATATCACTTTCTACTTTATTGCGTTTAAAACTATCGAAAAACCCCATTTAAATTGTCCTCCTGAAAAACATTTTTATTTATTATACTAATATTAAATAAATTTTTAACCCGATTTTATTTACAAATGAGAAAAAATGTGTTATTATAATAAAGAGGTGGAAAAATGTTTGATAAATATAAAAAATTAAAATTAAATCCAAATAATTATCGTGAGAAAGAAATTCCAACTCTTCTTATTCCAGAAAAAGAATATGAAAAAATCAAAGACATTTTTGATTCAATATTTATAACTGCTAAATTACTTAATTATAGAATAATAATTTTTAGATTAAGCCCATATGGATCTTATGGGCGTATAAAAATAACGATAGAAAATAATACAAATGATAGAGTTTATTTTACATTATATCTTTCAAGCAATTCAAAGATAATGGGAATACGTGTTCAATGTTCTCACGATTGGCCTTACAATGATTGTTATTATTGGAATGATAATAATGAAAAAACTCAAGAAGAGCTGTTAAAAGAAATTTTTAACTATCTATAAAGCTTTATATTGAACATAGATAATTGTCAATGAACAGTATGTACAATTTATTTTTTATATGTTATAATATAAATATAATAAACTTTAGGAGAACAATATGAGAGAAAAAATTAAAGAATATTGCGGTTATGTAAAAGAACTTTTTGAATTATATCAAATAATTAGCAAAAGAAAAGATGGTACTGTTTTAACAAATTATCATGAAAATGGAAAAGTAAAAGACGTAGAATATTATAAAAATTGCAGAAGACATAGAGAAGATGGGCCAGTTTATATAAGTTATTTTGAAAATGGAAATATAAAATGTGAAGCATATGGTATTAATCGTAAATGTCATAGAGAAGACGAACCCGCTGTAATACAATATTATGAAAATAGAGAAATAAAATTTGAAAAATATTATATAAATGACATACAACATCGAGAAGACGGTCCAGCTAGAATAAATTATAATGAAGATGGCAAAATAATAAAAGAAGAATATTGGTTAAATGGCATAGAACTAGATCTTTTACAAGCAATGGTAATAATGGGACTTAAGGGAGAATAATATGAGTTGGATTAGAAGAATGGATAAGGTGAATAAATTTTTCGAAGTATTTAACACTAAAACTGGTTTTTATATGAGAAGTGGAATATTAGATGAAAATATGAAAGATACCGGTATAGATGCATTCGCTCGAGACTACCCGCAATTACTCGATATAGGGATTATGGGGACTTGTATTCATGGTAAAAGTGGCCTTTGTATTAAATCTGGAGTTGAATGTTATCAAAATGGATTAAATATTCATAAAGCAAATATGGGCTTAGAAAATTTTAAAAAAATTATTGATGAAAGTAAAGGAAAAGTTTTTCAAGTCGCTCTTGGTGGGAGAGGTGACGTTGATATGCATGAAAATTTTGAAGAAATTTTACAATATTGTGTAGATAATAATATAGTGCCAAATTTTACAACATCTGGATTAGGATTAACTCCTGAAAAAGTTAATATTATAAAAAAATATTGTGGGGCAATTGCTATCTCTTATTATCGTCAGCATTATACTTATAAGGCAATTAATATGTTATTAGAGGCTGGAGTTAAGACAAATATTCATTATGTATTAGGGAATAATAGTATCGATGAAGCTATTAATAAACTTGAAAATGATAGCTTTCAAAAAGGTATTAACGCGGTTATCTTTTTATTACATAAGCCCGTTGGAATGGGCAGCCAAGAAAATGTTTTAAAAATTGATGATCTAAGAGTTAAAAAATTCTATAGTTTAATTAATAATACTTATAGTCATAAGATAGGGTTTGATAGTTGTAATATGGCAAATTTAGTTAATTTTAATTCTACAATTGATCACACTTTCACGGATGCTTGTGAATCATCGAGGATGAGCTTGTACATTGATGCTGAAATGAATGCAATGGTTTGCTCTTTTGATAATGAAGAAAAAAGATGGTCACTTTCACTTAATGATTATACATTGGAAGAAGTATGGAATAGTGATAAATTTGAAAATTTTAGAAATAGTTTTAGGAATTCATGTCCAAGTTGTAAAGATAGAATAAATTGTTTGGGTGGATGTCCAATCAAAAGAGAAATTACATTATGCGATAGATTAGAAAGAAAATAAATCGGAGGAATAAGAAATGATTGGTTTTTCAATTGGAAGAGATAATGATTATGTTGTAATAGTTTATGATAACTATCCTGTTGTTGAATATTTAAGAACTATTATTAGTAAGCATAATTTGGCTCCCGATGCTATTTTTAATATTATGAGTAAATATGGTAAATGGAATAAGAACGAAAAAGATTATTATTTTGATGATTTTTTAAAAGCGGCACAAGCTATAGAAGAAATAGAAGGTAGAATTGTTATGGAAAAATTAACGGAAGAGGGATAAAAATGGTCACTGTCAATATTCACAATTTTGAAAATAGGGAACATATAGGAATTAATCAATTTCAAAAAGTTCCAAATAGAGGAGAATATATTATTCTTACTCATGATGGAATAACAAATTATAGTAGCATAAGAGATTCCAGTGTTGCTTATAAAGTAGTTTTAGTAGTTTTACATGGAGATATTGTAAATATTTTCATTGATTTAAGTGAAAGGTTTGTGTAATATGATTTTAAAAGATTTATTAGATGAAGTAGAATTTGATGATGTATGGTCCGAAATAATTAATTTATATTATGATGATGAGACCGAAGAGAGAAAAAATGAACTATATGATGATTATCGATCAACGTTTTATAAAGTTCAAAACATGCAACCAAAGTTTGATGGAGAAAATTTTTATATTAGTATTGATAAAACATTTGAATGGTATTATGATGAAGTTGGAACATATAACGAAACGGATGAATATTATTGGAATGTTCATGGAATTAACAAAGATAGTGGAGAATCTTATGCTCTTGAATTTTCATCTTGGGATTTATGGTTAGGTTGGGATATCGACCGCGAACAATTAAAAAATATGGGTAAAAATGTTTATATGGCTCATATTTTATGGGAAATGACATATATTGGATTCGAAGAAGAAGAAATTCAAGAATTAATTGATGATTTAAAATCTCGTTTGGATAATATTAGAGATGAATTAAGAGATGATAATGAGAGTTGGGAAGGTTCTATAGATAACTTAGAAAATGAGGACAATGAGGATGAAAATTAGAACAGATTTTGTCACAAATAGTAGTTCAAGCAGTTTTATTATTTTCAAGAATTGTCTTACAAATGAACAAATTGAATGTCTTAAAAAACAGGATTTAATATCTAGAAAATTAAATCTCCCATATTGTGAAGATAATGATTGGAAGATAACTGAAACAAAGGACAATATAAAAGGATTTACATATTTAGATAATTTTGATATTAAATTATTATTACAAATATTAGGAATAGAAGAAACAGATGTTCAATGGGATGATTACGATTGTTGGGATGATGAATAAAAATTATTTAAAGGAGAAAAAATAATGAAAATTAGAACAGATTTTGTGACAAACAGTAGTTCAAGTAGTTTTATACTAGTATGTAATGAAGTTTCACTCGGAGATATAGATATTAAAAAAGGTAGTTATATTGCTGTTGGAAAATTTCTTAATGATGGGTTTGATGTAATAGAAATATCTAAAAAGATCTTAGATTTATTTTTAACGTATGAAATATTAAATAAACTTAATAATAACAGAAAAAATTTTAAATTTTATAAATTATATACATCAGTAGATGCTGAATATGAGTTTAAATTAACTATTAAGAATTTAACAGAAATAATTGGAGATGAAAACATAGAATTTGAAATTAAGACAATTGAAAAAGATTATCACGGTTCTCAAAGTGTAAAAGACATAAAAGAAAGATATTATGATGAAAACGAATATGATAGTGATTATTGGTATGATGATTAGTGTACAAAATTTTAAAAATAGTATATAATAAAAATATACTATTTTTTATAAAGGTGTGGGAATTTGAAAAATTATTTTAAAGTTGCAAAAAGTGATATTTATGAAAATAAATTTCTAATTGAATATTATTATGAAACGAACATATATACTTTTGATAGTATTCAACGACATTTTAAAATCCCTCCACATATTTATTATAATATATTGGTTAAAAATAATGGAGTTTTTTCAAATAGGTATATTTACAATGAATATTATTTTTTAAATGAAGAAGATACACAGAGCGCAATTAATGAATTGGAAAGTTATATTATTTTTAATAAATTAATAGAATAAAGTATTTACATTACACAAAAAATATGTTATTATAAATATAAGAAATATAAAAAGGAGAAAATCATGACCGATACTATATTAAAAAATAAAATAACTAACAAAATACAAGTTCCTAAAATGTATAAAATAGTTTTACATAACGACGATTATACGACAATGGAATTTGTAATAGAAATATTAATGAAGGTTTTTAATAAAAGCTCAGCTGAAGCAGTTGCAATTACTTTCAATGTGCACAAGCAAGGCAAAGGAATAGCTGGAGTTTATTCTTTTGATATAGCACAGACTAAAATAAAAATTGTAAGAGATACAGCAAGAGAAAAAGGTTATCCACTGAAATTAACTATGGAAGCAGAATAAAACACTTTAATATAAAATTTATTTCAAAGATATTTAAAATTAAAGGAGAAACAATATGAGAGTTGAAAAGCAATTAACCGAGGTATTAGTAGAGGCACTTAGAGGCGCAGTACAAAGTGG
>Ga0031655_10000416_pt1 | contig 26946 bp, 38 predicted proteins | sample FrelakmetHBP12HB_FD_55187 | JGI IMG/M metagenome (GOLD analysis project Ga0031655, IMG submission 55187) | Freshwater lake sediment microbial communities from the University of Notre Dame, USA, for methane emissions studies -HBP12 HB | ecosystem: Environmental > Aquatic > Freshwater > Lake >... | reverse complement strand
ATCAACAATATCAGAAGAACGATCTAGACCCATCATTCCCTCTCCATCAATATAAAACTCTCCATCAACTCCATATCCCTCAATATTTCGTTTCATTCTTCTTGTATTTTCTAAACCTTTAAGAAGTTTTGCAGTCTTCCTATCAACAGGTTTATCTATTTTAAATTCTCCAAAAAAGTCTGTAGTATATCCCATTAGCATTTCACCTTTAAATATGATATATTCTATTTTCAAATAGAAGTCTTTTAGATTCTTTAACTTCTTCTTCTGTAGCAAATCTTTCTATTTCATATCCTTCTGCTCTAAAATTTTCTCCGGTAGATTCAAGTGTTCCTATTACTGCACTCCCCATTGTATCAGGAGAGCACCCGAACCCTCCTAGTGCTAAGAAAACTCTATTTATGGTATCTCCATGATAATATTTTTCTTTTAAAATAACATGTTTCTGATTAATATCTTCACCTAAATTATTAGCCATGTTTCCTCCTTAGTCAGATTTATAACTTCTAACCACTACTTCAAAATCTTCTTTTATATTAGTATTAAAACCAGTTTTTCTTTTCTTCTTTTTCTCAACATCAATAAAAGTAGCTAATTTTTCCATTTCCCATAATTCCGGATGACCACATGGAAAATAATAAGAACAATCAGTAACTGGAGTAATTTTATTTGGTCTTATTGTCCACTTAACTCGATTAAGTTGTTGGTGATTACAAATAACTTCTTCAGATGGAAAACTAGTTTTTCTAATAGCAGCATATTTACATTTGGAACAAATTCCATAAGATCTAGAAATTAAAAAACCAGCTGAAGTTTCTCCTATTAAATTACCAATTATACTAACAGCTTCTGCATCAAAAGAATTTTCACTCATCATCAGGTCCTTAAAATATTTTCTATCCAACCAACTTTTCCAGAACTATCACATTTTGAACAATATGGGTAATGTGAAGAATAACACCAGGTGCACCACATCAATTCCCCAGTTAGATCTTGTCCAACTCCCCCACATTTATCACATATTATTTCATGTGATTCTAAATGTCTCTTCACATAATCTATATCATTCATTTACTTCACCACATTTTTAACCCAATCTACTTTTCCTCTTCCTTCACATTTTTTACATATTGAAGGATGNTCAATTCTACAAATCTCACAAAATTCTATTGTTTGTTCTGTTCCTTGTCCATGTCCATTACATAAAGAACAAATCACCTCTCCAAATTCTAAATGTTCTTTAATATAATCTATTCTGGAAATTTTACGTTTTTTATTTTCACTCATTTTAATACATTCTCAACCCAATCTACTTTTCCTTTTCCTTCACATTTTTTACAAATTCCTGGAACATATGTTAATGATGTGAGGTCTGCTTTTATTATTTTTGTTGTATCAGGAATTATTCCTTCTCCATTACATTTACTACAATAATATTCTCCCTTATTTAACTTTTTCATGTATAATTCCTTTTTGTAGTTTATAATCATCCGTATTGATAAAGAATGGTATTTTTCTTCTAAGAATATTTTCTATCCAGTCAACTTTTCCAGCTCCATCACAAACATAACAAGACATTAACTCAAATCCTGGTTCAATTCTCCAACCTTTACAACTATAACATAGAAATTCTCCTTCATCTAAATTTCTCGCGAATATTCTATGTTTCCTTATATTTGCTTTGATTTGATCATATTTCATATGTATTAATCCAAAAATGCTAATTTAGATCCAGCCCTTGATTTACTTTCAGTATTTGGAATTACTTGATGCCAATCTGGAAGAATAATAGTTCTATGGTCAACGTGAGTAATTCTTCCCTTTACAAATACTTTAGCATCTCTTGTCATTCCTCTCCAAGTCCAAGAAGACGCTTTTGGATATTTTTTAATAAAATCCTTATACTCTAAATCTGTCAAACCATTAGAAACCAATAACCTTTCGCTTTCTGTAACTTTTTCTCTAATAACTTCACAAATTCTTACATTTGTTCCACCACTTCTAATTAAAAATTCACAATAATGGGGTTTAGATCTTCCTCTTCTAATTGGTTCATTTTTAAAAATAATCTGATTCTTTTCATTAATTTTAGCTGGTAAGAACATCCATTCTCCTTGACGTCTCATAGCTACATTTTTTCTTTTTTGTTTATCTTTTGTTTTAACTCCGGCCAGTCTCTCAGCTTCAATTACTTCTTTTGGTTTTAATGCTTCTTTAGCTTCTCTCACATTTTTTGCAGCAGCAGTTTCTGGAATAGCAGCAACAAACCAATGTCTTTCATCATGACCGCAAAGAAACTTAGCAATATTAATAATTTCTTTTCCCTTATTTTCTCCAACTACTCGTTTATCCTTATGCATTAATAAAAGATGACGATCTTTTGTATCAGAATTAACCACTTGAATATCCGCATTTTCTGGAGTATCTATTGAGAAAAATTCCCCATCTTTATCCCTAAGAATATTAATTGAAAATCTATCTATTTGAGTTGGTCTTGAAAAGAAGTNGGTGAGAAATCTTATAGGTCTCGATAATCTTCGTGCTGGTAACATAGTTCTAATTTTTACTCTTGCACCAATTTCTTTAAATCTTTTTTCTAGAATATCTATATTCATTTCTTTTTTCTCCCTATATCTTTATATGTCAAAAATATTTTATTGTTGCAAAATCAAATTCTTTAAGATTTAACTTTGACCATATGAATAGTTCTAATATATCTATCATGTCTGTTGGATATCTAATTCCATTTTTCTTAAAGAACTTTATTATATCTTCTGTCAAAAATTTAATTCTAATTATTTGTCCAATTATATGAATTGATTCATTATAAACAGAATACATATTATTAACTCTCAAGTTTTTTAAGTATCTAAATCTAACCAGCTGAACAGGTTCATAACATGCTAAATATTCTAAAACTTTTTCTACATCAAACCCTGGAATTTCCATAATTTTCATCCAACAGAGAATGAACATATGTTTCGAAAACAATTTGGTTTTTTTGTTGAAATAAACATCTGCTTTGTATTACTCCACTTATACCAATATTCTTTTTTAGAAAATGGATATACCCCATAGGTAGTTTTTTCAATTACAGCATAATTAAAATCACATTCATGAATATCTCCCCAATTTTCTTTTAAACAAATCTTTGCATCTTTTAAATTTGAAAAGAATGCTGGAGTTCTTTGTCTATTATCAACATATTGTTCTCTTGGATCCTCTTCATCTATAACTCGAATGGTTGTAACAAAATAAGTATATCTTATTTTCATTCTTTTACCTCCACAACATTTGTCAAATCATCAAGTTCAAAGTTTAATTCACAAATTTTACATTTTCGTTTTTTTGGTCCAGAATTTATTAATGAATGATTTTCACAATATGGACACAATGAACAAAGAAAAACATCTATAAACTCTTTTCTTGATAGAAGAAATATTTTGGGTTTAACTTCTTTTACTATCTTTAATGATAATGCTAATGATTTAATCATCTCCTCCACCACATGAACAACTACATGAATCACAACTAGAATCAGAACTAGAATCACTGCAACAAGAATCATTACCAGAATCAAAAGATCCAGAAACTCCTCCTCCACCAGATTCCCCACCTTCAAAACTCTGAGGACTTGAAGAATTATAACCTCCTCCTCCATCCGATGAACTATCATCTAACACATTTAGAATAACAGATGCTGCAACAATGTTCTCTACAATATTAGAATCGTCTTCATTTACAACAGTATTTTGTTCCGATCCCAAACAATATTTGCAAATTCCATCTTTATTATTAAATCTAATTTTTCTACACTGCCTACAAATTCCCATTCCAAACATTCTTAATATCCTCCTAAGATTTTTCATCACACATTCTTATTATATCCAATCCTTCATTCAAATAAGGTTGAAAATCTTCTTGTCTTATTTCTTTTATTTCCATATATCTTTTACATTTATCTTCTATTGTCATTGAAGAGGTAATTCCCCTATTTGTAATATCTTTTTCAACATCATCTATTATGTTAAAATTCATTTCTTCATTTTTAGTGTCAAAACTTTCAATCTTTCTGATCTTTACTTTGTGTCCATCTTTTTGTAATAATTTAGCTTGTTCAAATATCTCTTCTGAATTGTCCTTTTTTAATTCAAGCTCAACATATTTTGGATATCCAATTGTAAGAATACTTTGAATTGTATCAGTTTCACTATCAACATCTAGGAAGCGTTTGATTTCATTTTTTTCTCCCCAATCTTTTTGGGTAGGAGACCCCACATATCGAAGTTCTATTTCTTCAGATATTAAATCTTGTGGAAGGTGATAATGTCCCAACAAAACATATTTATATTTTCCCTTTAAATCTTTTATTCCAATATCTGCTACAAGACTTATTCCAGAATTCAATTGTGCTTCGTGTAGTCCAAAGTGACTAAGTAAATATTTACAAGTGTTATTCTTTATATCTGAAATCATTGTTGATGAATATGGAACTAAAAATATCTGATCATTATCAATTTTGGTTGCTTCTTTTATCCTAATAACATTTGATTCAGAATCTAAAGATTTAAGAGCTGAATTTGGGTGTTCCCCTCGTCCTCCCAAATCATGATTTCCATCTAGGATATAGAAAATCAAATCTTTATTTTCTCTTAGAAAATCTAAGAGAACACTTTGTGCATCTGTATAGATGATAGACTTATTATGTAGGATATCCCCTCCCACAATTATATATTTTCTATCATTTTTTCTAGCATAATCTGCCATCTGCCACATCACTTTTACATTCGAATCTAATCTCTCTGGTAAATTAGATTCCTTCACAATTTTATCTTGTAAATATCCAGAAAGATGCCAATCTGCTGTAAATAGAAATCTCATTCTGAAACTCCTTTTAATGCTTTTTCTATCCAATCACTATGTTTTCTTAATATATTTAAAGTTTCTCTAACATCTATATTTATAATTTCTCCCATCTGAGAACCAGTATCCACACTCCCTACAACTAATTTACATTCTTCTAAAATATTTACAAGAACACCATAAGATGAGTAATCACTTTCAAAAATACTTTCAGTTTTTAACCTATCTATTTTTAAAACTATTTCATTTTTAATTTCTTTAAATCCTTCTTTTGAATATAATGAATATTGTTCAAATGTATAACCCGTTAGTTCACAATATTCTTCTATTAAAGCTTTATCAAATTTTTCCCATGTTTCATTTACTAATTTTTCTGAATCTAAACCTTTTGGAATACAAACAATATAAGAACAACTTGAACTATTTGTAACATGACTAAATTTTATTTTCACTTCCATACCTCTTCAATTTCTTTTTTTGATAATTGTGTATATTCATCAAACGTCCACTTTTTTTCTTTTCTTGAAATAGTTTGTTTTTCAACATCTATTTCTAATATTCTATCTCCACCATCAGCGATAAAATCAGAAATTCCAAATCCTGTTTCTTCATTAATTTTATTTGGCGGAATCATTTGACAAAATATTATTCGAGCTAAATATGGAGTATCATTCCATCTCCACTTTTTCTTTAATGCTGTTTGTAGATCATCAGGAAGTTCAGTACCTCTCCAGTGTGTATATAAATATACACCTCTATCTTTATTAGTATCTTTTATTAAAATGTTTGCTCTATCACCCATCAATCTTTACCTCTTGGATTTTTTATTTTTTGGAAATAAGAACGGTAAATATTTTTCTAACTCTTTTTTATGTCTTCCATTCCTTATTTCTTTTTCATATTTATTTATTGGTTCCTCAATATGAACACGATCCCTGTTTATCTTTATCTCTTCTTCATATTCTGGATCACCGGGTTCATCATAAAACTCTGTATCATTTTCTAAATAGTCATTCCACTTCATATTTAAACTAGATAAATCTGGAATGAGAAATATTTCATTACCATCTTCTAAATCAAAATCATACTGATATAGAAGATAATTATACATCACTAAAAATCTAGATCCCCAAAAAACTTGATTTTTAGTTAGTTTTTTATATTTTTTAACTTTTTTTGGTTCCTTTTTTATTTTAGATTTAGCCATTATTAACAATCTCCATAACTTGTTCTCGGGTTAAATATTTTTTAATTCCATCTCCTGGTACTATCATGTATTTTACATTCCACATTTTTTTAGAATAAAAATCTAACCTCTTGTACAACGTCTGACTTATTTCTTTTATATTAATATCTACAAGATCTATAATTATTGGTTCAGATTTTCCTTCTTTAATCCTTAAAATTCTTCCAGTTAATTGTTCAATATTTCCAACAGGATTAGACATTATTAATGTATCTTTGGAAATTGCATCTACCCCATCCCTGATCTTACCAACTGTGGCAAATGTTAATTTATAATCTAACATATCATTTTTAGCAGAACTAATAAATTTTGACTTATCTTGACACTTAGACATTCCAAATAAAGTTTCTATTAATTTTATTCTATCCGACACATACAAAATATTTTTGTCTTCAGAATAAAATTTATTAATTAAAGCTTCGGATATCTTTATCAATATAGAAGATTTGCTCAATAATGATAAATATCTAGATCTTTGAAATGAACCTCCATAATAAATATATCCTCCACTTTTAGGAAGTATATTAGAATTAAATAATAATACTGTAACACGAGCTTTCATTATTGATGCAACACCTTCTGGAACCCAAACATCTCCCAAATGATATTCCATTATATCTAATGTTTCATCTAATCTAGATGGTGTAGCACTTAAACCATAAGTTCTTTTAGCAGGTATGTGTATTGAACATTCTGAAAATGTTGGAGCTCCTGTTGTGGTATGACACTCGTCAGAAATTAATATTCCTACATTACTATTATTTAATTCATTCAAAAAATCTTCTCTATTCCTTTTCAATAGAGATACAAAAGTTTGATCTGTTGAAATTATAATAGACTTTTTAAAACATTTTTTAAAGTTAGATGAAGTTAATCTTCCAATTTCATCTGGATTAATATTTGTATATGTAAGAAATCTTTCAGTCCACTGGTCTCCCAAACTATCACGATGAATTAAAATAATAGTCTTTTTTCCTAATTCACAAATAGCAAATATAGTTACAATTGTTTTTCCNGAACCAGGAGGAGCCTGAATAATTCCTTTTGNATTTGATAACATATATTTTACAACATTTTTTTGTAAATCATCCCTTAAAACAATATTATGATTAATCTTAATATCTTGTCCAGAGGAAATAACATCTTTTACTTTAAAGTCTCCAAGATCATCAATGGGAAAATATCTAGGAATCTTTAAAAACGAAGGACCCTCAATAAAGAATTTATTAACTACAAAAGCAGATTTATCATACATCATACTTCTTCTGGTTAATTTTCTAACTATAGAATTATAAAATTCTTCATTTGAATATTCTTTTGGAATTAAAATTCCAGAAGATCTTTTTAAATTAATCATTTTCCTTTTAGCACCTTATCTACCCAATCTATATAACCTTGTCCATGACAATAATTACAACTTTGAAAGAAGGGATTGGTTATTATTCTCATAAAAGTTGTTCCAAAACAAACTGGACACATTTCAGAAGCCTCATTAAAATGAATATTTCCATAAGCTATACTCATATTTATACAATTTTCAATATCGGAGAATGATGCCGGTATCTTCTCGCGAGTCCAAGTAAGAACAATTTTGTGATCTTTCACTATTTTTTCTAAATCTTTTAATAGGAAATCTACATGATTAATCATTTCTAATCCACCCTATATGTTGCCTTTGATTCAACTGATTTTCCCCCTCACTCCAACTTTAAGAAATACATTCTATGTTATCTTTAATTACCAATAAATATCATTTCTTTATCCTCAATTATTTTTTCTAAACTTTTTCCAAACATTGTTTCATAATATAATTTTCTACTTAATGATTTCTTTTTAGTTTCATATGTAAATTTTATTACTTGTTGAGATGTACATGTTGTAAAATATATTACTGGAAAATCTACAATATCACCAACAACATTAAATGAAATATTTTTTTGAGATGCATAAACATGATCTGGTTTCCAGTTACTGGTATCTTGAGCAAATGCTGCTTGAGTAAAGTAAACACCACCTTTTGTTAAACATCTAACTCCTATTCCTAATTGTTCAGTAAACTCAGAATCTGTTGGAATACATCCATCAAGTTTACTATCTAATCCATTATACTTAAAAAGTTGTTCTGATAAATTTTGAACAATATGAGAACAGTTGCGACCATCTCTAAGTCTTCTTATTATACTTTCTTCTGTAGTTTTTAAAACAACAGATAATTCTTTTGCATCTATTGTTATACAATATTTTTTTGACTTATTATAATTATCTCTATTTTTTGTTTTTTCTAAATGTATTTTTTCTTCTTCTTCTGTTAATGTAGCCACTGCAATCCTCCATAAATTTATATTTGAATTAGAGTATTTCTTAATCTTTCAGTTGCATATTTAAAATATTTTTTATCTATTTCAATACCAATTCCTTTACAACCAATTTCACGACACACTACAACTGTTGTTCCAGTTCCCAAAAATGGATCACATACAATAGTATTTTCAGAATATCCATGAACTTTTATACAATTTTCAACTAGTTTTTTTGGAAATGTTGCAGGGTGATCTCCCCTATCTTTTCTTGTTTGTATTGTTTCGTATGGAACAAACCAAACATTCCCTCTACATCTACAATCTTCTATAACTCCAGGAGAATTCAAATTTATTTTATCAACAAAAGGAACACCAATTGCTTTCCTATTTAATTTAATATTTCCTTCTTTAGTTAAATGAAATATATTTTCAAAAGTATGATTAAAATATCTTTCACTATTAATTGGTTTATATTGACCAAAACTTTGACTATCTGTAATTGATATAGATTTACACCAAATAATATGATTTTGCAAAATAAATAAATCTCGTAGTTTTTGAATAATATCAAATGAAATCCACGGATTTGAATTTATACTGCCTATATTTAAAAAGATAGATCCAGTTGTTGATAAAACTCTTTTAATCTCAGAAAATATATTATGTAACCATTCTAAGTAATCTTGTCTATTATCATTATAACTATTATATTTTATACCAATATTATAAGGAGGAGATGTAATAAATATATCTATAGATTCATTTTGGAACGATTTAAGAACATTATAACAATCACCATGAATTACTATTTGTTTTTTAATATCTAGTAAAGAACTTATATTTTTCATCATGTTAATTCTTCTTTACTTTTTCAGACGATCTTTTTAAATTAACCATTTCTAATCCACCATATATGTTGCCTTTGATTCATCAGATTCCCAAATAGTTATAGATTTCAATCTTAATTCTTTATCAAAGTCTTTAAATTTCATAAACAATATATTGTATAACACAAAACACATATTTTCAGAAGTTGGATCTCCACATTCAAAATAATAAGTTCTTTGATTTTTAGAAAATTCTACATATATATCTTTTGAATTTAATAACATTGCATGATCCCAATTATCTATGATAGTCTCATTAACAATTTTTTTTAAATCATAAAAATCAATAACCATATCATTATTATTTAATTTTTCTCTTTGAATTTCAACATCAATTTTTATATTATGTCCATGATATGAAAAACATTTATGATCTACCAATTTACTCAATCTATGCCCAATGGGAATTTTAAAACTTTTTGTTACTGTAAACATATTTTATTCTCCTACATCATAATTTTACCAAAACTCCAACCTATATAGATCCATATAAGAATCCACACCAAGGTTGGAATAGTAATTGTATCCTTTATTATTTTCTTGATAATGTCTTTTACTTTCATTTTTTCCCTCTACTTCCCTATAAAGACTTGATACTGATCTAATACATAACTTTGAATATTAGATAGATGTTGTTTGCAAAGATTTAGTTTTTCTTGTAAAGTTTTTGTTTCTGTATTAAAAGTAAACAACTTACTTATTCTATATTTTCCCAACAACCCTTTAATTATATTTTTGTCAACTTTAGTCTCTTTTGAAATTTTTTCAATTTCTAACTCAATATTTGTAACTCGCACTGAAATATGTTTAGAAATAGATGGTCTAATTTTTTCAAGAATTTCTAGTTCACTTATTTGATCATTTAAACTTTTTATCTCATTTTTTAAAAATTCTTGATTCACAGTTGTAAACATTTTATATGTATTAAGTAACATTTCATCTATCGATAAAACTTTCACTTTATTATTTTCATCTACAATTACATTATCAAATGAAATATTTCCTTCTAAAACTTCATCTAAATTCCCTATAAATTTCTTAAATATTTCATCTCTACTTCTTTGTTTAAGAACTTCAAAAACAATATTTGTTTCTGTACTAGATTCATCATTATACCCAATGTCTTGATTCTCTAATTCTTTAGAAAATTTTGACAACAACCCCTCAAATCTTTTTCCTGGTGGCCACGATTTAATTATAACTTTACAATTCATTGGAATTGTTTCATATTCACCTTTTACACGAATTGTGGCTTTTCCAGTTGTTAATAATTGTTCTAAATCTTTATTTGAAGATAAAATTTTACAATCAGATATTGGTTTAATTGTAGGTTTAGTTTTAGTCTTTCCCAATAAATACAATAATCTTTTATGAAGATCTTCTACTTTGTAACATGGAATAAAAGTTCTATATCCAAAACCAATACCAATAGTATATTCATTTCCAATTAAACAAAATGGAAACATTGTAGGGATAAATTTTGGTTCATCTTCAAGTTCAGACTCTACAAGTGGAACTGTATCAATATATCTAAAAGCTAAATCTATAGTTCTTCTTGATAATCCACATTCAGTATATCTTGATGCAGCAGGAGGATCAGGATCTGCACCAATGTTTGTTCCAAAGTTTCCCTGAGAAGTTAAAAATCCTTGACGAACCAATTGAACTATTGAACTATAACAAGAAGAATGTGGATGAAAATTTCCCAAACAATTTGATACCACCACTCCAGTATTATCCGAAAACATTACTACAAAATTGTGATAATCTTTTGAATTCATTACATCATATACTGGAATAGATTTAGAAAGAATAATAGTTTCAATATTTAAAACTGTATGATTAGTATATTTTCTTGCTTCCACAACAGCTTCTTCATATGAATTAAAATATGATAAAATTTTACTATACAAGGGAGATGATTTTGAAGATCTAGATAAATTATAATTTTCTTTATTTAATTCTAAATTTTTACTTAATACACTTTTTATAGTTTTTAATATTTTAATTTTATGATTATTGAGAAAATTTGTCTTTGATGTTTTAATTCCAGATTGTCTATTTTTTTCTCGATGATCTTTAACATTCTCATTTTCTTGATCCCAATATTTTTTTGTTGCTTCTGATTTTTCTTGTGAACCATGCTCCTGGTAAAATCTTTTTATTCCACTTCCAATTTTTATTCCTCGATCTCTACGACCTTCTTCATCTAATTGATCCCACCCTTTTTTTGCATTATTACTTAACCAATTAGGATCTTTTAAAGCTCTATTTTTTGTATATTTAACTAGATTTATAGCTATTTCAGGATGATTTATCTGAATTAATTTACCATGTTCAGATAAAAATTCTAATCCTCCCTTATTATGTATCCAATCTGTAGCATGAATGCTTGAATGTTCCCCATCTAAAAGTCTTTTTATATTTTCCGGATTATTATTTAATTGATTAAAATCAATATGATGTCTATCAAACCCAGTTTTTAGTTCAGATAATATTTCTATTCCATTTCTACAATTAAATTCATCCGCTAAAACATGACTTAAATAACAAAACCCATTAGATTCTACTGCCTCATACCCAGAAATTCCCATCCAGTTATTTTTAAAAATATTATTTTTATCAGTAATTCCAAATTCCATTGTTTCTAACGAATCACCAATTTTTAAATTTTTAGCTTTTTTATAAGATCCTAATTTAGTTAACCAAGGATGATCTTCTGTACATTTTATAACACCACTTTCAGTAGTTATTTGAATAATTTTATCAACATACTTTGTTAAATTAATACCATCTGCTTTTGTTATTACTGGTTTTTGAGACTTAATGTCATAGGCAAAGATATAAAAATTTGAGTATTTTTCATCATATAGTTCTTTTATTGTTTTTATATCTCCAGCTGCCAATTTAATTTTAGTATCTCCAGTAAAACAATATCCATCAATCTTAGCAGACTTTACATTCTTCTCTCTTGCTATTAGATATGTAGAATATAAAATCCTCCTCTCAACTGGTTTAAGACCATCTATCGAGAGAGGAAATGCTCTAGATTGATTTACATATTCTCCATATTCTTTATATAGTTTTGGAATTAAATTATCCATTAAAAGTTCACCTCAGTTAATTCAATAAATACATCATATGAACCGTCACCTCCCATACTGTCCAAAACAACTGTTCCTTCTGGCTCGTTTTTGAAAAAGTCTGTTTCTTGTAATGCTCTATCCCACTCACTATCTCTAATTAAATAACATGGATCTGAAATTATAACCTCTCCGGATGTAACATTTAAAACTCCTGTTCCCTCAATATCTCCATTCCAAGTTTCTTTAATATCCCAATAAACTTTATATTTTCCAGGGGGAACTAATAACTTCTTACTTAACCTATCTTTAAATTCTTCTGAACCATTATATTTTTTATAATAATCTTTATCAGATATTAAAATTAGTCCTGCGTCTACAGAAATATCTTCAACCAATTTCTTAATCATACTCTACTCTATTCCTCCATTCTCTACTATTTTATTATCTTCATATGGAGCTAATCTTTGTCTATACCATTCTAGTTTTGCATCTTCTAAAGAACTCATAATTGTAGATAGTGTTTCATAATTCTTTAATTTTTGTCTCTGTAGTTGAATTGAACATAACTTATATAGACAATAAGTTAATTCTCCTTTATTTAATATCTTATATCCCAACTCTGTAAGAAGGTCATTAAAGATATCTCTTTTTTCTTGTTTAATATATGGCATTCATTCTCCAATTCTAAGATACAACAATATCTTCTTCCTTATCATTCTTTAACAATAATCTTTTTGCATTTACATCAGAAAAAAGTTTCATCATTTCATTTAAATTTTTTGTAAAATTAACTTTTACTAATTTTCTAGTTTTCTCATCAATAGTGCATATTTTTAGTTGCCATGGATTTAATTCCCCCAAGCCTTTAAATCTGCTAATGATTTCACCATCTTGACGAGCTTTTGTTAATTCTTTTTCCGTCCACAATGGAAGAAAAATATTTTTCTTACTAATCGCATACAATGGTGTTCTAACTAAATAGTAATGTCCATTCTTAATAATATCAGGAACTAAATTTGCAAGAGTCATTGTTAACAAACAAAATATATGACCTCCGTCAGCATCAGCATCTGTAGCACAAATTATTTTACTATACCTTAATTTTGATAGATTAAAATCTGAACCAACTCCAGTTCCAAGAGATTGAATCAATTCTCCAATTTCAACGTTTTTCAAAATATCTTTTGAAGTAACAATTGATGGAATTTTTCCCTTTAATGGAAAATATGCATGCTTTTTTGGATCTCTACATTGTTTTAATCCACCACCCGCTGAATCACCCTCTACTACAAATAGTTCACCATTACTTGAAGAACACCCTCTTAACTTTGTAAACTTCGTTGAAAATCTTTTTTCACCATTTGTCTTTAATTTTTTTGAATCAATCTTTCTTCTATAATCTTCAAAGAATGTTAATATATTAGTTAGTTCATTTGGATTTTTTATAAAATAATTTTCTAATTCTATTTTAAACTTGGTTAAAAATTCTGTAAAATGATTTTTTCTATTAATCAATTTGTCTTTACTTTGAGATGAGTAGTCAGGTTTTTCTAATTCTAAAGAAAAATATGCTCTTAACCCAGACAAACAATCATTAGGTTGAAATTTAAAATTAGTTCTTTTAGATTTATTAACGAAAAATTCTTTTATAAAATCATAAAAACAATTTACATGTGTTCCTCCATTGTCAACTGGTAATAAATTAATAGAGGATATAATTCTTGGAGCAATAGATCCTTCAAATGAATAACAAAATTTTACACCAAATTTTTCAATCTTATTCTTAATTTCAATATCAATAATATTTGAATTTACAGTTTCTGATTCATTTAAACAATACTTTTTAAAAAAATCATCCTTATTAAATTTAATAATTTCTTTTTTAGAATCAATGTTTAAAACCAAAGTAGTGTTTGGAATTTCCAGTGATGCAATAATTAATCTTCTTTTAATTCTATCTATATCTGGAATTAGTGATTCAAAAATCTTTTTGCTCGGTTTGAATTGAATCTTTGTAGAAAATGGTGGATTATTAGTATAATTTTCAATTATCTTTTGTTTTAATTTTGCATTTTCAAAAATATATTTTGCATGTTTTTTATCTCTATAAATTTCAATAATATAAAAATCCGACAATGCAAGAATAGTTATAAGACCAATTCCATTTTTTCCAGCAACAATTTTATAAGCAGTTTTAGAACTATTAAATTTTGCTCCAGTAAATAATTTTGTTGAAATTAAAATTGGTGTATCATTTTCAATTGGCACCCCTCGACCAGAATCAATCACGCTATATATGTTTGTTTTTGTATTAATATCTACAGCAATTATTTTTGCGAATCCAGAAATTGCTTCATCTAAAGCATTATCTAAAGCCTCCTCAATAAGATGAACTGGATTGGAGGTATCCCCAATATACATTCCAGCACTTTCTCGGACATGTTCAACCTCTGTTAAGCTTTTTATGTCCTTGTGAGTATAAGATTTTATTTTTTCTGACATATCCACCCCTATTCCTATTAATTATATGTGACAATCTACAATTGTTAATAACGTATCATCTGGAAGAGATTCAATTAATTTCTCAAATTCATCATGCCAATTCTTAGAAGATTTTTCATTTGAAACAATTCCCCACCATCCCATATCTCCTTTTTCATACCACTTTCCATTGTTTAGAATAGCAAATGTTGAAAAAGAAGTTTGTCTATTTACATATGATTCAAATGTATCATCTTCTTCAATATCATAAAAGTGTCCTTCTCCAATATTACTTTGTGCTTTTGCCCAAGAAATTTTTGCTGTCTCTCTGGATTCATCAAGCATATACTCAAAGTCAATATCTCCTTTTCTAGCTTGATCTGCTTCTTCTCTCTTTCTTGATCTTTCTATTGAACCAAAAACTCCAGGTTCTCCTTTAACACCTTCTCTTCCTTCTTTCAAAGCAAAAAATCCAGACCACCGTCCCCCAATTACATACCAATCCCATTTCGCATTTGGATTTTGATAATATCCATATCCTCTACATTCTTTTGAATATTCATATCCATGATATTCTTCAGCCCAAGTTTTTGCGTCTTTATATCGATCTGGTTGATCCCCTGGTTTCTGATATTTATTTTCCCATTCTTTAAATTTCTCTTCTAGAAATTCTTCTTCCATCTCTAAACGAAATTCTGATCTTGGATCTTCTCTTTTTTCTTCTGGTGATAAATCCAACTCCCAAAATGGTTCTAATTGTTCTTCTACATTTTCCCCTATAACTAAAACTGTAAAATGGCTCATACATTCTCCTATTAGAAATTAGGGAGGAAAACATTTAAATATTTCCTCCCTTATAATTATGTATTGCTATGTAGTGTAACCACAAATCCGGTCCGATCTATATTTTGTGTAACACCATTTGGTGTAATAACCCAAATAATTTTTTTTGGTAAAAGTCTTCTTTCAATTTCATTGATGTTATCACAATAGCCATCAGTAAATGCTAGCGTTACATCCGTATTTGTTTCTCTACATTTATCTAAAGCTGGGAACAATTCTGTTCCTCCTCTTCCTTTTACATCAAACTGTATATCTGAAATTCTCTTAACTTTATATTCTTTTTGAACTTTAGCATCACATTCAAATACAGTAGTTTGACAATTCCTATCATGTTCTACAACATCTTTAATTCCAGATAAAGCTTCATATATATCATCATTTGACATACTTCCAGAAGTATCAATTAAAACTGCTATTTTAAAAGAAAAATCTTTTCTCTTTCCAGGAAAAGGAGATAACATAGGAAGATTAAGTTCTTCTTTCATTGTAAACATATAGGTTCTTTTCTTATTTATTCTATTATACGCAATTCTAAATTTAGATAATCTTGACCCTTTTACTAACTTTTTAATAATTTCATAATATGGAACTTTTGGTGGTTCTAATAAATCAGAAATTAAATCTGCAACTCCAGCTGGTAATGTTCCCCTATTCTTTACTTGTTTATATGCATCTAGTGCAGCGTTTGCAATATTCTGTTCTATTTTTCGAGATAAAGAATTTAAATCAGGACATTGATCTGTATTTTTTGTCCAACAACCATGATCGTCTACAAATCTTCCTTCACAATTTTTACAATCTTCAGATTCTTTTTTAGATCCTTGACCATCTTGATCTCCCTCTCCATCCTGACCTTTTTTACTTCCAGCACCAGAACAAGACATACAACTTTTTTTCTTTTTAATTTTCTTTAAGAGTTCCTCATAATATATTTCTGTTGCCCTTCCTGGTTTTAAATTATAAACTTTTGGATGGAGAACTTGAATATTTGTACCGCAGAGATTTAAAGATTCTGGCATTTTCATTAATTCATTCGCTGCACAATCAGAAGCCAAATTCCACACATATTGTTTATATGGTTTATTTTTTTCATCTAATTCATTCGCCATCATTCTAATTGATCTACTGAGATGTTTATTTAGAATATGCATTCCTTCATGTTCTAAAACTAATAATACTTCTTTTTCCTCACTTCCTTCAACTAATTTAGGATGATAATAAAGAGTAATGGATCCATCTAGTTCTGCTCCTACTCCCATTATGGATGGAAGACTTTCATTTGAAATTCTTCTAATACTAGAAAATAAATATCCCCAATACGAATCTTTAAAAATCATTAAAGTAACTAAATGTTTTAATTTTTCTGATGCAGTTTGTATTTCTTCTGACATTATTTAACCTCTTAATAATTATGAAGAACATTTGTAAATCCAGTCAACTTTTCCAGTAGATTTACATCTTTCACAACCAACTGGAAAATAATGATCTGGAAATTTCTTATCTTCTGGAACTGGTCCCCTTTTTAAATAAAGAAAAATCTTTAAATTTCCTGTTCCCCCACATCTATTACAAACATATTCTTTTTCTTTTATGTTTTTCATTTTAACTCTTTCAATCTATCTTTTAGCAACTTGCTCATTTTAGGATTATCTAGAACATTTGTAACCCAATCCACTTTTCCTGTTGATCCACAATGGTTACATGGAATCATAAAAAACTTAGAATTGGTATGAGGGATTCTAGTTGCTCCAAACCCCTCACACCAATTACATCTATAATCACTGAGCTGCTTTTNTTCCAATNCCCACCATCGTTGAATAATATTCATCTTTGTATTCCTCATTCTGTTGAATCAATGCTACATGTAATCTTGTAGCATATTCAAACTCTTTAGATTTTCTATCATACCCATCAATTTTTGTAATAAACGTAGCAGATATATCTGATGGAAGATCTGTAAGAAAACGAGCAACATTTTCTACTTCCTTCTTTCCAAAAGTTGGTTTAGATGTAATTAAGAATGTAATAAAAGAAGCCATAATTTTCCCTAGTTTCGCATTATCAGATTCTTTAACATAACCTCTGATATCTTTTCTGACTTTTTCATAAACATTAAAAATATCTTTTGGACTAATATCTTTTCTTTCTTTTAAATAGTCCATAAACATCATTGTTTTATTTGTATTTAACAACCCAGAAATTAAACTATCAATCTCCATAATATTCTGGAGAATCCCACCATTATATTCATAACCCCAAAGAATATTTGATACTCTCTCCCAACTAGCTGGATTAGCATATACACTTCCTCTTTTCTGAGCTGCAAAATCATATACAAACTCATTATGGATCTGAATAAAATCAATTATTGAAGGATGAAATTTCTTTGCAATTGCATAATTTAAAAATGCTGGTGCACTAACATCTGTATAGATGTGTAATGTTCTTCTTAATCCTGCAGCATCTTGTAAAACATCCATTGAATATTCTTGGTCATCTGGGTTGTCAAGAGAAATTACAAACCAACCTCTCGGTAAATCTTTTAAATGTATTTTATATTCATTTTGAATTTGCCATAGAAGCATTTGTAGGTTATGATCTCCTCTGGCAAACTCATCAATAACAAACACACCAAAACTTTCCGGATCCGATGGAATAAAATCTGAGTATAACATTTTAAACTTAGTGTTTCCATTATCCACAACTGGAAATGGAATTAATAAATCATCTCTGGATAGAACTGGAGATTTAATCATGACACATTTCCAATCTTTTTTTGTTTCTTCTCGAAGCTCATCTACAATTTGTAGACAAACTGATGTCTTACCGACACCTGCGGGTCCTATAATATGAAAAGTTTGTTTTTCAATATCTTTTCCCTTTTCCCAACATACCATAGTATTTACAATGTTTTTCTTAACTAATTCCTTAATTTTATCAATTGATAAAACTGCAATATTTAATTTTTCATAATACTTTTGTTCACTTTTTGCAGCTGGTGTAGTGCTCATTTTTTCTCCTTCTGTAATTTAAAAAATATGGTTAAATTTATCTAAAATTCTAAACCTCTGTAGGGTTGGTATATAAATATATACCAACCCCATTTAAACTATATATTTTATTAAAATTCCGCGTCTTCAAAAGAGAAAGATGATGCTGATGGTTTTGTTGCAGCTTCTTTTTCTTTATCTAATTTTGGTACGTCAAACTTTTGATCTGGAGAAGCATCACCATATCCAGAAACAGACTTCTTACTTCTTCCCCAATCAAACTTTTCATTAAAATTCTCAAGAGTCTTCTTAGAAATTTGTAAAATCTTTAATGCTATATCATCTGGAAGTTGAACACTTTTAGTAAAATTGAATACTTTTTGAATTCCATATTTAGTAGTTGTTTCTCCCATTGAAATATTTGTTACAAATCTCTTATTATTTACAACTGTTTTTTCAAACTTTTTACTTTCTTCTGTTATTGGTTTAAATATTGGTTCTAAATCTAAATTAGCCATTTCATTTAAATAAGAAGAAACATTATTATACTTTACACCTTTCCCTCTTAAAAAAGCATAAATGGGATTATTATTCCCTTCTTTTTTAATTGGTTTTCCAACACTATCACAATAAAGTCCAGTAAGAATTATCTGGGATTTGCATAAACTACAATATGGATCAGCTGCTCTCTCTGCTGATGTTCTACCACAAGTCCTTCCCGACATTCCCTTCCATACTTGATTTCCTGGTTGAAATGAAAAACATTCAGTTCTGGTTACATTACCAGTTGTAGTTTCTTTTACTAGAACTGATTTAGAGTGAGTGATAATTAAATTTAAATCATTTAGATTGTATTCTACTCCTCTAATCTGAAGTTTACCAGCTTCTTCATTTATTCCAAGATGATTCTTTCTGGTCTTTCCAGAAATATAAATTGAATGAAAAAACTCGTCTTCTGGTGCTGTTGGTTGTCTACTTTCATACCCTGTTCCTTCTAAACCCGAATAATCTTTGTAATCTGTCATTTTTAAATTTTCTCCTTATAATTTTATAGTATTTGCCCTTTTAAAACTGCTGACGCCCAATCTAAATATCCAAATGATTTACACACTCCACATCGTGCCACTCCTCCAGAATATCCACTACCCAAACATCTTTTACAAATTTTAAGTTCATCTGTTTCTGTTAATATAAAGTTTTCATGACACGATTTGCAGTAGAATTCATATTGAAGTAAATTAATTTGAGCCACAGATTCAATATTTTCTGAATTACATTTATCACATCGTGTTGATGTCATTATTCTATTTATTTGGTATCAAGCAAAAATTAGAATAGTTTCTGTCTTCAGGAATTGTAATTAATGAAAATTCATCATTAAACCAACACCTCATATATTGGTCAAGTAATATTCCAGATGAAAATGATTTAATATTTTCCTTCTCATATTTCTTTATAATTAAATTAGGATCCTCTACTGTAAGAGCACTAATTTTTCTTACCTTCGAATCAGAAATTGGTGGAGTAATTAATTTTGGATGAGGACAATATATAATCACTAATTTATCTCCAACCTTCTTAAAGATTTCATTTTTAAAAAAGAAAATAGATGTATCATGATCATATGCGACATCTGTCGCATTTAAAACTCTATGAATAGATGTATGTTGTCTGCATAACATTCCCTGACTTTCCTTCAACTTACAAACTTGACAATTAGAATAATCCACTGTAAATTTTGGTCCTCTAATTTCAAAATCTTTTTCTGCAGCTTTTGAGAAATATGATAAAATCCTTCTCTTATTTAATAGAAATTTAATAATCGTAATTGGAAACACTTCACATCTTAACCCTTCTTCTACAAACTTCTCCATTGAAACTTGTTTCATATTTTCTCCTTAACTTTTTATAAATTCTTTAGAACAAACAAAAAACCATGAAGTATTAATGGGTTCCTACTGGGAAACCGATTAAACTTAATTATCGGTTTCCCAGTAGGACGATGATATAAAAAATCTAAATTATTGCTGATCTCCCCCTTGGTCATTATCCTCAACGTTTATATCAAGGATTATTGCCAAAGCTTTGATCTTTTTCTCAGGAATTTCAAGCCTGAGTTTTTCTTCAATTCTTCTTCTAATTTTTTTTGTTTTTTCTGAATGATTAACAATTTTTGGTATTGTCATTCAACCATACACCTCTCCTTAAACTTTTTCGTATTTAAACCTCCTTTCATTTACGTAGGATAAATATACATAATTTAACAACTCACTATTATAGTAATTTATAATAGTCATAAATAATTAAAATTAATAAAATTAAATTCTAACTGTTCTGACTTTTCTAAGACAGAGGGATTATAAACTCCTCTATGTAAAATATTGACTGATGCATTTAAATCTGCATCTATCTCTAAATTACAAGAACCACAAATAAATGATTCTCCTTTTCTATTACTCTTATCTAAAGTTTTACATCTTGAACAAATCTGAGATGTATAAGAAGGATTGACTTTTGTCAATAGAATACCATTCTCTTCACAAAGTCTCTCTAACTTATTAATAACTTTAGAATAAGTCCATCTTTGAATTTTGTTATTATATATAATTATCCCTGTTCTAAAATTATTTTGAAAAAATCTTCAATGGATCACTTACCAGAAACGTTAAAAATAAAACAAGCGTCCACAAATACAAATACATCTTAGATAATAACCCAACCTCTTCCTCATTTGACATTGAAATATTCACCCTTGTAACTATTCCTAAATCTTCGATCGTAACTACGGTTGCTTCTTCCGGATCCATATAACTCCTCCAAAATTTAATTCAACAACTATCCATTTGTAATTAATATATATAGTTCCGTTCGTTTATATGAACTATTATAATTCTATGGAGTTTCAGGTTCTGGAATAGTAATTGAAGCAGGTTTCTTATAATTCATCAAATCTATTTCTACATCTCGATCAAGAAAATTTACAGCAGATGTTTTTATCAACTCTTTTACTCCAATGGGCATATGACCATCTGTAACATAAATATGTATTCCTTCCTTCAACATAAATACAATTCCATCATGTGCTTGAGTAACATCAACTAAATCTTTTCTATCCATTGTTGTAATAATACGTCCCTTTTTAATTTGCAATTTCGCCATTTTCAAATTCTCCTTCCGCAATCTTTATTGCGATCCAAAATTTTGACTTCTCTGTTTTATCAGATATAAAGTTTATTAAATTTTCTTTATTGTTTGTTCTAAGAAATTCAGAAATTAACTCATCAGAAATTGATTCTTTAATTGATAATTCTAGTTCATTTTCAAAGTTTTTTTCAGATAGAAATAATTTAGAGTCGAATCTAAGTATATCTACTTTAAACTTTTTCCAAAATGAACAAAAAAATTCAAGATTATCAAATTCTAAAAATGATACAAATTTATACATACTAGAAACCTTATCAGAATCTATAAAATCAATACTCTTTAAAAACTCAAAGTTATAAACCTCTTTAACTTTATTTAAAAGTTCTCTACATAAATCTGTTTGATTTTCATTTGATTGAAGTATAATACTCTGAAGAATGCTATGAAAAATATACTTAAATTCTGGATGTCCAATACTACTAATCAAATCTAAAAAATCATTTCTAATTTGCGCAGTTTCTACTAAATCTCTATCATCATCTTCCTCAACTTCTGGTAGTTGAATAGCAGTAGAAATTAAAACTTGAGTGTTATCATCCATTTTTTATCCCTTTTCTAGCATTAGTGAAATAAAGTAAGAATTTAATAAATCTCTTGCTTGTGAAGTTTTTGCGAGTCTAAATCCTGCAGATCCATGTTGAATAATATCTGAAATTATTTCGTTTTTAGTTGTAGAATCATCGCTTAGAGGTCCAAGCATTTCAGATAATAAAATTGGGCAATTATATGATATCATACTATAAGTGTCTGCTTCCCCCAATCTTTGTCCGCCCTCTCTACTTTTTCCTCCGGTTGGTTGTAATGTTTTAGAAGTAACTGGACCAGTGGATCTGCTATGAATTTTCATTTCACCAATATGTTCTAACTTTGACATATACATATATCCAACTGGAACATCATGTTTTGTTTTAACACCAAACTCTGGTAGAAATAATGGATATCCAGTTTTTAGACCCAAAATATCCAGAGCTTCTTTTATCTGATCAGCTTTTGGGGCTCTAAATGGAGGAATTACTAATGGAACAAAATCTCTAGTTTTAATCTGGTTAACCATCTCAACAAATTGTCTATCACTCATCGAAATTAAATTTCTAATTAATCTGGAACTAAATTCTTTATTCTTTGTTGAATCCAATTTGGTTATTACATCTTTCATAAGTTTTATAATTTTTTGTTTAGAATTAAGAGAAACTATTTGCTTAGCCAATGCCCTTGAAATTAAACCACAATACATTTCATAGAGCTGACCTATATTCATTCTTCCTAAAACTCCAAGCGGATTTAAAATAATATCAACTCTATCACCCCAAGGGGTTCTGGGCATATTTTCATCTTTTTCAATTAAAGAAACAATTCCCTTATTTCCATACCTATTACATAATTTATCTCCGAGACCAATTTTTAATTCTTGCTCTATTTTAAATTTAATTAATAATCCTTTTATAGTTTTTCCTCTAATTGTAAACTTTTCTGTGCTAACCATTCCATATCTAGATCTCGTTTTTTGAATCATACTTTTTAACATAGGAAATTTTTCATCTGGAACATTTGAAAAAACTTCAATATCAACTATATTTCCTCCAGAACTCTTTTTAATTAATTGTCCTGCATACACCTCAGTGAGATCATCTTCTTCTGAATAACCAATTAGCGCTTCTATTTCTCCAGCAGTTCTTCTTAACAAGGGATCCCCTTTACTTGTTTTAGATCCAAGAGATGCTATAAATAAAATTCTATCATTTTCTGCAACTAAGATCTCTTCCTGTAACCCATGTAAAGAAGTCAACAAATCTTTTTCAACTAATTTTTCATTTATGACTATTCCATCCTCAAAATTATATCCCTTATAAGGCATGAATGCTATACACAATGTTCGTCCGAGAGAAATTTCCCCATTTTGAATACAACTACCTTCTGCTAAAACTTGATTTTCTTGAACTATTTGACCAACTTTAATAATAGGTTTAAATATACTTAGTGTATCTCTTCCAGTTCCAGATTTTAAATGAACTGGTGTTAAATCTATTTTTTTCTTTGTTGTATCTTTACATAAAATTTGAATATAATCAGATGTAATAGCTATAATTTTTCCATAACATGGAGATTTCTTTATAAAATTATTTGATAAAGAATTTGTAAGAATTCCTTCAAATCCAGATTTAATTGCTGGTGGTTCAGGATTCTTTAAGGGTAACATTTGTTTAGCTTGACTTGATAGCATAATTACTCTTCCGCCATCATTATTCTCTATAAAGGGAATCATAGAACCAGTGGTTGACAACATACCAACCCCTTCTTCGTCAGAAATATCTTTAATAGAAAACAATCCTCTAGCACTAGTTATTGATGCATCTATTGATAGTTGTTGGTTAATTCCAATTGTTTCTCCTTCTGGAGTATCTAATGGATCAATGTTTCCAAAATATGAAGGATGAACATTTCTAGATTTTGATTGTATTGCTCTTTTATCAGGAATTCCTCCTATAGATTTTCCAACTGGAGAAACGCGTGTCATTACAGCCATTTCTTCGATTGGATTTGCATATTCCATATCAGTAACAATTTCAGAATTTATAAACTGACTAAGAACTTTAGTTTGATTTACCTCAAACTTTGCATTTGTGTTTCCAGATAAAACTTGAGCTTTATAATTTGTATATGCGGAAAGAAGATGTTTCTGAACTAAATGAACTATAACTTCAGATCCTCTAACTCTTTGATTTGAAATATCATTTCTATCTTGAAAAAATCCTTCCACAGTTTTGGTAGCCATATATTGAAAAATTATTTCTAAGTCACTTGGTAAATGTTGATTTATTAATATTTGTTTTACAACAGGATCAACAATATTTTCTAGGTTTGACGTGATTAAGAATGTAGAATTTGTTTTTCCAGTCATTGAAATAATTAAATTATTAAAATATTCTTTCGTTCCAAACTCACCTTTTACATTATATGTATCAACTTTTTCTCTAACGAAAGAATGAACCAGTTCTAGTTTTAATTCTGTATCTAAGTTTGTAAAAACAATAAATTTATCTCCAGGAATTTTTGAAAAAATTTCTGTCTTCTTTGGTTTTACATCTGTTATTGTATGTGTAATTCCATATCTTTTTAAAGTCTCACTAAAACCAAAACTATAAAATAACATTATTAACAATGGAATCCAATATGATCCAATATAAATATTTAGATACTTTTCTCTTTTAGTTCTAGAACTTTGAATGTGAAATTTAGAATATGAGCTTTCAAACTTTGAGTCATATTTTTTTGGAAATGTAATTGGACATAATATAATCTGATTTATTAGACATTTTCTTCTTCCATTAATTCTAAAAGTTCCGGAATTTGGATCAATTTTTGGAATTTCAATATTTACAGAATGTTTATTTCCAAAATCATCTTTTAGAACTACTTTTATAATACTAAGATCAGATTGATCTAATTCATTTTTTCTTTGAGGTTTATCAACTATCGAAATCTTTTCTATCTTAATTGGAACCTCTTTTCTTTCCAAAACTTTAAATGAATTATGAATATCATTTTGTAGGTTGGTACTAAAATCTATTTGTCTTTTTTGAAATAAATGGTCTGGATTTTTTTCGGAAACCATTTTAGAAATATTTGATTGTCTTACAACTTGATTTGTAGACGTAATAGTTGGAGGTTGTTTTGTTAATAATTGATCTGAAAACTTTTTATCTACTGCTTTTAATACATCAGCAGAATTAACTTTTTTAACATTTGTATTTACAATATTCTTTGATCTTTGTAAATTTCCACTAGTCTTATATAAAATAGATGTAGATGCAATATTTGAAATATCATCTTTAGTTGCAGATTTATTTATTATAGTATCTAAAGCATCACCATCTTTCTTTAAATAATCTTTTACAGCACTTCTAACTTTAGCATGATTTTTAATAGGAATTTGAGAGGATAGTTGATTAATAATATCCTCTGCTGCTGATTCAGAATCTTGTCCTATATCTTCTGTGCTAGATGTAGAAGTAATACTCTTTAGATATGGAATAATTTTATTTACGTTGACATTTTTATCCTTCATTAATAATCTATATTTAGTTCCTACTACCCCAACTATTGCTAAAACTAAATAATCAAATGAGAAAGATTCTTTTTTCATTTGTTGAATAATAGGAAAAATCTTTCTATCTACAAAATCTGGAATTGGTTTTGTAGCATCAACAGAATAAATCAATACTTTTTGATAATCTTGGTAATCTATAAATGCATTTGAAATACCATGTCTAATTAATAATCCGACCCGTTGTCTATAGTTTGTTGGTTGATAGATTTTATCTATAGTAATTAGATATTGAGATAAATCATAAATTAGATTTTTTTCTGCTGGAGGGAGTGAGGTTGACGACCTTGGAAATAATCCTAGTTTTCTAAAAGCTTTAAACATTATTGGATTAATTCTGGTTCTTGGAACTCTTGTTAGAGGAACTACTATATCTCTTACATCCGTAAATTTAATATTTAGTTTTTCAAAATCCTCTAAAAGAGAAGAGTTTTCAGAGAAATATACTAAAGCAAATGGACTTTTGTTCGGGTCAACAAAAAATCTAATTCCATTTACAACTTGAGTATATTGTTTTAATGTTTCAAACTTTTGCATTAATAATCCTCTTTTTCTTTTTCTACTAGAGTTCCTGTTAATATTTTTTCAATAATAGATGGTTCCATTTTTTGTTCTGTAATTAATCCAGTTTTTATAGCCAACCCGGTATTTTCAAATGCTAATCCGTGCACAAATCCAGAACTAAAAACATTCTTTTTAATATTTGCCATCGCTGGATCATCTGGATGTTTTCCTAATCTAGCTGGAATTGATTCATCATTTTTATCCCTTAAAGATTGTGATATTAAAATTTCAAGGTGAACAAGATCCATATCTCCAGCTATTGGTCCATAAACTTTATACAATTTCATTAATAAATGAAGAGTATCCTTAAATACTTCTCCTCCACCAAGAAGTCTATTAACATATAAAACCTGTTCTTTTAATTCTTGTTTTTCAAG
>Ga0031655_10000415_pt1 | contig 26979 bp, 25 predicted proteins | sample FrelakmetHBP12HB_FD_55187 | JGI IMG/M metagenome (GOLD analysis project Ga0031655, IMG submission 55187) | Freshwater lake sediment microbial communities from the University of Notre Dame, USA, for methane emissions studies -HBP12 HB | ecosystem: Environmental > Aquatic > Freshwater > Lake >... | reverse complement strand
ATAGTTTGCCTCGGAACGCTGACTGGAGTGGTAGCGAATAAATGAGGAAACGTGTTGTCATCACGGGAATGGGTGTCGCCGCTCCTAACGCACATGGTCTGAATAATTTTGAGCAGGCGCTCAAAGCAGGCATCTCCGGCATTCGTTTTATTCCTCTATTGGAGGAATTGAAATTTGGGTGTCAAATTGCGGGAATACCGGAAAATTTTGACGCCATTCGTAAAAGTTATTTTGATCGTGAAAAGCTTTTATCCTTCAATGATAATATTGGCTTCGCTTCGGTCTCGGCGGTGGATGCCTGGAAAGATGCGGGCTTTAATATTCCGGATAGCAATGACGATACGGTAGATTGGGACACAGGAGTTATTGCCGGTTCCGGAATCGGTGGCATGGATACTATTGCCCAGACTGTTGTTCCCATGATTAATGAAGGCAAGGTGCGGCGTTTGGGGAGCCGTGTTGTCGAACAGGTAATGGGCAGCGGCACCAGCGCCCGCATTTCCGGTTTGATCGGTGCCGGCAATCAAGTGACGTCGAATTCTTCAGCGTGCAGCACCGGTAATGAGGCTGTAATCGATGCCCTCTGGAGAATAAGGATGGGGTTAGCCAAACGCATGATAGCAGGTGGTTCCGAAGGTGCCACGCCTTACATCTGGGGAGGCTTTGATGCCATGCGCGTACTTTGTCGTAAATTTAATGATAATCCGAAAGCGGGCTCCCGCCCGATGAGTGCTACTGCCTGCGGCTTCGTTCCCGGTTCCGGTGGTGCCATGCTGGTTTTGGAAGAATTGGAAGCGGCTATGGCCAGAGGAGCCAGAATTTACGCGGAAATAATCGGCGGCTATGTTAATTGCGGCGGTCAACGGATGGGGGGGTCCATGACTGCACCTAATCCTGAAGGGGTGAAGAAGTGTATTCGCGGTGCGGTTGCCGATGCGGAAATTGATCCTGCCGAAGTTGATGCCATAAACGGCCATTTGACGGCGACTTATGCCGATCCGTATGAAGTTAAAAGCTGGGCGGAGGCTCTCGAACGAACTCCAGATAATTTTCCTTACATTCAGGCCACAAAATCATTGATTGGTCATTGTTTAGGTGCCGCAGGCGCCATAGAATGCGCGGCCTCCGTTTTACAGATATATAAAAGTTTCCTGCATCCTTCAATCAATTGCGAGGATGTGCACCCGGAGATTTCCGAATACGCTCCGAAGATTCCGCAAAAATGTTTAGATTTGCCGCGACTGCGAATTGTTGCCAAAGCAGGATTTGGTTTTGGTGATGTTAATAGCTGTATCATTTTTAAAAAGTGGGAAGAAAAATAATTTATTATAAAAGGAGAATGATTTTATGGATGAGAAAAAGATTTTTGAAGAAATGGTGAATATTTTGAGGCCCTATACCAAGGATCCCGCGCTTTTAGAAAAAGCGACAATGGACACGCACATTTTAAATGATTTGAAGGTAAATTCCGCCCGCTTGGTGGATGTAATCATTAAATGCGAAGATGTCTATGGCATAAGCGTTGATGACGATGAGGCGGATAAAATTCGCACCATCGGCGATGCTGTGAAAATTATAAAACAAAAACTCGGGTAAAAAAATGGATAAAAAATCCAAAGTATTTATTCACGTACAGAATTTTTTAGGAAGAATTGCGATACTGATTATCGCGCCTTTTTATTTTTTTATTGCTAAAATTTTATTTTATCGAGTGATGAATTTGAAAGAAATTCGTCGGCAGTGTGCGAGTGAATTTGCCCGGCACAAGGGATCCTGGATTGTTTGTGCTAATCATTTGACAATGATTGACTCTTTTATTTTGGGTTATGCCACCTTCAGCTTACGTCAGCATATAACCGGGTACAAGAAACTGCCCTGGAATTTGCCTGAAAGAAGGAATTTTCAAAGCAATATTTTTCTTGCGGTATTGTGCTATTTGGCCAAATGCATTCCCATTGATCGCGGCGGATCCCGTGAAAAGATAAAGAAGACTCTGGATAAGTGTGTTTACCTGCTGCGTAACGGTCATAGTGTTATGATTTTTCCTGAAGGCGGGCGTTCCCGCACCGGAAGAATTAATAAAGAAAGTTTTTCTTACGGCGTGGGACGTTTCGTCAAAGATGTGGAAGACTGCAAAGTGATGTGTATTTATCTGCGTGGAATTAAGCAGGATAAATACAGCGCTATTCCCGCCTGGGGCGAAAAATTTTCAGTGCAAATAGAAGTGTTTTCTCCGGAACGTATCGAGGGAAGCGGGCTGCGGGTACAACGAGAATATGCCACGCAAATAATTAACCGTCTTGCACAAATGGAGGAGAAGTATTTTGCCGCACATAGGGAACGATATCGTGGATTTGAGAGAGCCGGCGAACACAGGGAAAAGCAGGGATTCGCGCTTTCTAAAGAAAATCCTCACCGTTGCTGAAATTAATTTTGTACAAAACGCGGAAAATCCTGACAAGGCGCTGTGGTCGCTTTGGTCTTGTAAAGAAACAGCCTATAAGGTCATAAAAAAAAGGTGTGTTGATGCTGCTCTTTTGCCGCGCTGGTGGACGGTAATTCTCAAAAAATCCGAGTCGGCGTGTTTCGACGGTGAGGTTAAGATTCCGGACGTGGGAGCGGTTTATGTTCGTCTCTTTTCTCTTTTCCGCTACGTTCATTGTGTGGGAGCAGATCACCCGGCTGATTTGGACGGGTTAGTCTGTAAGGTCGAAGATCTTCCGGAGAAGGAAAAAGAGAAAAGAATAGATCCATCTTTATTTGCGCGAAAATGCCTTGCCCTAAGTATAGCCGATTTTTACCGTTTAAATTTAAGTGACATCAAAATCGACAGAGTGCAAGATAAAAGTGAACTTCAGCCGCCGCATGTTTATATTGGCGGTAAAAAATCAGATATTGACATCAGTTTAAGCCACGATGGTCAATTCGTTGCTTATGCCTTTTTATCCTGAACATTTTTTAAGTGATTCAGAGCAAAATAAATCTTTAGCGGATTTAGGGTGATATGTTTCCGCGGGGGGAGTAGTCATTCATTTATACGATATTATCTTGTCATGTTATTTTTCTTATGATAATGATTTCTCTAGTTTGAATTTTGCGTAATAAAGGATTTTATCATGAAGATCGCGGTATTAAATGGTTCGCCAAAAGGACAAATTAGCGTTACTATGCAATATGTTCATTTTCTACAACAAAAATTTCCGGACACCGAATTCAAGATTTTTGATATAGCCCTGAAAATTAAAAAACTGGAAAAAGAAAAAAAATATTTTCAGGAAATTATCGGGGAAATATCCGCTTCCGATGCCGTCCTCTGGGCCTTCCCCCTTTATTTTTGTCTTGTTTGTTCACAGTATAAAAGATTTATCGAATTGATTTTTGAAAGAAACGAGACCTCGGCTTTCCGCGGGAAACCGGCTGCCAGCCTGACCACGTCAATCAACTTTTTTGATCATACCGCCCACAATTATATCAATGCAATCTGCGACGATTTGGAAATGAAATATTTTGGACCCTATTCGGCGGAAATGAGTGATATGCATAAATCCCGGGAAAGGCAAAGGCTGAAAACTTTTAGTGAGTTATTCATCAAAGCGATTAAAGAAGGCATCCCTTCGATAAAAAATTATAAACCACTGATCGCGCAGGAAACTGTTTATGAATCGGCCAAGCTTATGCCTGTGGAGACCAACGGCAAAAAAGTATTAATTGTCGTTGATGATATGAGCAAAAGTCCTAATCTCAGTAAGATGGCGGAAAATTTACAAAAAACTTTTTCCCCCGTCGCCGAATTAGTGCAACTTAAAGATGTCGATATCAAAGGCGGCTGCCTTGGCTGTATGCAATGCGGTATGGACAATGTCTGCGTTTACGAAGGTAAAGACGGATTTCTTGATTTTTTCAACCAGAAAATAAAAACGGCAGACATTTTATTTATTGCCGGTTCCATTCATGACCGGTATCTTTCGTCGTTATGGAAATGCTTTTTTGACCGCAGTTTTTTCAACGGCCATATACCCGTTCTACGGGATAAACAAATCGGGTTTGTGATTTCCGGGCCATTTAGTCAAATTTATAATCTGCGGGAAATTTTTGAAGCTTATGTCGGAATGCAGGACTCCAATCTTGTCGGATTTGTCAGCGACGATATGGGCAACTCGGCAGAAATTAATGCCGCTCTGCAAATCGTAGCTTCCAAAGCGGTTATGTACAGTAACCTTGGATATATTAAGCCGCAAATGTTTTATCAGGTGGCGGGCACAAAATTATTTCGGGATGCCGTTTGGAGCAGACTGCGTCCTGTTTTCCAGGCTGATCACAAATATTACAAAAAACATGGCTTTTACAATTTCCCTCAGAAGAACTACAAATGGCGGCTGATTAACAGCACCTTGGTTCTGCTCACAAAGATTCCGTTTTTCCGCCGCGAGTTTATCAAACGAATGAAAGTGGAAATGATCAGGCCTTTTAACAATGTTTTAAAAAAACGGGTATAAATTCCATTCATAGTTAAAAGGGCATTTTACCCGCCGCATAGTCAACCAGACAAATAATTGGTGGTTGATATATTTCGATGAAAAAAAAGGAGGAGATGATGAATATCAAAGAAGTGGTTGCGCTGGTAACAGGCGGAGTGTCGGGATTGGGGGAAGCCACAGTCATCGAATTGGTTAAAAATGGCGCCAGGGTAGCCATAGTCGATATTGATTCGGCCAGAGGCGAAAAGCTTGCGGCCGGCTTAGGAGCTAATGTGATATTTATAAAGGCTGATGTGAGCAGTGAAGCCGAAATTCAGCAGGCAATGAAAAAAACAATAGACGCCTTCGGGAAAATAAATGTCGCCGTTAATTGTGCCGGTGTTGCCAATCCCGGAAAGGTTCTGAGCAAGAAAGGTCCTTTGCCTTTGGACGCGTTCAATAAAGTGGTGCAAATAAATCTTGTTGGAACACTCAATGTTATCAGGTTGGCCGTCGAACAAATGACTAATAACGCGCCCAACGAAGAAGGTGAAAAAGGCGTGATCATCAATACAGCTTCGGCTGCCGCGTTCGACGGGCAGATAGGACAGGCCGCATACAGCGGTTCTAAAGCAGGTATAGTGGGCATGACGCTGCCCATCGCCCGCGAATGCGCCGATTACGGAATAAGGGTGGCCAGCATTGCCCCGGGGCTTTTCGATACGCCGATGATGGCGAGCCTACCAACGGCGGTTAAAGAAGATTTAGCAAAGACTGTTCCTTTTCCACGGCGGCTGGGAAAACCAATTGAATATGCCAAGCTGGCTATTCATATCATTGAAAATACGATGCTCAACGGCTGCTGTATTAGGCTGGACGGTGCGTTGCGTATGCCGCCTAAATAAGTTGCCACTTCAAAATCAAAGCGCTATCTTTGTTGGCGTCGTTGTCGGTTTCCTCAACGTATGTAAAATACGCTTCGTCGCCTCCTCCTAGCCGCCTCGATATCATCTTTGATTTAGAAGCGGTCTTATAGCGATTGTAGGCCAACGCGCGCAGCGCGACGGCCTACGTAGAAATCAGCCGGAGCGTAGCGATCGGCTGATTTGATTTGTTGGCAGACTAACAATTTCAAGCCTGTAAGTCTTCTGAGAAGCATGCCCTCAACATTCTGTCGGAAATTCAATACGGACAGAACATAAACTTTGTTTTCGGAAACTCTATATATGAGACGCCACGGCACAACAACTAAGTCCTATTATAAACAACTCAAAACGATATTAATCTTATTACCAAGGCCACTAAACCCACAATACCGATAATAATTCCTATATTTCCCCACATTAGACCAACACCATCTACTATTAATCTAATGCGTTCTTTTGTTCTCTGAAAAGCGGCTACGGGTGCAATAGATAATAAGCTAATTAAAAGTCCCGCGATAACACCATAAAGGCCAAATACTAAAAAGCTTTTCTTAAAAACCAGCCCCCAAATACCTAGGGCAATTCCGTAATATGCCATTAATTGCAAAGAAACAAAAACTGCAGTTATTATAGATTCACTTCTATGAATCAGTTTGCCTAACGCATTTATTTCTTCACCTAACCCTTTCATTACATTTGGGTCGGTCGTATCTTTGCCTTGTGATTCAGCTTCCGCGATCATTTTATCAGCTGAATCAGCCCTCACTTTTAATGATTCTAAAAAGAAAACATCACTGTCTTTAATATGCGATAAATCATTCAATCCAATTTGACCGGCTCTGTATTTTCCATTCATAAAATTTGGCCTAGAATACAGATCTGCTTTAATAAGCTCGCCCTTATTTAAGTCTTCAATTTTTTTCATTTCCATAAAATTATTTTATTAAATCCTCAACGGAGCGTAGCGAAATTCCCGTCCGAGTGCAAGGGGCTTGTTGGGGCTGTGCTTTAGATTTCTTCAAAATTAGTAAAAATTTGTTTGTAATTAAGATTAAACTTTTCCCCAATCACTATAATTTTCCCAGCATCTTTGATTTTATCAAGTTCAGTTTTTGTAGCATCGAGATCTAAACCAGCAGGGGCAGAAACTTTTCCAGCGCCGAAAAGAGAATTACATATTCCGGCTATGTAATCGGCGATAAAAATTAACGGTTCATCTTGCTCGGACTCAATTTTAACATCCTTCAATAGTATTCTTAAACCAAGATGGTTTGTCTTCTCTTGCGATTTTTCGTATTTCTCCCAACACTCTTTAAAAGCGGTAATATTGTCATTTCCCTGAATGTCTGAATCACACACGATATCACCCTCTACAACTCCTAACCCGTGAGAATCAAGAATAGTTGGCATTCCTCTTTTTTTTATTGTTTCTGCTATGAGACGTGTCGCGCACTGACCAAACAGCCAATACCGTATTATATTAGCAGCTTTAACATACCCCGTTCGCATTTTAGATGCAGAAGCCAATTTTTGGTGATACCCTTCTGAATCTTCCCAGAACGGCGACCATTTTTCAGTATTTTTATCCAAGCAGACTGCCGTGACATAAATTACATTTTCACAGATATATTTTGAAACTTTTTTTACATCTGAAATAGAAGCTTTTTCCCATTTTGGTAAGTCTTTAGGGAGGTTTTCTCTTTTGCGATCAACTTTTTCCGTTTCTACCGAAAAGCCACCAACTGTCGCGAATTGGTGACCTTCTGTCGAACGAGATACACGGCCTGAAACGTCCATATGTATTGTGTAGCGACTCATAATTTAGATGGCCCCAATGAAAAAATCAGCCGGAGCGCAGCGATCTGCTGGATTGACAGGTTGTGTGGTTTATTTTATTTTTTAGGAGGTTTGTCATGTTCTCTTTTGTTCAACACGTTAGCAACTATTGATGCCAAATTTGGCTTTTCGTTAAGATTCTCTTCAAGAATTGTGATCCGACTATTAAGCGACACAATCTCCGCTTGAAGATTTCCAACTTTCCTTTGGCCTTTCAGATTTTCCGCCTCCAGTGCTGCAATGTAGTTTTGAATTTCAGGGTCAGCCGTCTTGAGTTTCATTTTAAGAGATGTTAAGGGATCAACGTCGTGAACAGCTTGCGATATTGCATTAATGGTTTTCTTACTATTTTTAAGGCTGGTCATTGATGTTTCCTTTTCGGTGCTCTACACATAACAATTAATATACGGACTTCTCTTTGTCCGATATTTTTGGATATCATCATAGCACATGTCTTTTTTTTCAAAAAGAAAAATATGAGAAATTTGTCCGGGATTAGTGCTTGAAATCAAGCATTCTCTGCACTGGCGACATTATACCATTTCGATTTCAAAGGATAACGAGGCGGCAAGGAGGGGGCTCCGCAGGCGTATTTGCAATACGTTGAGGAAGCCACGCTGCCAACAAAGTTAGCCAAAGAAAGCGAATTGGTATTATAGGTGTGTTCCGAAATCGAGTGCCGTTCTATCCATACCGAAGCCCAGTTTTGTATGAACCAATTAATAGTCAAGGGACAAAGCAATGATTAAAATTGATCTTTTGGGCGGAATATTGTACACAATCCGCCATGAAAAAGACCAATTCCGCCAGGCACAATATTTATAAAGGTATGGCTCTTATCGCCGACCCTATACATGAATACGCGCTTTTTACAGTGCCGGAAGACAATGCCCCTGCGGAAACTACGGAAAAAGACCTGATTGATTCCCCCTGGATGCAGAGATTAAGAAGGATTTACCAGCTGCAAAGTGCGCGCTGGGTTTATCCCGCGGCGGAACATTCCCGCTTTCAGCATTCTCTCGGCACAATGCACGTTGCCGGAGAATTCGCCAAAAGCATTTATTTGAGTTTGTCCGATGTTTGTAAAGATGTACCCTCCTGCAATTACGTGGAAGAACTACTGCGCCTCGCCGGTCTTTTGCATGACGTGGGGCACGGTCCCTACGGTCATTTTTTTGACGATAATTTTTTGAGTGACCGGGGCTTAACGCATGAAATAATCGGGCAGAGTATTATCGTCGAAAAACTTGGAGTGGATATTTCCCGGATCAAACGAAGCCCTTCCGGCGTATTTGCGCGCGGCGAAGCTTTGAATCCCATTCATGTGGCCTATTTAATCAAGATGCCCGAAGCCAGGGAAAATACCCGGCAGCCGCGCTGGTTGCAGTTTTTGCGCCAGTTGTTTTCCGGCGTTTATACGGTAGATAATCTCGATTATGTTCAGCGCGACGCATATATGACCGGCTTTTCGCTGGATATGGTGGATATTCCCCGCCTGCGCTACTACACTTTTTTTACCAAAGACGGCCTTACCCTGCATCAATCGGGCATCTCGGCTTTGGGGCGCTTTCTCAACGCCCGTCTGAATTTATACACTAACGTTTACTTTCACCGTACCACGCGCGCTCTGGACTTGCATTTACAGGAGATCTTTCACGATACCATTGAGATAATTTTTCCGTATAATCCGGTGAAAAATTTAGACGCCTATCTGCACTGTGATGAATGGTTTTTATTCAATGAAGTGCAAAGCTGGCTTACACATAACGATCAAAGGAAAAGAAAACTGGCCGATGAATGGAGAAAACTGCACGCGAGAGAAGTTAAGTGGAAAATGTCCTTTTCTACGGAAATTTCCATTGCTCAAATTCATCGCGGCACCGGATTTGTTCGCGCCGGAGATTATGAAGCAAAAATAAGAGAACGCCTCCCCAAAAAGTTAAAAGAAATTTCCTTTAAAGTGGATTTAGCCACGCAGGACCCTCGTCCGCTCAATCCTATGGCCGAACCTGGCAAAAGAATAAATATTTTTAATCCAGTTACGGAAATGACATCGCCGGAACCGCTTTTAGAAATATACCGTTTTATACCGGCGCGAGTCATGCACTTCCGAGTGTTTTCATTGAGCCACGATTATGACGAAGAACTATCCAAAGCCGCGGAAAATGTTTTGAATACTGTCGAATCATCATCAACGCCGACTAATGTTTGATATGCTGGAAAATTCCGAAACCACAGATATAACCCTTTTTGTCCGCACTTCCGGGGAGGAAATAGCTCCCTGGAACCGCCAGCGCATTGTTGATGCTCTGGTGCGCGAAGCAGATATTGATTATCAGTTGGCGGCAGAAATATCGAAAGAAGTGGAAAGACAGATTGTTTCTTCGGGAATCGGTGTGCTCACGACGGCTCTTATCCGCGAACTCGTTAATGCGCGGCTCATCGAAAGGGGACTGGAGAAAGAACGGAGACTGCACGGCCGTCTGGGATTTCCTCTTTATGATGTCCGGCAGTTGATTTTACACCAAAATAAAGAAAGTGCCAATACTCCTCATTCTCCCGAAGGCACGAACCTGATTTTTGCCGAAGGAATTAAAAGAGAATTTTCCCTTTATGATGTTTTTTCCACCGATGTCGGGGACGCGCATGCCGCGGGTGACATTCACATTCACTCTCTGGGGTATGTTGACCGTCCTTATAGCTGCTGTCAATCTTTGGAATATCTCAAAATTAACGGCTTGAATTTGCCTCAGGCAGTCAACTCCGCCAAGCCCGCAAAATATGCCGAGGTGCTTTTGTTGCACATGGTGCGTTTCAGCGCCATTCTTCAGGGACATTTTACCGGCACAATCGGCTGGGATGCGCTCAATATTTCCTTTGCGCCATATCTTGGTGCTATGACCGACAAAGAAGTAAAACAGTTCGCGCAAATGCTGATTTATGAATTCTCACAGCTTTCCGCCACGCGCGGCGGGCAGGCTTTATATACCGATATGCACATCTATTACGAAATACCGCCGCATTGGGCAGACCTTCCCGCCATCGGGCCGGAAGGCAAACCTACCGGTAAAACTTATGGTGAATACGCCGGAGATGCTCAACGCCTGGCTTTGGCCATATTGGAGGTATTTAAAAAAGGCGATGCCACCGGAAAGCCGTTTATCCTGCCCCGGCCACTCCTGCATATAACTGAAGCTTTTTGGAAGACTAAAGGTGCTGGGCAATATCTTGAACATGCCTGTGAGGTGGCCGGCCTCAAGGGCAATACCTGCTTTATTTTTGACAGAGATGAAAATGAGTTATCCTTTGCCGGCTGCAAGGCCGGTTATAAAGGTGATGGCGATTACAAGGAAGAGATGAAAAAACCATGGCTGATGCGTTGTGCTGCCATTCAAAGCGTGACTTTGAATTTGCCACGGTTCGCCTACAAAGCCGCCGGCGATGAAGAAAGATTATTCGCCCTGCTTACTGAATTTACGGCAACAGCCGCAAAGGCGCACATTCAGAAAAAAGATTTTCTGGAAAAACTTCTTTCTTACGCTGATAAGGGGCCTTTGGCGGTGCTTGCCATGAACCATGACGGTTTCCCGTTTTTGAGAATGAACCGGGCTTATTATATTATCGGCCTTGTCGGAATAAATGAACTTGTGCAAATCCATCTAGGGAGCCAACTGCACGAATCGCCGGAAGCTCTGGAGTTTGGTTTGAAAGTGGTAGACTATCTTAAGCGCGAGGCCGAGCTCTTGAGTGAAAAGGTGGGGATAAAATTTGTATTGGAGCAGTCACCGGCGGAAACTACCGCTTACCGGTTCGCCCGCCTGGATTTAAAATACTTTTCTCCGGCGGCAGGACGTTATGTGAAAGGCGACATTGCCGAAGGTGCGATTTATTATACAAACTCAACGCACATGAATGTTGCCGCAGATGTGCCGCCTCTGCAAAGAGTGATTAAGGAAGGTCTTTTCCATAAATATCTGGAAGGCGAGCATATTACGCATTTACAGGTGGGTGGCTCAAATCCGGGCAAAAAAGAATTAAGCAAGTTCATTCGAGAAGTGTTTTACAATTCCGCCAACCGCCAGATTGATTTTTCTCCTGAATTTACTTCCTGCCTTTCCTGCAGCAAAACAGCTTCCGGTTTGAATGAAACTTGTATTTACTGCGGCTCAAATGAGGTCGAAGGCATCGCGCGGCTAACCAAATACTTCAGCAAAATTTCCGGCTGGAACAAAGGTAAGTTTGCTGAGCTTAAAAATAGAAAGGTAAACAAGAACTTTAAGGTAGGCGGCTGACAGTTTGCGCTTGACAGACCTGCGCAATTGGGCTAAACAACCTCACCAAATTAATGAAACTCAAATATTACAAATGCAGTGCAGTAATATTTGTTAGTTGAATTAATGATACTCGCTGAAAACGAACTTAGTGAAGTTTGAAGCATAAGTGAAATTAATCCCGTAAGCGATGCTTATCGGGATGAGATTTAATACCATCTACTTAAAAAAGGAAATTTAGGAGGATACTTTTGGCAACACATAAATCAGCAGAAAAACGCGATCGTCAGAGTAAAAAACACCGCGAACGCAATATTAACGTCAAGTCTGCGCTCAAGACTAAGGTTAAAGCAGTAATTACCGCTGTGGAAGGCAAAAAGAAAAAAGACTCCGCAAGCGCGCTCAAAGCCGTTATTCCCGCGCTGAATAAAGCGGTGGTTAAAGGCGTAATTCATAAGAAAAATGCTTCCCGCAAAATTTCCCGCCTGACCAAGAAAGTCAATGCACTTAAAGGCTAAAAAATAATAAGGCGGCCAAACCTTGCTGGCTTGGCCGCTTCTATTGATTCCCAAAAAAATCTGTGAATATCTGAGTGTATAAATCAGGATTTTCAATCATTAGGACGTGGCCAAAATCTTTCATTATCCGCAATTGGCAATTTGGCAAAATCTGGGGCATTTCCTCTATATCTTTACGGGGAATAATGATGTCATCTTCTCCCCATAATACCAGATGAGGTTGCTTGATCGTATGTGTTTTATTGGTCAGGGTGCCTTTTTCTCTTTCCCTGGCCAGGTGAAAGGGTGTACCAAACCAGATTCCATCGCTTAAAATCTTCGTTTTATCCACAATCAAATTAAAAACATCTTTTTGTTCCTGTGTTGTTTGCTCTTTGAATTGAATTTTTGCTCCCGGGTATAAAGATTCTTTGACAAAAAGTGCAGGAGCGGCAACGGCCAGCGCTTTGAACGCGTAACTTCTGCTTTCTTTCATGGCCTGGAAAAAGGCATGATCATTCCCTTGCACTTTTAAACCTCTTGGGCTTATAGGGTCCAAAGAGAATACTTTTTTAAACATACCCGGTTCGGCAAGAAGCATATAAGTGCCTATAATGCCTCCGGTGGAGTGCGTTGCCAAGCCGCATTTTTTAATACCCAGTGCCTTAATGGCGGCAATCATATCTTCCGCGTGCTGCCGTAGTGAGTAATTTTCAAAATCCTTTGTTGGAATCGGTTTTTCAGATTCTCCACAACCGCGCCAATCTATGGCAAACACATGAATATCTTTGGGCAGGCGCGGCCAGATTAAATCCATCCACTGGACACAGCCCAAATATCCATGGATGAAAACAACAATATTATTTCCGGTACCGTGTTCGACATAATTAAGTTTGACGTTTCCCGCTCGGACGAATGGCATACTTATTCTCCTTGTTTGAAATGCATAGGCTCACTATGACATTTTTTAAATATTGTCAATATTGACGGTATGCTTTTTCAATTTGCTTTGTGACGAAGAATAATTTACAAAGATACTTAAGAATATTCATATTAGCGGTTTAATGAAGCAATTTGACGTAGTCTTTGTGAGGGCGAAGCCCGTGGCAATCTCAAAGTTCACTCGCTTTGTTATGAGATTGCTTCGATCGTTGCTCTCCCTCGCAAAGACATTATGACACAGTCTTCTTCGCCAGGTTGATGCTTCATGTGATATTTAGAATATAGCACATCCACCATTTATGGGCTGTTTATGAAAATAAAGAGTAAGTGTAAGAGAAAGAAAGAAGATCTACCTTTGGACGAGTTGATCATAGAAATTGGCCATTGTTTTCTCCGTGCACCTTACAAAACGGGAACTCTGGAGGCCGGAGGCAAAGAGAAGTTAATCGTCAACTTTACCCAATTTGATTGTTTTACTTTTTTGGAAACCGTTTTGGCACTGGCCAAATGCGCCAGCGAAGGAAAAATTTCACAGCGGGAATTTCGCAAGGAACTACAATTTATACGTTACCGCAGGGGTATTATTGCCGGTTATTCCTCACGGCTGCATTACTTCACCGATTGGTTGCGCGACAATAAGCAAAAGAAAATTGTCGGAGATATTTCGAGGAGCTTAGGTGGTGAACCGAGGCGCAAAAAAATAAATTACATGACGACTCACCGTGCTTCTTATACGGCATTAAAAAACGAAAATGAATTTAAAAAAATGCTAATTGTAGAAAAAAATCTTTCCCACAGAACTTTTTGCGTAATTAAAAAGAATAAAGTAAACCAGCAAAAAGAAAGAATTAAAACAGGCGACATTGTTGCTTTTGTAACTGAACAAAAAGAATTGGATGTCGCCCATGTCGGCTTTGCTCTATGGAAAGGGAAAAATTTACATCTTTTACATGCCTCCAGCAAGGAAGGTGGCGTAGTCATATCGAAAAAAACTCTTGTCACTTATCTGAAACAGAATAAGAAATTTACCGGAATAATTGTTGCCCGTTCTTTGTAGCAATGTTTCAACTTTCATCAGGGCTTTTCAAAATGATGATAGTCTTTCGGTTGTTCGAAATTACCGCCCCAATGCCAGCCGCGTTTTAAAAATTCCTGCACGATAGGATGTCCGACCGTAAAAGCCCCCTTCTTTTGCGGATTATAAACTGCACCTTCGGGAGCGATAAGGCCGTTGGGGTAAATAACGGGATTTTGCATCGGATTGATGTCTAGGGCACGGCCGAAAGAGTGGAGCGATAATTTTGTTGTGCCTTCGATTACGCGAAAATTAAAGCCGGAGGTGTTATTGGCGGCCATGGATTCATGATCCTGCCAGCCGTAGGTCACTATGGGAATAGCTTTGCCGATGGGAAACTTCAATTCTTCAATTAAAGTAAAAATTGTATAGATATCATCTTCCAGGTCGCTGTTCACGATAATCTGTCCTTGATGCCGCATGCCGTCAAAAGAGAAATAGCAGACATCTACCATTGATAAACGATCAACTATTTCCAGGGGCGCGTTTGTTCCCGCTATAGCATCGGAAAAACTAAAATCGCTATCCACAATTATATTATCACCGCCGCTCATAATTAATTATCCGTTACAATTCCCGAATTATTTTATTAGTTGCATCTTCCGTAAATGAAACTTCTCGATAAATACTGCTTATTTGGGAGTCTTCTAAACGATTGAAATCTGCAAGCATTGGAGTGATGATTACTCCGGCCATATCTATCGCGCCTAAGGAGACAAAAATTCTTTTTTCGCTCTCAAGAAAGAAGGCGTCCGGACGGTGTTTCTGCCGCAGAAATATTATTAGCCGCCAGGTGTTGTTTTCATAAGTGCAAAGAACATTAAGCATTGGTTCGCTGTCTGTGGGAATGATTTTTTGCGCGGCCTTAATCAAGTGGCTGAATTGTTTTTGCAGAGTGTTTTTTCTTGTTCCCGTAAGAATAATTACGGCACGATCGAGTTTTTCTCCGGTATAAAATTTTACTCCGGATATTTCTTTAATCGGAGATTGAGTCTTGGATGCTTCTATAAAAGGCAGTGCGTTTTTGGGAATAGCCTGCAGGTGCAAATGATCAGGAGCCGATGCTCCGCAGGCTGGTCCGTTATAAAATACTGTAAAGCCGGGAGCTAAATCTTGAGCCAAGTTCATGAGCAAAATTAATGACGCGGCGATTGCTTGCGGTTGATGGTGCAGATTGACAATAGTAAAGTGCTTATCGAAAATAGGTGCCGGATTGCAAAGGATGAGGTAATCCCCCCGGTATGATATTCCTCGCTGCTGCGCGGGAAGATTATAGGTACACAAAAAGCAAGGTCTGTTTTTGATTGATTCCCAGTCAACGGCGGCGCCACTGCTGACGGCGCGCTGAGGATTGAATTGCAAATCAACTTTGTAGCTGCCGCAGGAGATTGATCGTGTGCGAACATTTGCCAATTCTTGATAAGCATAAGCAAGTCCAGGCCAGCTTTTCTTTTGTTCCTCTAAAAGATTCAGGCACAGGGCGGTCAGAGACTTTTGTTTTTCCCTGGGATATTTAGAAAAAGTTCTATTTTCCATTTCTTTTTTATTTTTGTTTAATAGCTGCCGTGCTTTTATTTCCATTGTGCGTAGTTCGTCTTTATAAAAATCATTGCGGTTTTGTTTTTCGATGGAGGGAGCGGCATCGGTGTTTTCCCGCCAGCGCCGGCATAGATAAATACTCTTATAAATTCGCCCGATTTGGTATTCGCGCGATATTCTCAGGGCGACGGCGTAATCTTCGCCATAGCTGACATTGGGGAAGCCGATTTCACGGATTATGGAGGTATCGAAGGCGCGGGGAGCGCCTAATCCGTTGACACGCAGAAGGTTATTATGGCCGTTGGTTTTTGTCCACTCTTTATGGTCGATGAGCCCCGGCGGGATTTTTTTAAGGCGTTGATTGACAACTGAATAAGCACCGACCACCAGCGCGTAATTACCTTTGCGTAAAGCATCAACTATCCTTTGCAGAGTTAGCGCTGAACTGTAAAGGTCGTCGGAATCAAGCTGGATTGCGTAGCGGCCGCAATACGATGAAAAAACCGCTTCATTCCAACAGCCGCCAATGCCTAGATCATGACGCTCAGGGATAATATGTTTTATTTTTTCATTCTTTCCTGCTAACTTTTTAATTATACCGGTAGTGCTATCAGTGGAATGATTATCCACGACAATGATATTAAAATCGAAATTTGTTTTTTGCGTAAGCGCGCTTTGAATTGCTTCTCTGATGGTTCTTTTGCGGTTAAGCACCGGGATTATGATGCTTGCTTCCACGGGAAAGGAATCATTTGTCTGGGGAGCCTTTTGGGTGCGCACCTCTAAATAAGCACCGGTCAGTTTTAGGTAGTTAGTGGCTACTTTTTCCAATTTTTTTTGTGCAGAGATGTTTTTAGCCGCGGTAGAGGAAAAATGATTCGCAATACTGTCGTTTTTGTCCCTAAATGATTTTGCCTTTCCAGCTACAACTGTATAAAGAAATTCGGGAACATGAAAGACAGAGTAATCAATGGAAACTTTCAGGCGCAAATCATATAGCGCGATATTTGCATCGGATGGCAGAGAACCGTATTTTTGCAAGGCGGCTTTGATGATGTTGCCAGAAAAAAGAAAAAGATGACCGAAATTAAAATCGTCGCGGATACTGCCCAATTGATAATCTATAAGCGGATGAGGGGCGAGATTATTTCCCTTTTTCCAAATAAAATCTGAATAAATAATGCCGGCGCGTTTCTCTTCGGCAATAGTGAGCAAGCGGTTTATTGAATTTGCGCTTAATTTGATTTCCTTTTGGGAATCAACCACAAATAAAAAGTGTGAAGATAATTTTCTCAAGAAAGGAGAAAGATGGCGGACTTCTTTTGCCACAGGAGGATGTGTAGGCCATAAGCCAATTGCTTCTTTTTCGTTATTTACGGCCAAGAAAAAAAAGCGGCCAAATTTAACGGCTAAAGGCATAATGGTTACTTGAGCTCTGCTTTGCTAAAATCCCGCCATCATCAGGTTAAAGGCTCTTTCTGCCAGATCATTGGAAAGCTTAATGAGAGCATTTTTCCTGGTCATAGGGAGCAGATTAATATTATCTTCCAGGGTGTAGTCAACCGTGCCGGTTATGCTTTTCGAACTCCAGATAGTTTTACCGCTTTCTTTTTCCTGAAAATTCAATTCTAAAGTAATTGTCGCCCGCTCTTCCGCGGCCAGAGTATTGGCGCGATATGAAAGGGGAGCGGCATTAAGATTAAGGATATTCCCCTTAATTATCGCGTCAGCCGATTCTGTGCTTCCTACAACTTTCAAACGGCTGAATTGAATAAACTGATTGATGAAGGCCGTCCGGACGTAATTTTCAATTTCAGCCTGCGCTGTTTTATTGCCGAAAGATTCAACATAAACTTTTTGGATGCGCTTGTCGATGTATTCGCCTTGCGGAGCGAAAGAATAGCCGCAGTTGAGCAAGGGAGTGATAAAAAGACAAATTAAGCCGATTTTAATAAATAGAAGCCAGTTTTGTTTTTTCATAAGAACACCTTATTTTTTATTAGTGAGATCAAAGTGGTTCACACCTTGATTAAGCAATGACAATATTGACCAGTTTATTAGTTACGTAAATAACTTTCAAGACTTTTGCATCTTTAATCATGGCCTTGATTTTTTCATCCGCGAGCGCGGCCGCCTTGATTTTTTCCGCGTCTTCATCGATGGGCACGGTCATCCGGCTGCGCAGTTTTCCGTTAATCTGAATGACAACCGTTATTTCTTCTTCGCTCGCGATTACCTTATCATGTTCCGGCCAGGAAACCTCGGAAACCTCTGTTTTATAGCCGAGCATTTTCCAGAGTTCTTCCGCAACATGCGGTACAATCGGAGTTAGCAAGATGACGGCTGTTTCCAGCGCTTCCCGGACAGTAGCCAGGGCAATTTTATCGTCCTTGCCGGGACGTTTTAGCAAATAGATGGCGTTAACCAATTCCATGACGGCGCTGATAGCCGTATTGAAATGGAAACGGTCTTCAATGTCAATGGTTACTTTGCGGATTGTTTGATGCGTTTTACGCCGTAGATTCTTTAATTCGCCTTCCAAATCATGGCTTCCGGAAAGCGGTTTTACCTTCTTGATGTCGTCTAAATATTCCGCAAATATGCGCCACAGGCGGTTCAAGAAACGGAATGATCCTTCCACTCCCTGATCGCTCCATTCCAAATCCTTTTCCGGAGGAGCCGCAAAAAGGCAAAAAATACGAGCTGTATCAGCACCGTACGTTTCGATAAGATAGTCCGGATCGATAACGTTCTTTAACGATTTGGACATCTTTTCCGTTTTGCCGATAATTACTTCTTTTTGGCAAATGTGGCATTTTCCTTCCGCCGCTTGTTCGGGGAAAAGATATCCATGCTCCGGGCACTTCGTTGTTTCTTTACAAACCATTCCTTGAGTCAGCAAGTTGGTGAAAGGTTCGTCTACACCGATAACGCTAAAATCGCGCAGCATCTTGGTATAAAAGCGGGCGTAGAGCAAATGCATGATGGCGTGTTCAACGCCGCCGATGTACTGATCAACCGGCATCCAGTAATCCAGTTTTTTGCGGTCTAGGCCGGGTTTTTTATTGGTCTCCGGACTGCAGAAGCGGTCGAAATACCAGGAAGATTCCACAAAGGTATCCATTGTATCCGTTTCTCTTTCGGCCGCGCCGCCGCACTTGGGGCAAGTTGTTTGAACAAACTCTTTTAGGGCTGCGAGCGGTGATCCGCCTGCACCACTCAATACAACATCACGCGGCAGAACTATGGGCAAATCTGATTCTTTAACCGGAACGACGCCACATTTTTTACAGTTAATCATGGGAATGGGCGCACCCCAGTAGCGCTGACGCGAAATTCCCCAATCGCGCAGGCGGTATTGGATCATTCGTTTACCGCGGCCGATTGACTCTAAATAATCGGCAATGGATTCCAGAGCTTTGAGATTTTCCATGCCGTCAAATTTGCCGGAATTAACTAAAATTCCTTCCTCCGTGTAAGCTTCGGTCATTTTTTCAGCGTCGAGTTCCTTGCCCTTCGGCTGAATAACGACGATCAAGGGCAGGTTGAATTTCTTGGCAAATTCGAAATCGCGCTGGTCGTGAGTGGGAACAGCCATAACACAGCCGGTTCCGTAATCGGCCAATACAAAATTAGTGGCGTAAACGGGCATCTTTTTTCCGGTCAAGGGATTTTCGCAATACGCCTCGAGGAAGATGCCTTCCTTTTCATAATACTCGGAAGTGCGCATCAGCCGGTCTTGCTTTTTTACTTTTTCCACAAATTGTTGGACGTCTTTTTCGATGGCTTTGCCTTTGGACAATTCCGTAACCAGCGGCAGTTCCGCGGCAATGAGCATGAAGGTTGCGCCAAAAAGAGTATCCTGGCGCGTGGTGAATATTTTTATTGCTCCATCAGAGCCGATAAGCGGGAAATCCACTTCACAGCCGTAACTTTTCCCGATCCAGTTTTTCTGCATGGTGAGAACTTTTTCCGGCCAGCCGGGGAGCTTATCGCAGTAGTCCAGCAGCTCCTCGATGTAGGCGGTGATTTTGAAAAACCATTGATCCAATGTTTTTTCATTTACTTCCGTGGAGCAGCGCCAGCATAAGCCGCCTTCCACCTGTTCGTTAGCCAGAACTGTTTCGCATTTGCCGCAGTAATTGACAGTGGAACGTTTCTTATAGGCCAGGCCTTTTTCATACATCCAGAGAAAAAATAACTGCTCCCAGCGGTAATATTCCGGCTCGCAAGTTGATATTTCCCTGTCCCAATCGTAGCTAAATCCCATTCTTTTGAGCTGCATCTTCATGTGGGCGATATTGTCGTTCGTCCACTGGGAAGGGTGAATTTTATGTTCAATCGCGGCATTTTCCGCGGGCAGGCCGAAGGCATCCCAACCCATCGGATGTAAAACATTATATCCTTTCATGCGCTTATAGCGGGCAACGACATCGCCGATGGTATAATTGCGCACATGTCCTATATGGATTTTACCGGAAGGGTAGGGAAACATTTCCAGCAAATAATATTTTTTCTTTTGCGCCTCTTCCGTGACTTTAAAAGTTTTTTCTTTGTCCCACTTCGTCTGCCATTTTTCTTCAATCTGCCGGGGATCGTACTTAATGTTCATATTGTGCTCCGGAGTGAATAATCGATGATTTGTCTAACATATCGGCGGGATGAGCGCAATGCCTTTATCGCAGAGGCAGTTTTTCAAATTGGTAATCTATTTGACATGCTGAAAAAGTACGCGACCGCGGAAACGCCAATGGTGTAACGGGACCACGCATGCGGTTAGCGAACACGCGCCTGACGCGCCGCCTTTGGCGCGTCGCTGTCGAGGCGCTTGTTGTAATGAGTTCGAGTGTCGTGCCTGCATGATGTTTTTTGTCGTCATTTCGGCGTTTCTTTTATCATTTTCAAAATTCTTTTTCGATATAATGGAATAGAAACTAACATACCAAGCAAGAAGAGACCGATGCCACCAATAATTAATATTGGTTTGTTTAATTCGGTCATTCCACTATCTTCGGCCTTCTGTAAAACACCGCTTGAGTGGGTGCCGTTGATTGTTAGTGTAGGAACTGCATCTTTTTCTGATGACTCGGAGAGCATGTGCCAGTAAAGACGAATTTCAATATAACCTTTTGGTACTAATCTTTTATTCGAAATGGAGAGGCCAATTGGCAAACCGATTGAGGTATCCATTAATTTATCAAATTCTTTAATTGAAGGTTCTGTCGATGTAACCTGCGCCTCAACAAGCACGCCGTTTGGCTTGATTTCTAAATCTACGTTATTGGCAGACCGATTACCACTATTAAATATTCTTACTGTTGCAAATGCCGTGGGATAAACGGCATCGACACTTACAAACTTACGCAAAACATCGGGATTTGTCAGTGTATCTATTATACTGTCAGTATTTGATGATTCTACTTTCAACTTCGTGGATTTGATTGGCTTTCCCGCGCTGGCAGTTCTGTCAAAAGAAATATGCCCTTCCTTAATAATTGGCGACGCAGTTCCTGCTTTTACAGTCGCGCCAAATTGTTTTTCAAAGTTCTGCATAAAAAGCTTTGCTCTAACTTTTGCTATTTCCTTTTCGTAGGCTTGAGGCAGCTCTATCTTGAAACCAGTTAATGTGTATTGAAGTTTGGGCTTGAAAAATATGTCGGTAAAATAGACGCCCATAATTGTTGTCACTATCGATAGGGCAATTGTCAGTATCTTTGAGGCTTGTCTATTCTTCATGTCGGGTACCTCGCTTATGCTTACTATAAATTCTTAGTACAACGAAAAGCTAAGCCGGAGCAGCCCTTGTGGCTGCGATCGGCTTTAGCGCCATGTTGGCCGATTTGATCAGGCATGACGAATCCCTAATTATTTTTATCCTTCTTTTTTCGTATCCTTAATACGTCTCATAAGTTTTGAATAACAATATTTCTCCAGTATCAACCTTCAATACTTTTGTTACCTTACTATTTTCATAAATCAATCTGAGAACGATGATGTCCAAATTAAGGATTTTACCTAATTTGACCGTGTCGCTTTCTGTAATCCCAGAAGACGATAATTTTTGCTCCTCTAAAATCTTGCTCAAATGTCTTCTGTCTATCAGTTTGTATTTATCCTTAGTTTCTTTTATCATACTGTAAAACTGATTTTCTTCTTCATTCTCCAACTGTTCTCTCTTGTATCCATCTAAGTCTGGAATATTTGTTTCAATTAGTAGACCTATATTTATTTTCCCAGTTATTTTTGTCAGAACATTGTCAATGTCATCATACCACCACCTATCGTGTTTAAGTAAATAAAGACCGGATCGAGTATTACATGCGTTTTGTTCAAGATATTTTCCTATTACTTCTGTGTTTAAAGTTATATTTACCTTATCACATATTTTCCTTCCTTTTTCTGTATGACTTATTACCACCACTTTTTCTAAATACTTATTGATAATATCAGCAAAACATTCCTTAACATCAATGTTGTTATAAGTTTTGTCTATTTTTCTAATTCCACTTGCTATTGATATCCACCTTACGGTTTGTCTGAACTCTCCCAATTCTTTCTTGTTCTTCATATCCCCCAAATATACATTACAATATTCCCCCTCAACTGTTTTCAATTCGGAAAAACAAATGGAAGGAAACGAAATGATAATAATAATCAATAATATCAAAAGGGGACAAAATTTATTCTTCATAAATCCTCCTGATTGAATATAAATTTCTTTTTCATATTTTTTTATATTTTGAATACAAGGTACAGCGTGAACCTATCTCGATTATTCCTCAGTTACCTATGAAGCCCCTGGCTATATCTGTTTATATTTTTTAGATAAATAATATCATTACCTTTATAAGGTCTCAGTATTATAACTCGCTCATCTTGTTTAATAATTTCATCAATTTTGAATTTCATTACACAATTACCACAATCCAGATCGCCATGATACCATGTTTGAGAGTCTTTCACATAAGGATGGTCTGGGGAACATTCTGTTATGACAATTTGCCCAGCGCCACATGGACATGGTTTATTGTAAACGATTACTCTATCTATAGTGGACACTTTAACTCTCCTTTTACATAAAACTGTTTTCTCATACATGGCTAACAATGTTTATACAGTCTGTATAAATCTGCAAACACAGACAGTTGCTTTCTGTATAAAACGTTTTTCTATAGTTTTAATATTACAATTATTATTAAATAAATTCAAACCTTTAAATCTTGATTCATATTATTTCGTTTCCGATTTATACAGTCTGTATAAATCGGCTAAAGGCCATCAAATGTATTTATATTTGCCGATCATGCAAAATGCTCTCGCATCGTTGTGATAACCCGTGCAGAAGAGGTAAGTTTTTAGCGTTGGATGTGGAAAGAATTAGATTCCTTATGCCGGTGTAAACATGTTTCAGAAAATCCGGCTTATTCTTTTTTAGCCCCAAAAAGCCGTAAGCGCCTAATGCCTGCATCAGTCTCTGTGCCGAAGCCTCCCAGAAATAAATTATAAAATTATCTCTGCTGTAATCCGGGTTCGTCAGCTCATAATAAAAGCTAATCAACTCGCTTCTTTCTTCAGTAGTAAAGGAAACATAAGGGTCGCAGATAAGCGAACCCAGATCATAAAAGAAATTTCCAAGCCTCATCCCCTGAAAATCAATCAGCACCGGCCGATCATTTCTAATCATGATATTCTGTGATTGTAAATCACGATGGATAAGGCAGGGCTCTATATTCTGTAAGCTGATAATGAGCCCATCTAATTCCTTATTCAAATCTTTTAGCAAAGACGGCGAAAGTTTCAGTTTGCAAACTTCCTGAACAAGGTTTTCCAGGAAATAGTCATGCTCCCACTTATAAAGCCTAGGGCCATAACTTTCGGACAATTTTAAAGCCGCTGGAATTTTTTTAAGCTCAAAGGAATGCAGATGCCGGATTTGTGTGAGCACCTGATAATAATAAATGCGTCGTTTATCCCACGACAAAGCCGATTGCGACCATAAATCAGTATCGCCTAGATCTTCCATCAAAATAAAATGTTGCCGCAGGTCTTGGGCAATTATTTGCGGTACGGAAATTTCAAGACCTGCCAGAAACTCGTTGATACCCGCCCAATATGAGTTTTCTTCCACATCAGTACCATAATGCATAAAAATAAAGCTCGACTTATTCCGCAGGCGAACACGGGAAAAACTACGATCAGAGCCGCCTTTTTTAATGGGAATAATTTCGAAGGCAGTCGTTGAACCTAAATTATCTATTAAGAATTTTTTTATTTCCTGTTCGGCAAATTCCATCATTGAGAATTATCCTGAAAATCTTTTTTTAATTTTTCATATTTGGCAACGGTACCCACATCATCCCAATAGCCGTTATCAATGATAACACCGCCAACAGAACGGGGATTCTCTTTAATCATTTCAACCAGCGGCGGGACAATCGACTCCACACAACCTGCTTTCAGCCGCTGTAAGAACTTTGTTTCGATAATATAAATTCCGGCAAAAAGGCAACTCTGAATTCCCGGATTTTTCAAAGTATGCCGCATATCGCAGATAAAACCGTTTTGATCAATGTTGACATTGAGCAGTGGGCCGTTACCTCTGAGCGCCAGCGTAACTGTTGATTTTAAGGTAAAGTGTTGGTTGATCAGCGGCGCAAGCGGCAGATTGGTGATGATGTCGCCGTTGTAAACGATGATACGTTCATCTTTAGCAATCAGGTCTTCAATGTTTTTGATGCCGCCTGCCGTATCCAGAAGAATAGGTTCATGGCGAAAAGTTATCGGAATGCCTTGCCAGCTTCCTTCCAGGAAAGCCTCGGGATATTTTTCCACGCAATGATGAGTATTGATGATAAATCTCTGTACACCGATTGTGCGCAAGTGCTCCATCGCGTAGGTAATGAGTGGACGCTCGCCTATAAGCAAAAGTGGCTTAGGCGTGTTTTCCGTGAGCGGTCTTAACCTTGTGCCCAACCCCGCGCCTAAAATAAAGGCTGTGTTAATTTGTTTAGGTGGCATATTCATTTCTTTCCGTATTCCGGGTCTATTTTTACCAGAGCCGCCACAATAAAACCGGGAATAGTTGTTATCGTAATCCAGATAAAGAAATTTTTATAGCCCAGCATTTCCTGAATCCAGCCGCTGGCCATTGCCGGCAGCATCATGCCCAGAGCCATAATACCTGTGCCGATTGCATAAAAAACTGTTTTGTATTCTCCTTGAGAAACCATGATCATATACATAGTGTAAGCCGTAAAACCAAAACCATAACCGAATTGTTCCACGGCTACTGCAGAGCTGACCAATAACAAGCTTTGCGGTAATGCGTGTGAAAGATAAATAAAAATTACATCCGGTAGGTGCATGGCAAATACCATAATCCACAGCCAAAATTTAAGGCCTTTTTTATACACGACATATCCGCCCAAAAGTCCGCCCAGCATGAGCGCCACCACACCAAACGTGCCGTAAATCAAGCCGACTTCGGTAGTAGAAAGCCCCAATCCGCCTTTTACACGGGCATCAAGTAAAAAAGGCGCGACCATCTTGACCAGTTGAGCCTCGGCAAAACGGTAAAACAAAAAGAAACTGATAATAACGAGAATATCTTTTTGACGAAAAAATAAAACCAGCACGCGAAAATATTCTGCCAAAAAGTTTTTAGTTTTATCACGTGGCGCTTTCAAATCGGCAGCAGGATAAGGCAGGACGAAAAAATGATAAATAAACAGAGCCAAAAAAAATGCCGCCACAGCGATAAAGGTAATCGACCATGCCTTTGTTACCGGATAACCGTAATTTTCCAGCATACCGGCCATAATGACCAGGCCGCCCTTGGCGGCAATTGTGGCGACACGATAAAAAACGGTGCGCACACCGATAAAGGCGGCCTGCTGCGGCGTATCGAGCCCCAGCATATAAAAACCATCCGCGGCAATATCATGGGTGGCGGAACTAAAAGCCATAATCCAGAACATGGCTAAAGTGTAGCGGATGAAGTTATCGACGGGAATAGTCAGGGCAACGCAAGCCAGCGAGCCGCCAATAGCCAGCTGCATAACCAAAATCCAGAAGCGCTTAGTGCGAAAAAAATCAACGAAAGGACTCCAAAAAGGCTTAATTACCCAGGGAAGATAAAACCAGCTTGTATAAAGGGCGATATCGGTGTTGGAAAGCCCCAGTCTTTTGTATAAAATAACGCTGACGGTCATCGCGATGATATAGGGGATTCCTTCCGCCAGATAGAGTGACGGCACCCAGAACCAGGGGTTCCGATTCGCATTCATTCGCCTACCTTTGTTGGCTTCGTCATCAGCTCCTCGACGTATGGTGCTATACGTCTGCGTCGCCTCTTCCTCGCCGTCGCGGTATGCTTTTGACTGCGAATCGATCATATCCCTTGTTTCTTTGGTTGGTTCGGTCATAATCTAAGATTATTCTTTTTCCCCCCGTTTTCAATTTTTCGGTGGAGCTCCCTCCGGTCGCAGATGACCTTGAGGTTACAGGAGCCGGAGGCTCTCTATAATAACGCGACCTCCCGCGAGTTACGACGCATTCCTCTCTTGGCTGGAGTCGGGTAATTCCAAGTCGCGGGATTGATTAGACGCGTCAATAGAGTTCTTTCAAAATGGTGCCGGTAAAGTAATGAGATAAAATTTCTGACGCTCGGAATCCTTTTGATGCCATGACTGCCGCGCCAATTTGACACATGCCCACGCCGTGTCCCCAGCCTCCACCGGATAGAATAAATCGGTCAACTTTTCCGCTTACCGCGCTTTGTGCAGAAACAATAAAGGCACTGCTTAAAAGATGGCTGAGGGAAAGCCAGCGGCGAATTTCCAGTTCTTTTCCGACCAATATAGCTCGCTTGGAGCCTTCGATCTTCAGTTTACTAATTCTGCCGGAAGGCCCGCGCTCTATCGGGATTAGATTTCGCAGTTCGCCTATATCAATACCCGATTTTTTCCGGATTATCTCTTCCAAATCCTGCCGCTTATATATGACCTGCCAGCGGTAAAAATCAAGAGTTTCCTGATCAAACGAAGGCAGTATTTGGCTTAATATCTTGTTATCCGCAGTGTTGCAGTAAGCTGGTGGTTTCCCGCTAAGCCAATTTTCGGCATCTTTTTCCGATACAATTGGTGCATGAGTATCTACGTAGTCGGTTACGCTTTGCAGATATGGAGGGGATTTATCTTCCCACGCAGTGGAAAATATTTCCGTTTGGCCGCCACAGGCTTTGTGGTAGCGGGCATCGCAGATTTTATTTTTGTAAACTAAGAATAGTCCTCGTGTCGTCCGGACTGCCTCACCGACATTTCCGGAGGTTATTTTAGTTATGCCCTGATAACGCTGACAATGGTCATCGGCACAGACGTCAAAATATTGATGATCGTTAATGTCATGCCAGCTGATTATTTCAGTATCACTTGCTTT
>Ga0031655_10000411_pt1 | contig 27018 bp, 54 predicted proteins | sample FrelakmetHBP12HB_FD_55187 | JGI IMG/M metagenome (GOLD analysis project Ga0031655, IMG submission 55187) | Freshwater lake sediment microbial communities from the University of Notre Dame, USA, for methane emissions studies -HBP12 HB | ecosystem: Environmental > Aquatic > Freshwater > Lake >... | reverse complement strand
CTCCATCTCCATTTCCACAAGAGATAGTCATTCTTCCATTTGAAGGATGAACACCTATTCCCCACTTTCCATCACTATCTGTTCCATCACCATAAATTACGCCATAACCTCCTGTTGAACTAATATTTTTTATCCAGAAAGCAACAGTTGTAACATTTCCTAAAGAATAAGGAACTCGCCCTACATCTTCTGCATCTTTATTTACTTTCAAGGCATTATTCAATTTTCCTGCTTCAAATGTTCCATTTATTGCTTTTAAAGTATTTCCGAGATGTGCGGTGTCAGTTGCAGTTGTTCCTCCTGCTTCATTAAACTTCCAATAATTATCCATAGACAAACCTAATCCGCCCCAAGTTGCTAAATCTGTTACTTCTTGAGATTGAGTAGTTATAACCCAATCTACTGTTCTTGTATCTTTTTTATTTCCAACAATTTTTATATTATAAGTTCCAGCAGGTTCTATCTCTTTATTATACTCGCTCCAAACTGGTTGTTCCTCACTATGTGTTCCTGTTTCTCCATAATAACAATCTTTTGATATAGTTCCATTTAATTCGTTATGAGAATTGCAAACTTCTCCATAATCTTTCACATTAACATTTTCTGTTCCTGTTTGAATATAAATCTTATAATCTCTTATTGCTTGTTCTTTTCTATCTGTTTCATCACCATTAGCATCCAAACTCAAAGTATAAAACTTAATATCATCAATAATCGGAGATTCTTGGTATGTTTTTATCTGCATAGTTGAATAACAATTATCAGAACAAACTTGAGTATGGTCAAGTAATACTATATCCTCCAAATCAGAACTAATTAAAGGTAAACCAAACCACGTTTTTATAGATATTGCAGGATAATTTTGTGCTGGAGGAGTTATAACTAAACCGCCTTTTAATTTATCATTTATAGTAGCACTTGGAAATAATGCAGAAGCAAAATTTACACATAAAAGGCACATAATAAACATCACAGCTAGGGTAAATCGTGCAGCCTTGAGCTTGTAATGAAGTTGAATTTTAGGATTTTTCATTAGAAATCATCTCCATAATTTAATGATGTTTGATTACCAAAAGCATTTGATGTTGGTTTTATTAAATTAACAAATGCAATTATTCCAAAAAGTAGACTTGTAAAAAATACTATTTGAGGCAAATATAACATTACTTTATTATATATTACAAATGGAAGCATCATACTATTAATAAATGGATTTGTTAATAAAGTATTATAGGTATTAGAAATTATTATACAAAAATAGGTAATTAAAAAAGTAAATAAAATATGCAAAACAAAAAATATTGGATTTTTTGATGAAAGATAGGCACTTATTCCTAAAGCTATTATAAATCCAAAGATCATAAAATAAACTAAATAAGGTAAACTTGTTCTTAATCCTAAAATTGGATATACTACAATTCCCAATATATCTTGGAAATCTGATACATTTGTTGCAATTACTGTTGAATTTTCTTGAATAGGGATATCAAAATTTACAGTATGCAAAGTAGAATCTAAAATACCCATTTGATAATAAACTACTCCTGCAATTAATCCAGATACTACCGCCACTACTAAAAATATAATTAAAAATATAAAATTCCCTAATATTTGTTGTCCTTTTTTATTCATTTTTTAAATCTATATCCGCATTTATTATTGTGTTGTATGCTATTGGGTTACTTTCAAAATATTTTACTAAGGTTAAACTTAATCTTTTATCGCTTAATTCTCCATTTCCTTCTTTTCCTACTTTTATTCTTTCATTTTTTACTCTTTTTTTCCATTCTATAAATTTTGGATGTACTTGCATTTGAACACCATTTATCCCCTTCATTTTATTCCTCCTAATTGATATCTTAATATTTCTTCTGTTGATTTATATACATAAAGAATAATATATCCTAACCAGAATAAAATAAATGGAATTAATCCCCATAATAATACTTCTAAAGTTAAACTTAATATTGATACTAAATCAGATAAACCTAAACTGAATATTAATTGATCTAATAAAGATAAAAATAATAAAATAGATAAATAAATTCCAAATAATCCTACAATCCATAATTTTCTTTTTAATATATTAGCATAAAATTTTAATTCATGTCTTTTTTTCATTTCATATAATTGAGAAGAAGTAATTTCATCTTTCTCAGAACTATTTGTTAATTTAAAAGAGAAAAAAGTTATAATCAAACAAATTAGTAAAAAGAATAAATAAACAAAAATATCTGTTAAATCAAATTCTTTTCCAGTTGGTGTTACTCTTAAAGTATAAGAAATTGGATCATCTAAAACTCCATTTGGATTACATTGAGTTAAAACTACATAATCTTCTAATTTTGTTGTATTGCAAAAAGTATAATTATATATATCTCCAAACCTGCTCATAGTTTCGTTTCTTATTATCCAAATATTAGTTATAGGATATTGAACTGTTATTGTACAATAAGAAGCATTTGAAATAGTTTGTTGAAGATTAATACAAGTATTTTGAGAAGTTTTAATAATAGGTATTGAATCGGCAGAAATAAAACTTATAATAACCATTATTAGAATAAAAGCATAGATCATCCTCTCCATAGATAGTTATGGATTTCATTATTTATAAACTTTTCTCATTTTTTATACTCCACTCTCTTAGCTTGAATTCCTGCATAGGTTCCAATCTTCTCTTGAACCCACGATGCTCTTTCTGATTCTAACATTAGTGTTGTTTTATCTGTGTATTCTGTGCAGGTTGTTTCAAATACTCCTGTATTCTTTGTTATGGTTTTATTGATATAAGTTTGAGTATTTGTATCAAAATTACTTTCAACAAAAGTTATAATATTTTCTGTTGTCTTATTCTTAGAACAATATTGCTTAGGTGTAGTCCATTCTTGATTGATTAATCCTTCTTGACTTATCCAAGATTTGCAGATAGACTTATCACAAGTAATTGTTGTAGCTTTCAAATCTATACTCTGAATATTGTTTGTTGCTTTTAATATATCGGTTGTATCTTTACTTAGACTTATTGTTAGTCCTGTTGCTTGTGCTATAAGTAATCCTGTTGCTAATATTATTCCGACGATTATTGTTAAGTATAGTTTGTTCATTTTAATTAGAAATCCTCAATACCTTCATATTTATTATATCTTTTGTAGGATTACGTTCATCATCTACAACCATTGTAATATTATCTCCAGCTACTAATCTTTTCATACAAGTTATAGGCAAACCATTTGTTCCATCTAATGTTGTTCTTGTATAACATCGGCCTATTACTTCTGGATTTGCTCCGTTAGTTACTATTCCTACACCATATTCCACAAAACATACATCTAGTCATCATTAGCACCAGCTCCCCTTAACTCCTAAGTCGCAGAGTTCTTTCTTTAATTCAGTATTATCTTTTTCTATTGTAAAAACTCGTGAATCTATGCTGTTGATTTGAGATTGCAAATCTTTATCTTTTAAATCTAACTGCTGACTTGCTCGTAATAATAGTGCTAAGGTTTTATCAACAGATTGTCCTTTAACTCCATTTACATCTTTAATACTTACAACATCATTTGTAAGTTTTGGAGTAGGTATTTTATTTGGTGTTACTCTTAAAGTATAAGAAATTGGATCATCTAAAACTCCATTTGGATTACATTGAGTTAAAACTACATAATCTTCTAATTTTGTTGTATTAAAAGTAAAGTTCTTATTTGTAGAATCATAAACTATCCAACCATCATCATAGAAATTAGACTTATCTAATTTTAAAAATGTTCCATCTGCATAATCCATAGCTGGTTTTGTCATATTATAAAAATTAGGCAACCAATTAAAAAAAGGCAAACTCATATTATGCCAAGTATGTCCACCCCATTTATCTGAATCTAAAGAGTGGTTTGTGCTGGCGGTGTTGTTGTTGAAGGAGATTGTTGTTATGGTTGCTGGTTTATTACAATTAGAATTAGGCAAATCTGGATTACAAAATCCATAACCTGCTGAAATCAAATTTAAAGAAAAAAGAAAAATTATACTTAAAGTGATCATCCTCTCCATAGATAACTATAATATTATATATATTTAAACTTTGCTTTTTTTTATTTCTGCATTATCTAAGACAATTTTATCATTATACTCTAAATTAAATCTTTTAATATCTTCTTTTGAGAAGATTATTGCTAAACTTAAACCAGCTTTTTTTATTTCTTTTTCAATTTTTGAATTTTGATCTATTTGTTTAAATGTTGGCATTTTAATTTTTCATCTGCTCCTTTTTTTCTTTTGAAAACATTTTTGCAGGATCATCTAAAGCATCTATTGAACCAGTAATCTCAAAATTTGTAGCTCGTGAAAGATCATTTTCTTTTCCTTCTATACTTCTGCTAAAACTTGCATCTATCATCTCTATTATAGCATTACAGAATGTTTTAGCATTTCTTTGTTTTTCTTGTGTATCCATTCCAAAAGATTTTAAATTTTTATAGATTAATCTTACAACTGAATAACAAACGTGTTGAACAGAATTATAATAATCTCTTTCTCTCTTTCTGCCTAATTTTATTTCAGGAGAACACCATACCTTTAATTCGGACATTATCTTATTTATTCCATATTCATTTAATGGATGATCCTTTATTTTTCTTAGTATTATTTCTTCTTTCTTTGTTAATCTATTATATCTTTTTACATATTCAAGTCCTCTTATCATTAGTTCTAAATCTCTTAAATTTGGAGCTAATACTAGGGATAAATAAGAGGTAGAATTTACTTGATCATCATAAGGAACTCCTATTGATTCTTCTTTAGAATATTCTTCTTCTAACTTTTCAGTTTCTGTTAAGATCTTTTCTGAATCTTTTGGCATTTCTTGAAATGCTATTAATTTCTTTTTATCTTTACTTTTATCTTTGTCTTTATCTTCAAATTCTTTAAAGTTAAATTCCGTCATAATATAATATATTATAGTTCTTTATAAATCTTATTATTAAAGAAATGTCTTAATATTTAATGGTTTATAATCTGTTTTTTCTACAGAGATATTTATACCATGAAAACTATTTTTATCATGTATGTGCCCATGTATATTCTTGAATCCTTCTGGTATTGTTTCTAGGGGTCTATGGCTTAGTATTAAATTTTTTATAACTATATTTCCTTCTATAATTATAAAATCTTCATTTGAAATTTTTAAATCGTGATTTCCTCTTATTAGGATTATAGTTCCATTTAATTTGGATCTTATTTCATTTGCTTTGTTTCTAAAGGCAAAATCTCCAAGATGAATAACTATATCTTCTTTTTTTACTATTTCATTCCATTTTTTTATCATAAATTCGTTCATTTCCTGATAAGAATTAAAAGGTCTATTACAATATTTTATAATATTGCCATGAAAAAAGTGATGGTCACTAGTAATATATATTTCACTCATAATGTTTTTCTAATATAAAAATTATTAAATCTGTCAATTTTTTATAATCTAATTGCAATTTTTCTATTTTCAATTTTTTATTTAAATCTTTTGGTATATCTATTTGTATCTTCATATAATAAGAAGTAATTTAGACTATTTAAATCTTTCGGTTTATACTTTTTGCTAATTTCTTATATTCTTGTATCTGCTTTCTTTCTGCTTGAGTATCTAAGGCATATATCGCTTTTTGAATAAATTGTTGTCCAATATCTATCTTTTCGCCTTTTCTTATTTTATAAACTCTTAAAGTTTTAGCTTTAGATTGATAATAACCAAAAGGAATATACATAAATTGATAATCTTCTAATGCTTGTCCTGATTTCTTTATTTTATAGGTTCTTGCTAATGATTCTGAAACATAGAATGTTCCTACATCTAATGCTCTTTGTTTTGTTAATGGTTGGCTATTTATTTTAAAGAAGGATTTTCCTTTTAATATTTTTCCATATACATCATAACCTTGTCCTAATGATCTTCTTTGTTTTGTCATATTTATTTGTTGTTTCTTAGAACTAGGTTTTGGTATTGTTATTTCAGATATTTGAGAAGATATATCTGATATTGAACTTTTAGCTGATGATTTTCCAGATTTATATGATGCTTTAGAGGTTATTCCAGATATATTTGAAGATCTTGAATATTTTATTGAACTCATATTTGAAATAATACTAGATTGAATTGAACTTGCAGAAATAGATGAACTTATTGCGGCAATACTTGAAGATAGACCTCCGGATATTGAACCACTTAATGAAGAAATTTCTGATTTTATTGAAACTTCTCCTGAATGTAATAAACCTTCATATAATCTTGGGGGTTTATAACTTGAATATTCTGAAGGTTTAAATATTTTTTTTTCTGGTATAACCTTTTTATCTATTTTATTCTTTTCATTTCTTAATGATTCTTTATATTCTTCTAATAATTTATCAGATCTTCTTTCTATAAATATTTCTTTTTGTTTTGGTTTAATTTTTCCAAAGTTTATTTCTAATAGATCCGCTTCACTTTTGGCTTGTTGTTTTATTATATTCCTTGTAAAATCTTTTCCTTCTTGACTAAATTCTTCAAAAGTTATTCCTTTTTCATCTTTTCCTAATATTGATTCATATATTTTTGATGATGATAATTTTTTCTCAGTTATTATTACTTCTTTTGTTTCTTTATTTAATCTTTGCAAAGCATCTTTTAAAGGTAATAATTCACTTTTAACTTTCTGATTGAATCTTACAAAATCTAATCTATCTGCTGTTGATAATATCTTTTCTTCTGCGGTTGTTGCACCATAAGTTTTTTCATGATATTCTATTGCTTTAATTGCTCTTTCTCCCAATATAATATCTGATTTTCCACTTCTTAATACTTTAGCCATTCTTTGTCCATGAAATTCTCCAGCAGAACTTGCTTTAAATTTAGCCAAATCACGTACTAATGCAGCATTTTCTAATTCTATTTTTGCTTTATTGATAGATCCATAATTTTCTATTAATTCTTTAGATAATTCGGGATATGCTTCTATTAATCTTGCTACATTACTTTTAACCGCATATAGATGTTTTCCTCCATGTCCTTTTGTTAATTCTGTTTTTTCTTTATATTTCATTAATTTTGCATAATTTTTATTTACTAATTCAATATCTTTATCTAAATTTTTTTGGAATTGTTTTTCAGATAACTCTTTATTATATTTAAATATATCAATAGGTATTTTTACTCCAGATACTTTTGTATAAAATCTTTTTCCAGTAAATTCATATCCTCCAGATTCTTCTCTAGCTATTGCTTCTATTTCTGATTTAATTTTTGGTATATCTAACATTCCTAATTTTGGTTCTGTTTTATAATAAGCATAACCTCTACCTTTAATATATTTTTGTCCTTCAAATTGTTTAACTTTAGAATATCCTATTTTTACTTCTCTAAATCCTAATGGTTCTAATCCCGCTACTCCCGCATCTTTTTCTGGATAAAATAATTCGCTTATTGATTTAATAAAATTAGCCATATCTTTTGGTATTTTTGCTCCAGATCCTTCTAATTGTGTAAATGGTGTAGATATTTGAGTAGATACATATAATCCAGCTAATTCACTTGATCCTTTTTTTGGTATTATTTCTTCTTTATAAAAAATATCGGGAGTAGTATGAAATGCTATTGGATTTTCAGATACTTCTTTGTAAATATTTTTTTCAAATAACTCTAATTGTTTATTTATTGGTGCTTGAGGATATATTCCCTTTTTTACTGGTAATTCTTTTAATCCAAAATTTCTTATTTCTCCTTTTAAGATATCTACTCCTTTTTCTCCATATTTAAATCCATAACCAATTAAACCTAAATCTTTTATAGTTATCCCAATTAATTTTCCTGCTTCATAAGGTGTTGATTTTCCAGCTAAATCTATTGTTTGTCCTATTGTTTTTCCTGTTTCATATACTCCATATCCTATTGCAGCCATTTTATATCCCACAGATAATTCCTTTCCTATTTTAGGAATTGCTCCTAAAATTTTTGCTCCTCCTTTAAATGCTATTCCCAAACCCGCTCCTAGACCTAATTCTGCAATATTTTTAATTGGTTGTTCTTTTATATCTTCTAGTGTTCCTCCAATTAATCCACCCGTAAATTCACTTATTTGTTTAGGTATTTTTACTTTTTTTAATATATTTGTTGTGCCTTTTCCTATTTCTTCTGCAGGTAATGGTTCTAAAGAATATCTTAATGATTTTTGTATTGTATTATATAAATTATCTGTAGTATCTATGGGAACTGCTACTGGTTGCATTTTTTCTGATAATATTCTCTGTTGTGCTTCATAATATTTTATTTGTTCTTCTGTGGCTGGAGTTTGTTTCCATAAACCTTCTGATTCTGGAGGTTCTACAAATGTATAAGAATATTTTGGAACTTCTTTATATCCTGTTTCTATTCCTTTAAATGATCCAGTTTGTGTTTTTATTATTGATGGTTCAGTTATTAATGGTGCTATTATTGATTTTTTTCCATAATTTAATATTGTTGATTTTTGTGGAGGCAAGTTTGGATTAATATTCATTGCCAAAAGCTTTCTCATTTGATCTTCCGATAATTGAATATTAGTAATAGTAGATTGCTCTTTTAATGGTAATTCATAACCTATTTTTTCTTTATATTTCTGTGTAGGAGTTTCTACTATTTGATAAGCTGGTTTTGCTGTCTTATTGAATATTGATTCGGCAAGTTCCGGACTAATTCCAGAAAGTTTCTGTGCTTTTGCCGATTCTGTTGGTGTTCCAAATTTAATGGCTTCTACAAATCCACCATATCTTGCTTGTTCGTTTGATCCTCCTTTTAGTCCTGCTTGTAATCCTTCTCTATAATCTGCTGGTTGATCTCCAACTGGATAAGACTTGCCAGTTACACCCATCTCATAACCTAGATTATATCCTTCCAAATAGTTTTGTGTTGGCATAATATTATAAGATTTAATACTTAATAAATTTAATTATTAGAATTTAATAAGATTATCTTTCTTTTGATATTCTTTTAATTTTCCTTTAATAGTCATTCCAACATTATTATGTTTAAATATAAGATCGCATTTTTTAAGCATATCTTCAGGCATTAATTTCATTTCTTGGCAATTAAAGTTAAACTGTTCTATACTTCTTATTTCTCCTTTTAATACTAATTCTGATAATTTTTTTGCTGAATATTTATTATAATTCTCTAGATCTTTAACTTCTGTAACTATTTCTTCTTTTGTTGCTTTATCCATATTTTCGTTCTTTCTTAAAGTTTTTATCTCTTTTATTATGGTATCTTGGTCTTTGTTTAATTTTCCAAACTTGATATAACCTCTAAAGTTATCATAAATCCAATAAGGAACATGCTTATCTCCTTTATTTTCTTTTTGAAATTCATCAAATATTTTCTTCATTCCATCTATATCCCAATTTCTTTTCCCAAATATTCCTTTATTACTTGGTAATAGAATTACACCTAATCCTCTTGAATCTATATGAATCCACATAGAAACATATTGAAGAATTTTACTATCAAAATCTTCTACAAAAGGCATTAAAAAAAAGACTATATTAAAATTATCTCTATTTATTGTAAATATTTCGTGGAGCATTTTACTTGCTCTTGTCATAACATTTCCTTTTGCAGCATTAACTACTGCTTCATCTGCCCAGATATAACCATTCTTCCTTTTAACTAGTTTAAACATTGCTTCTTTTGAATAGATTAAAGAAACATAAGGATCAAAATCTTCAAATTGAAATAGAATCTTTCCTGTTAAAGTAGAATTATGTGTTACCATATAATTATCGGTTATATATAATTTTGATGGACTATCTAATTCTATACCATAAACCTTTTGTGGTTCTTCTTTTTTAAAACATTTTATAGATATATCTTTAACTTCAAAGCCATTAGATACGTATGAAACTAAACTTGAATTTCCATTATAAAAATTGCATAACTTTTTTGCTTCTATATTTTCTTTTAATTTAAATCTTATTCTTTTTTTAGAATCATCTTTTGAAGTTCTTTTGGAATGTCTTTTTATTACTGGTATTTTATGATTCCCAGAACATCTATATAATAATCTTTTATTTCTTGTATTCTCCCTTACTTCATAAATTTCATTTTCAAAATTTATATTTGTATTTATTACTTTTGCTATTATAGATTTTTCTTGTTGTGGAGATATTACTTCTTCACCGATTTTTATATCTTCTATGTTCTTCCATAATCCATTAGCCATTAATACCTTACTTCCTGCGGGTTGGCATTTTCCTTCGCCCCTAGCTCCTGTTACTAGAATAATATTATCTTTTTCATTTGATCTTCTTAAGAGTAGCATTTCTTTTAAATCTTTTAATGGCAAAGTAAACCATTTATATTTTTTTGCTGGATAAAATTTTTTGTATGTCATCTTATTACATTAAATCTTAAAAAATGCTCCCTTAATATTAAAGCAAAGATCATACAGATTAATACTTCAATCATTATTATTAAATCAGTTATCATTTTAAATCTCCAATTTTAACCTTTGCTAATTCGCAATATTTTACTTTGCATTTTTTTCTATTGCATTTCCTTTTTTTAAATTGACATTTCATGTTTTATCTTTTTATAGTTTATATTTAGATATTCCTTTATTTTAATAGTTATAGTTTTATTGCTTATATATTGATTATTTTTTCTTTCTAATAATATTGATAGATGATTATATTTTTCTGCCATTTTACTGAATTTATAATCAAAAGTTATTAATATTCTTTTTTCTTTTTTTAATATTTTTAATATTTTTCCATCATTAGCACCTTTATAGCCAATATCATAAACAGATTCTACATTAAATCCATCTTTTATTAATATATCTTTTACTTCACAATTAACATTTTGATCTATGAACAATTTACAATTATTTTTTAACCAATCAAAATTATTCATCCTTCTATATACTCCTTTTTTATTTGATCTTTTATTTCTTCATCACTTGCAAATTCGTCTTTTGAATCTGCAAATAATAATTTGTTTCTGGTCATCAATATTTCGGTGTTTATATAACAAGTTAATATTATCTTCTTTATTTTTTCAAAATATTCTCTATTTAAAGTTTCTATTCTTTTACTTCCTTTATATGATTCAAGGAAAAAATCTTGTTTATTTTCATAAAATATTCTTCTTATTTTTTCTAGAACTATTATTACGGTTTCCATTTGATCTATTTCTTCTTTATTATTATGGATTAATACTGTTGATTTTATTGTATTTATTAGATTATATATTACATCAGCACTTGCTTTTAATCCATTAAATCTTAGAATTTCTCTTATTTCTTCTGGATAATTATTGGCATCATCTAAATTTTCTGTTCCAAAATCTGATTGCCGCATATACTTTTGATAGCTTTCCATCATTGGGAATAAGACTTCTTCTGCATATTTCTTTGCTTGATTAAAAACTTTCAATGATGTTTCATCTACTTTTTCCATAAATAATATAATATATTATAGTTTATAAATATTTGGAACTTGGATTAACAGGCAATAGGTTAGCCCTCTACCAGCCAAGTTCAAGTCATGGTAAGAAAACTTCTTATGGTAGATCATTTGATAATTGTATAATTATTTTTAATTGGGATAAATCTCCAGCAATAAAGACACTTACGATAGCCAGTAAAGTTCTTTCTTATTATTGCTTGTTGCTTATTTCCACATTTACATTTTATTAGTATGATTTTTTCCATATTAACATTTTAAAATTGCTCTTTGTAATGCTAATTCTTTTATTTGATTTTCATGATAACTTTTAATCCATTTTGGCATTTCTCTAACTATTACTCGGATTCCCCAGATTATTAAGAAGAATAATGGTAATTGTGTTAATATTCCAGTAATTGTGTTAGTTATTATTTCGATTATCATTCAAATACCTCTATTCCTTTAGTTCTTGTGTTTATTAGATTATTTATTTCTATTCCTCTTGTTCTTGGAGCAAAAAATCGTTTAAATTCTTCTTTTCTATTTTCTCTTAGATTTTCTATTTGTTCTTCTGCTCTTAGATTTGGATTTTCTACTTGGATTAGTTGTCTGCAGCGTCTTATTGATTCAAAGTTAAATGGAAATCTCTCGTCAAATTCTTTAAAAGGAATATTTATATTTGTAAATTCTTGTAAAATCTTAAAAATAAGAAATTTATCACTATTTCTTGTTTCTGGTATTCTTTCTAATAAATCTTTTACTATATTTTTTATTGATTCTAGTTCTTCCATTTTTAATATCTAACTAAATCCTGAGAAGACCTCCAAACATTCTCAGATTCAATGAAAGAGTGAAATTATAGGAATAATTGCACATTAGAGTTAGGTCAGTTTTTTCTGTTGCCATGAATTTATTTAGATTAGAACTCATATAATGTTTTTTGATTATTTAATTTTTTTGTTATCTTTAAATCCTTACTTAACTTTTTATCTAATTTATCCATAACTTGACTTGCTTTTTCTACCAATCTTACGTGAGATTCATAATTTTTAGCTACATAAAAAATAGATTGTGCTATTTCTCTTGTCATAAAAGGCATAGATAAATATGCTCTTTTCCATTCTAAATCATTTGTTTCTGCTGTAAATTTAAAAGGACTTCCATCTAACCATGCTTTAGCATCTATTTTATCATTTTTGAATATTTTTTCTGACTTCTTTTTGAGATCTAATTCAAACTTTTCGCCTTTTCCTAACATTTCTTCTGCTTCTTTATCTTCTGTAGCTAGATTTATGTTTTTAGTTTCACAATTTAGTATATCTAATATTACCCCTTGACTTTTGAAATAACTAAATAGATAGTTTCTTAATTTATATCCTAGATTGGTAACTTCGTTTAAATCACTTAAATTTCGTGTTTTTAACCATGCTGTTACACTTTTATTGTTATTATTCTTAATTACTATACCCCCCAGTATTTCCTTTGTTAAATAGGTTGGAATCCAATTATTGAGTTTTTCCTTTATTTTCCAGTTAGAATCCTCTATTTTTCCTTCTAAAATAGGTATTTTTATCTGAAATGCGTGTAAATTAGTAAACATTTCTCTCGTTCCTAACGAGGATTTGTTTACTTCTTTTGAATTTACTTCCCAAACACCATATCCAATCTTCTTAATTAGGTTCATTTCCTTTAATTTCCTTATATTTCTATTAAGTCTTTGCTTAGAAATAGATAGTTTATTACTTATTTGAGATGGGTTTAACCCTTGTTTCATTAATAAAATTATATCAAGTAAACATAGTTGTTTACTTCTGTTTACTTCTTTGTTTACTTCTTTGTTTACTTCTTTCATTTTCTCTTTTTTATGATCTTTTATTCAATATTAATTGGGGGAATTGAAAAAGATGGCTGATAGAACAGACAAGTTTTCCCCCAATATCTACAATAGGTAAAAAGAGGTTGAATTTTTTTACTGGGTTTTTGTAGATTATTCATTGTAGTGGATCTTCTTTATCATTTAATATATACCAAATAACAAAGATTATGGCTATAATTAATAAAATAACTGCTAAAATTACCCAAATGAAGTTATTATTTGGAGGATCTATGTCATTTTCTGGAATAACAATAGTATTATTCTTTGTTTCAACTGGTTTCTGGATTATGCAAGTTTGAGTAAGATTCATTGGTTTAGCATAGCAATAAGATATTTTCTTTGTACAAGTTCTAGTTTGCTTACCATTTATACAAGAAGACCAAGCTGAACAATCGTAATCTGTTAAGCAGCTTCCACCAGAACTTCCTCCTGAATAAATATAGCTTATTTCTTCATTTCTTTCATTATAACCAGAAAAGGTTATGCTAAAAGTGCTTGGTTCATAATCTTCTGGAATCTTGATAGTAACATTTGTTTCATTAATCGTTATACCGATTGCTGAAAGATTATTGTTTACTTCATAACTTGTTATATTATAAAAATCTCCAGATAAATCTAGGACTTGAGATTCTCCTGAATATAAAGATAGAACTAAACTAATAGCAAAGATAAATCCTAATAAAGGCAAACCTCTCTTTGCTTTTTTAAGAACACATTTATAACATAATTTATTATAAAATATTTCTTCTCGCTTTTTACATTGTTTGCATTTTTTCATATTCTCTCCTATGACTTTTCCTCAATAAAAAAAGGAAAAAAATAAAAATAAAATTTGTCTTTATGGACAATCAATCGGTGTGTAGACAATATTGCCTACAACTGCTCCTGCTGGAGTAGTTTCGTCTGCTGTGAAAGATACTGTTTGAGTTGTATCACTTGCTGGTGCTAATGTTACTGTTACTGGCAAATTATCTGTATAAGTTACACCATTAACATTGCTTGATTCATTATAAGTTAATTCTGCACATAATTGAACATTCGCAGCATTGTGTATTGTTAAATCATGAGTTACTGTTTCTCCGCTATTAAAAGTTAGAGAAAAAGGAACATCAACAGAACTTCTTGCTTCGTTTACTGTCATATCTACTTGAATACTATGAAAATAGTTTACTGCAGCATAAGCAAAAGCCATGCACATTAAAGCTATTACTGGTATTACTAATATCTTTCTTTTATAGATTGGTTTTCTTATTTCGTTTTCCATGTTACCTCCATTCGGTTTAATTAGATTATTTGCCCATGACTTATTTTCCAACAGCATAATAAAGTTAAAACTAAGTTTCCAATCATTCCTTGAATAAATAAGATTCTATCTAATTGTTTATCATTCATTTAATTTCCTCCAAATTCCATAGCTTAACCAGCCAAGAATATAACATAATACCATTGCTCCTATTTCAAATATTACTTCTAAGTCTATCATAGTCTTAAAAAACCTTCTTCTAATTTATCTTTGAATCTTTGCCATATTCCNATATCTATTCCTAAATCTAAGTGAACTCTTGGAGTATCCATAACTTGTCCTAAACTTCTTTTCTTTTCTAAATGTATTGGACAAGTTCTATTCTCTTGATATTCACAATCTGCTCCGATAACTGAGCAGTAGCTACCATCAACATTCATAAATTTGTATTCGCAGGGGGTTATCATCTTTTATCCTCGTCTAACCTGCTGGTTAGTCTTGATTGCTCACGATTATAATCTAATACCCTTTTATGTGCGAGTTTATAAACATCAAAAAGTTCTTGGATATCTTCTATTGGTTTTCTTAGTCTTACCGATTCATAAAAGAATTGATATGCTATTTCGCTGTTATGTCTGAGTATTTTTATTTCCATTTCTTACATAAAGGTCTTGTCATTAGATAAAACATTGCACAACAGAAAAGTCCTGCAACAACCCAGCCAATCATAAAACCTATCCAGTAACTCATTCTAAAGCTCCTTTTAATTTAGTTAAATTTATAGCAGTTAAAATTATGTAACTTAATCCCCCAAACATAAATATTAAAGACATAGTTAAAAATGTATAATATCTATCTCCAAATTGAATAGCAGAATAATCATTACCTAATAAACCAAATAGGAAACATCCTATTCCAAATCCTAAGTTCATTAAAAGGAAAAATGCAAAGAATGTTATTTTTTCTGATGTTTTCATTTTAAAACTCCATTGTTGCCTTGAGAAACAACCTTCTTTCTTTTTGTGTAATTACTTATCATCATTGAAATAAATAACAAACCTAATGCTCCTAAAGTAATAAGACTGCAAAGTATTAAAATATTTAATTCATGCCAAGATTGAGTAGGCAAATACATATTATCTAAAATCCCTATCTTAACATCTCCAATAGTTTAACTTTAATTAATTCCTGATAAATATAAACTCCTTCTGTCCTCTTTCTATCTAACTGTGGGAAGTCTATTGCTCTATCTAAGCGTTCTTTAATCTGTTCAATAACCTCTATTTTTCCTTTATAATATCCTTCATCATTTTTGTTTATATCTCTTAATTCTTCCATAGTTTTTACATATTCATAATCAAAAAGTATCTTACTCATTTTTCTTGAAACTTAATTTAATTAATCTTAATAATTCTTTATTTTGTGCTGACCATGCTGCTGACTCTGCTGCTGAACTTGCTGCTGACCATGCTGCTGACCATGCTGCTGACTTTGCTGCTGACTTTGCTGCTGACCATGCTGCTGACCATGCTGCTGACTTTGCTGCTGAACTTGCTGCTGACTCTGCTGCTGACCATGCTGCTGAACTTGCTGCTGACAAATCTTTTAAAGTTATTTTTCCATCTAAATAATCTTCAACTGCTTTTATGCAATCACTTACTCTTTTATCGTTTGGATATTTATCAGTATAATTCTTTAAACAACTTTTAGCACAAAACAAAGCAAATTGTCTTGATACTTTATCTAATGGAATTTCTTTAATTAATCTCATTTCTTGAGCAACAAATTTATCTTTATCTTTTATTATTTTTCCTTTTGCTTCTACTATAAAAAACTTCTCTCCATATTGATATTCAAAAGCGTCTATTGGTCTTAGACAAGCATGGAATCCTTTATTACAAATCAATACTTGCTCTTCTTTATACCATTTACCTAATTCCCATTTATGATTTCCATTTTTAGATTTCATATTATCTTGAATAAATTTATATCCGATTATCTTCTTTTCTTTTCTGGATAATTGGGGGTTCATTCTGTTTTCTCCTGTTTTATTGTGGATTTTAATTCTTCATCAATAACTTCACAAACAATATTATTTAAAATATAATCGTGTTTAAATTCAAATTCTTCATCTCCTAAAGATATAATTCTATTTGAAAGATTACCATTTATCATAATCCTCTTTTTTAAATTTTCAATCATCTTCAAAAAATCCTGTTCAGCTCTTATTCGTTCATCAAGACGTGCTTTATCTTTAAAATAATTTACTAAATCATCTATTTCATCATCTTCATAAACTTCATTTGCTTCCCATCTTTCCAAAACATCTTCATTCTCTCTTTTAAATTTCTCTATCCTATTTGATATTTCTTCTTTTCTGGATAATTGGGGATTGTTCATTTTAAAAACTACTTGGATATTTATTTTCAATCCAATTAAAATACTTCTTCTGATATTTACTTGGGCAAAATAAGATTGTTGGATATAACCAACCACTTACAAAATTTGTCCATTCAGTTACTTTTCTTTTCATTGTTTCTTGTCCTGCAAATCAGCACCATACTTCATAATATATTTCTTAGCTTTCTCTTTAGAAACATATTTATTATCCCAATCTAAAAACACTTTTTCAAAATTGCCTTCATCAATCAATTCACAGATTATTTGCTTTTGCCTTTCTGTATTTTCGTGCATGATTAAACCACCAGCAGACATACCTATTTTAAAAAACTCTTTCAACAACTTCTTAGCTTTCTTGCTATGGAATACTTGTTCCTTTATACTTCCAAATTTCAAATTTAAATAATCTTGTTCGCTTTTCATTGTGTTTTGTTCGTTTTTTGTTTAGTTTGTGTCATTTTTTCTCCAACTCTAAGAGTTTTTGTTTTAGTCTATCCCTATTTATCCATTTATCTTCTTCAGAATAACCAATACAAGAAATATTATCAATAATCTTCACAACTTCATTTAGGGTTTCTTTTCTGCCCTGTTCTATTCCTTCTTCATAACATATTTTCCATTCTCTTGTTTGTTTTTTCATGTTGTATTATTATCCAGCTGGTAGGAATTAAAACTCATGATAATGATAGATTCTGTGACATTTTTCACATATCACTTGTAAATTCCTAAAATTATCATTTCCTCCCTGATAAGTTGCATTTATATGATGAATGTTTAATCTATTTAGATCAGATTCTTGTTTATGACATACTTCACATTTGAATCCTACAAATTCTTTTAAACACTCTTTTTGTTTGTTTGTCAACATTTTAACCTATTTTAATTTAATATTATAACTTTTCTTTTTAATTTATCAAGAAGTTCTGAGATAGTTATATTCTTTCCAAATCTTTCTTGATAATACTCTATTATTCTTTTTGTATCTTTATAGCCATTATCACTAACTATTCCGAAATATTTTTCCATAGTTTCCACTCTCCATTTTTAGCTCCTAATTCTCTATCTTTGTTTACTTTTTCTTTTAGATCTTTCCAGATAATAACCCCATGCTTCTCACAGGTATCAATCAATCTTTGAGCAGATAACATCTTAAACTGCGGGTAATTCTTCTTTTATTTGATTAAGAGCTTCTTCTTTAGATACTTCTACAACTTCTTTCTTTTCTTGTTCTTTCAATATTGTTTTCTTATTTTTTGATCCTTTAATTCTTCCCATGTTTACCTNCTTTCATTTCAGAAATAATTACTCTAGCTTCCTCTTTTGTTAAACTATCTATATTTCCTGAAAATCCTAATCTTATTAGATAATTAACTTGTTTGTCTGTTGCCATAATATGCTTAGTTTCAGGTTTCTGAGTATCTACAATCGCAGATTTATAGTTACTTATATTCTTTTCCTTAAAACCTTGAATTTTATTAGATAAATAGATTTTAACTGCGTTTTCAAATAAACAATTATCAGAAATATCTAATTCACTATTTCTTCTTATTTCTATTAATTTATTTAGGATCTCTTGTACTTTCATCTTTTTCTAGATTTGGATTTAATTTACAGGTAGCCTTATGAATCCCCATATTAAAAGCTAATTGACTCTCAGATAAACTTTCCATGATTCTCTTACAATAAGGACATTCTCTACTGTATATTTGGCTTTCCATTTAATAAATCTCTTATGTTTAATAATAATCCTCTGGAATCTAATAATACTTCTAAGATTGCATCTTTAACCGTTTGATCATAATCTTCTAATATCTCTTTTCTTTCTCTCATAGGTAGGGTAGGGTTATAGGGTATTTAAATCTTTTGTTTTCATATTGTTTATCAAAGTAGTAACAAGTCCATTAAATCTTAATCTACTTAAATTTAGTTATTATAAGACTTATTCGTCTAACCGATAATAGAAAGATATATAAACTTTAATTACCTAGATTAAGTACTAGTAGGGGATATAAGATAGAAATTCTCAAACCAAATCTATCTTATTACCCCCTTATGATCCTAATGAATGTTTTGCTAGGGGGTTATGTTTCTAAATTTTTTCTTTCTTTATGAATTATTTATTTTCAGATAGGTAGGATATAATACATTACAAATCATATTCTCGTTCTACATTACAAATTATCCTTTGTAACCACATTCAAAACATTTTTTATTGAGTTTTTTTAGAATAGATTTAGAAAGGTTTAAAAAGAATAATATATTATATTAATGATGGAGGTGCAAGAAAATATTTCAGTAGTTCCTATTAAGAATAATGTTACTCCTGATCTTGTTCTTGAATGGAGAAAATATTATTTAAGAGAAGGACATACGGTTCATTCTACTACAACTTACTTTAATTATATTAAAAGATTTGTAGATTATGGAATAGAAATAAATCAAAAGAGTGTTGATAGATTTAGAAATAAAAATACTTCTGGAGCTTGTTCTGGAGCATTAAAAAACTTCTTTCAATTTCTTGTTAATAAAAAAGAGTTTCCTAAAGAGATACAATATATTCATTTTGATAGATCTAAATCTACTAAGAAATTTCCTAATTCTATAAGTGCTGTTGAAGTAAATAAATTAATAGAAAATATACAAGGAATCAAAGAGAAATATTTGATTAAGATTACTTATGAACTTGGGTTAAGAATAAGTGAATCTTTGAAACTTAAATGGGAGGATTTTAATTGGTCTAACTGGATATTAGATAAATCTAAACAAGGGGAAGTTAATATAAAGATTACTAAAAGAGATAAATTTAGGACTATTCCTGTTAGTTCTGAAATGATGAATATGCTTTATAGTACTCATGAAAATAAGACTTCTTTAGGAATACCTATTGGGAATTTACTTTTTGATTTTGGAATAGATAATTATATTAATAGAAAAGAGTTTACTAATGAAGAAAATATTTTTGATTATATAGTTTATGCTGAAAATTATGTTAGAACACTTTTATATAAAGTAAGCAAAGAAGTCCTAAATAAAAGAATAAATCCACATCAATTAAGGCATGGAAAAGCCCAATTTCTTATGAATCAAGGGATGCCCATTGAATCTATTAAGCGTTTTTTAGGACATGAAAGGATAAGCTCTACAGAAATTTATGCACAAGCTTCTGCTGAAAAATTAAAAAAGGATCTTGAAATCTATGACAAAACCAATAATTGATGTTAATTATGGTCTTGCTTCTTCTTACCCAGAATTTATAGAGATTAATTATAAACTTGAAGGAAAATTAAGAGAAAAAATAATTAAACATGAATTAAGACATAGTGATTCTAATTATGATCAAAAAGACTTTAAGAATGATTTTCAATCAAAAGATTCCTATTTCTTTGAAAGTTTGATATTTGCTATTAAAAATCCAGAAAGTCTTATTAGTTTTTTCCCTATTATGTATTCTTATTATGCTGAATGTTTTACTTATAATTTAAGTTCTATTTTTCCTTTTATCTATTTTGGATTGATTTTTTCTATATTCTTTCTTATTATTTTTAAAATAAACTTGATTAATTCTTTTATTTGTTATAGTATATTTGTTATTTTAATGAATATCTTTTTATTAATAATTACACATCAAATTGTTAAGAAGATGGCTTGGAAATATTCATAGAATTAAGAGAATTAATTATTGAAGAATTAAAGTAGCTTAAACTAATATTCATTGGATCTTCTTTGACTATACAAGGACATTTATCACTTACATTATATTGAATTATGCAGTATTTATCAAAATCTGATTTTAGATTATTTATTTTAAAATTGAAGACTAATAAGATTAAGATAATTAAAATTAATCCAAATAGTAGTCTTTTTTTAATTTTCATTTGATAGATTTATATCTGTTGTTGGATAACAAACTCTTTGATTATATTCATTTACTGAGCTATTAATATCACATTTTACTTTGAATAGTTTATCTAGATATTTATCTGGAACACAATTACATTTATTTATTACTGCAAAAGCAGATTCGCATTTCTTTTCACTTTGCATAAAAATATTGATATTAAATAAAGTATAAAAAGTTAATATTAAAGTCAATAATATTATTGATATAAGTAATTTATTGTTTATTTCCATTTAATTTTTCTTCTATTTTAGTTAATTTTTCTAGAATTAATCTTATTCCTTGATTATTTGCTATATTTACTTTTACTTGATTTGAAAAAAATTCGTAAGCTTCAAGAGATTCTAATATTTCTTGTACATTTATTTCATCCTTTTTTTCTTGATCTTCAGGCATTTTATCTTTTAAATATCTCTTTGTCTAAATTATTTAATCTATCTGTATATTTTGAAGAATCTATTTCATTTTTCCAAGCATTTACATCATAATCTTTTGGATCTATAGGTATTAGAAATTGACCTCTTTTTATCATTCTTTTAATTTTGATTCTTTCTTTAGTTTTTCTTATAAATAGAAAAATAGACATAAAAATAGGCAGAACTATCAATCCTGCACCCATTCCAGCTAACATCCATAATATAAAGTTCCAAAATCCCATTATTTGCTTAGAGTTTGATTTAATAAATTTTGACCATCTATTGCTTGAAATGATTGAGGCATTACTTTGCTTAAAATCAACACAAAAGTATTAATTTGCTCCATATTTTGTTTCATTAATTCAGCAGTTTTTAGGTTTGTTTGATCTCTATCGGCATCTATGCTTTTTGCAGCTAAATATGTTTTTCCACCTAAGACTAATAAGACTATTAAACCTACAATTACAAATACATATAGTGCTATTTTTGCTATAATCTTGAATCTTTCATTAGGATCATCAAAATGCTTTGAATCTATGTGTTTTTGAAGATCTTGCCTATCCATTTCTATATCTGGATAACTTACATCTACATTTAATGCTTTTCTTTGAACATCTATTGAATTTATACCAATTAAACAGAATAATTTTTTATCTTGTGTTACTATTACATCATGTTCTCTTGGTCTAGTCCATACTAATAATTCTGGAGAAATTGTATATCCTTGAATTGGAGATTTATACATATAAACTACTCGCCCATCTTTGAATCTTACTCTTTTTGTTTTTACTGGAGAACCTATGCTTACTCCGTCAATAGTTGGGTTTTCATAATGAACTCTTGTTAAAATATTCCAATTTTTCTTTTCAGAATAATAAAACCAGATAAATGCACCTATAACTGAGAATAATGCTAAACCTACAAAAAAGGCTATTCCTACTATCCAACTAGTTCCTATACCTGCATGGGTTGTTGTAGCTGGACTTGCTGCAGATGTTATTTGACTTATTGCATTAGATATTACTTGATCAACCATTAGACATAAGGATCTTCTTTTTTAATTCCAATATTTTTTCTTGCATCATTTTTTCCTCTTTCTACAACTAATTTTCTTGCTTCTTCAAGATAAGCTTTTCTTTCTAATTCTTCTAACTCAGAAATATCTTCATCTTTTAATAATGATTTCTCTTTTTTCCAAAATGACATAATATTATATATTATGTCTATTTATAAATCTTTCTTTTTTTAGAATTAGTATTTTTCTTGATAACCACAGATTTTACAGAGTTTATATCCTCCATATTTTACATGGGGAGTTCTTCTTCTGCATTTTGCAGGACAATAATCCATTTTTTTCATTTGATAAATTTTTAATTCTCTTTCTTGGATTCTTGCTTCTTTTTTTAATTCTTTTTTGTCACCTTTTTTTAGAACTCTTATTAATCTTTTATGCTCCTCTATTAATTCTCTTTTATTCATCTTAATATTTAAGCATATGTTTTTTTACATGATCTTCTATTTTTTTATGCTTATTTCTCCATTTATAATAGATTAATTTTCCTTTTCTTTTGCCGTATTCTTCTTGAAATTTACGTTCAATTTTTCTTGGCATTTTATCTATAAGTTTTCTTTGCTTCTTTCATAGCATCTTTTAATTTAATTTTAGGATTAGATTTTTTCATTTGATGATAAACATTCATTAAATGTTTATTCCATTTGGTTCTCATTTTAACCAGTATAAGTTCCTTCACTTGAACCAGAGTCTTTCATTCTTTTAACATAAAGTACTAACAATACGATTACTGCTATCAATATAACTACTGCTAGGATTGTACCTATTGTAGGCATCATTTCAAAGAAGTTCATAATCATAGCAAAGGTATTTCCTTGTATTCCCTTTATTCCTAAATTAGCACTTGAATTTGTTGTTTCATATTGCCATGTATAAGTAATATTTACTTTATTATACATTGTTGGGGTAGCATTATATAACTTATTACCTCTTATAGTTGCATTAGCTGTTATTCCAGCCATATCGGTAGCATTTACTACTAAAACTAATGCTGGATTTTTAAATCCTGATGTTGAAGCTGAAGCTAAAGTATATCCTGTAGAATTAGCTGATCCTGATTCATTTGTTGTTGAAGCATAACTAGTTACATAACCATTTGTAGAAGTATCAATAGATGTTAAGGCATTAAATAAAACAGCCATTGCCAACATAAAAACTCCTGCAATTACTACAAAAAAGATAATAGCGATTATTGTATTACCGCCGTTTTCTAGTGCCTCATTTTTTTCCATCTTTAATTTTATGTTTTTGTTATTTATAAACTTATTTATTATTATTATTAAGTCCTTTGTTGTCTTTGGGTGAGGACTTTAACACCGCCTTAAATATATGAAGTGATTTTTATTCAGAATCACTAAACTGTTTTTTCTGTTGCCAGGCATTACCCCCGTGTTCGGAACACAGATTTATCCGGTAGTATTTGATTAACCTTGGAATCCAGTTGAGGATGTTCCAGAGTCTTTCATTCTTTTAACATAAAGTACTAACATTACAATTGCTGCTATCAATATAACTACTGCTAGGATTGTACCTATTGTAGGCATAAGAGAGAAGAAATTTATTACCATTCCAAAGATATTTCCTTGGATATTGGTTGTGTTATTGTTAAGTCCATATGTTGTAAAGACACTAAGTCCAAATATGATTGCAACTACTAGAAGTAATACTGCAAGTAATATTGCAATAAATATAACTCCTGAAATAACATTAGCTGCATTATCAACATCAAACGTTGACTTTCTCTTTAACATAATTTTTTCCATCTACTTAATACCTCCTTTCAATGTTTTAACCATTAGATTATTATGTTCTTTTGAGTTTATAAATTGAATTATTAGGATTATTAAGAATTATCAGATAATAAGAAAATAATATATATAATTATTGCTATAAATGCCCAAAATATTACCGTTATAAATTTTATTAATTGAGCTAATGCTAATAAACTGCTTAAAATTACTAAAATTATAGAACTTGAAAGTAAAGCTATTAATATTTTTGCCCTGCCTGTTCTACTTTTAACTAGATAATAATTACCAAAAAATAATACTAAAAATATTGATAAAAGTAAACCTTCAAATGCAAATGGGATACAATCTCTTATTGAAAACCAAAATGCCATTGATCCATTTGCTGTTGGATAATCTGCTATTGTTTTGCATACTTGTATCATTTTATCTTCCCGTCCTTATGAATTGATATACTACATAAATAATATAAATTCCACCCAATGTAGTTAAAACTAATATTACATACATTATTGGACTATTTGAACCAAATAGTTGTGTAGCCATTATCTTTATTGTTCCAATTAAATTAGTAAATGTAGATTTTACTCCTGAACTTGATGATTGTTTCATAGTATTTGAACCCATAAAACCTTGTGTGATATCCCATTGATCAAATCCTGTTTTAGTTGAATTGTCTATTGTTTGAAGATTACTATTTGTTCCTACATCTATATTTTTAATTGCCAAATATGAACTATTACTTGGATCATCTGTAAAAACTACTCCTTGTTCTTGAGGAAATAAAGTTATAAAACTTATAATTGAGGTTATAAACAAACCTGCTAAAGTCATAGCTACTACAAAGGATTTCATTGAATCTTCCATTAAGTTTTTTCCTCCTTAGCTGCAATTTTTATTATTGCTAATACTATTGCTATTATTAACCACATTATACTGGCGGCTATTGTTGTTAAACTTGAACCTTTAATTAAGAAGATTATTCCTAAATATAATAAACCAACTACACCAACTATTAACATTACTGTTGCAGAAGAAATAAACATTAAAATTAGAGATAATAATAAAAAGAAAGCAATTACATAATTGTTTAATAAGAAAAAACTAGATAAATCTTCAGATACCATTATTTGTCCATAAAGAGTATCTTCTCCTGATATTGCTATTTGAGTATCAACTATTGAATCTCCTATTGTTTTATTATAACTACAAATTATTGTTCCTCCAGAAGCAAATAAAGTATTATTACAAGTTGTTATATTATTTAAAAATCTTGAATCCTGATTAGTTATTAGACTAACTGTTCTTGGTGTTCCTGATGGGATAATATAAGTTAAAGTAATATTATTTCCTGATTGATTTATAGTATAAGTAAAATCGGTTGAAGTTGTAGTTGATGTTACTTCTGATCCTCTTAAATTTAGATTACAAGTTCCAAGTATTGAACTTTGACAAGTTGGAAATACATCATTAAAAATATCTATAACTGTTCCATTTTCTATAATTATTAATTTATATCTTACATTTTTAGTATTAAATGATCCTTGTGCTTCTCCATTATCTGCTATTCTTGGTATTTCTACAACTTTATAGTTATCATCACTTAAATATTGTCTTTGAATTTGTATTATTGCTTTTGGATGTGTTAAATAAGTAAAATCAACATAATTTATTTTAAAAGTATTTCCTATTGATTCATTTAAATAATACAAGTTTATTTTAAAAGGCAAAGAAGTAACTGGATCATTTTGAATATTATATGTTTTATAAAGATAACTTTCATTATAATATCTTAATTGCATATTTAATACTGCTGAAGTTGTAGATATATCTTTATCAGTACAAATTTCTATATCCGTATTTGTTGAACTACCATTTGCCTGAGTTATTTGAACATTATTATTAAATAATTGGATATTATATTCTACTGTTGCGTTCATATTTCCAAGATTTTCTTCTTCAAAATTACTTATATTCATAAAAGAGTATTTTCCCGCACTACAATTATTAGATACTATAATATTTTGAACTGTTTGATTTCTTTGACTAGTTTGAATTAAAGATCCTCCTACTAAGAAGTTATAATAAAAAGAAATATTAGTATTTGCTGTTACATTTGGGACTATTAAATTATTTATTAAAATATATTCATTCCCATAATTTAAAACAGAAGTAGTATAATTTTGACTATTATAATTTAAGGAAGCAGTAGTTGGAGATGTTGTTATTGAAAAATTGCCTATTATTGTAGTTATATCTCCACTTATTACTGGAGAAGAATAAGTTACACCATTATCTGCAAAATTATAGACCCAAGATTTATCAGTATAATTTAAATTTCCAAGAGTATCATTCGCATAAACTCTTATATTTTTATTAGAACTTTGTATGAATGTTGTATTTTTTCCGCAAGTAAAAGTTTTATTTACTAACTGATATTCATACCAACAATTTCCAAGATTTGTATCAGTAATAGAAACATTTAAAGATAAGTTTTGCCCAGAATAACCATTTGAAATTGAATTTGAAGGGTTATATATTGTTATGCTTGGAGCAATAGTATCAATCAATAAAGTCCTATTCTCACTCGCACTTGAACAATCTCCATCACTATCACAAGCAGAACAAGTCCAATTATAGTTCCCATCAGGTAGGTTTAATCCTATAAAAGAGCTTCCTATTGTTGTTGTATTCTTTATGCTCCAAGTTGTGCTATTTGTCCATAAGGATATATTTACTAATGTTGCTGGACTACCCGGAATTGCAGAACAATTAAAGTTTATATTGTTAGATTTAGATTTATTACTATTTGCTGGAGAATTAAGTGTTATACTTCCACCTGAACTTGATTCTGCTCCGTTCCCAGAATTATAGATGGCATTTCTTTCTGTTGTAGACATAGTTCCGTTATAAATTCTAAAATCAT